>Ga0256831_1000019_pt1 | contig 80041 bp, 91 predicted proteins | sample 132544metaG_FD_189087 | JGI IMG/M metagenome (GOLD analysis project Ga0256831, IMG submission 189087) | Hydrothermal vent microbial communities from Lau Basin, Pacific Ocean - 132-544 | ecosystem: Environmental > Aquatic > Marine > Hydrothermal vents | place: Pacific Ocean: Lau Basin | collected...
TGCCACCCAACGAGAGAGCTATTCCCGCTGAGATGCCCATCAGAGTCCTTGGAAGTCTGATTTCCTGGATTATCGTTACGGCACCCGGCGTCAGGTTGAAGGGGTTGGTTGGATAACTCCCCACGAAGATTCCGAGGAATACCGCGAGTGATGGCAGGACTATGAGGGCGAGCTTTCTCATTCCTCAACACCGCAGAGGCTGTAAAGCTCTTTTGCCGGCTTTCTCCAGTCGGGGAAGAGCTTTTCGTGGACGAACCTTCCAATCTGGTAGATTCCGGGAATTAAACGCGGACTCCACCGCATAAAGCTTTCCCTATCCAATGCCGAGCCAACGATATGGACGTTGCCTTCATCAACGGCTTTAATATTTCTCCATTCCGTCGAGTCAAGCATCTCGTCCCTTATACCTTCGAGCCTCTCCCTGTTTGTCAGAACGCTCGTCAAAAGGAATATATGGTCAGCATCGCTGAAACGCCTGATGAAGTCCTCCTTTTTGAGGGCATAGATCTTCCTTTCCGTTCTCAGTCTCTTCCCGAGGCTTTCTGCACCTGCCTTCTCGACCGCGTCGCTTATTACGTTTGTGCCAGTTACAACGTTTATCCCGCGGTAGAGCATAACCACCTTCGGCTTTTCTTCAAGCGATTGGGTTATCTCTCCTATCCTTGCGAGGTGCCTTTCGTAGAACTTCTCCAGTTTTGAAAAGTCCCCGCCGGTTTTTTCGGCTATCAGCCTGCTCCCTTCAATGAGGTTTTCGACCGTTAAGAAGTCGAGGAGAAGAACCTCCGCGCCAATCCGTTCGGCAAAGGAATACAGCTCGCCCGAGGAGTGAAGGTTCTCAACCCTGAAGTCGAGGATTAGTTTCGGCCTTATTCCCTCCAGAACGTCCCAGTATGTCTTCTTCGTCCTCTTGAGGTATTTACCAATAACTGGCCTGTCCTTCAGCTCCGGCAGGCAGTAATCGAGTTTGACTTCCTCGTTTATCCCCGCTATTTCGCCCCCTTTTCCAACCAGCTTGACAATTTCCGCGAGGCTTGCCGGAAAGACCGCTATCATTTTTCCACCTCAAAATGGAAATCAGGAGAGGAAGGGATAGAACGTCTGGACGAACTCCTTCGCTTTGCCCTCCCAGTTGGGGTAGTAGTTGGGATAGACTGCCTTTCCGATGACCCAGATTCCAACGGCCATCCTCGGGCTCCAGCGAAGGAAGGAATCCTTCCCCATGTCGGCCCTCAGTATTACGACGTTGCCCTCGCGGACGGCCTTTATCTGTCTCCACGCATCGTCGCTCAGCATTTCCTTTTTAAGCTCCTCAACCTTCTCGTACGGCGTTACTGAGCTGGTTAGAAGGATTATCACGTCCGCGTTTTTGTAGCTGGCGATTATCTTCTCCCTGTCCATCGGGACCCTAACCGGTGTGTAGCCGTTGAAAGTTATGTTGACGAGGTAGTCCCCGCCGACAAGCCTTACCGCCTGAGCTAAAACGTCGTTGCCGTTAACTAAGTAGAGCTTCCCCATTATCGGCTGTATCATGATGACCTTCTTTCTCTTCTCGGCCGGTATCTTCGAGGCCCTCGCCTTAACCTCATTCACCTGCTCGTTGAAGTAGTCCTCGAAGGCTTTGGCCTCTTTTTCCTTCCCGAAGAGTTTTCCGAGCAGGGAAACGGCCTTCGGAATGTCCTCAAGCTTATCCTCGCGGAGCATTATTACGGGAATCCCGTAGCTCGCTGACCTGTTGAGGAACTCGTCAACGTCGTAGAACTTCTTGAGGTAGAGGTTCACGATGAGGTCGGGCTTTAACGCCAAAACCTTCTCCCAGTCGTCCACTTTGAGCCTCTTGCCGACGACCGTCTTGTTTTTAAGGGCCTGAGTAAGAAAAGCGTCCCCCTTAGCCTCTACCGGAATTCCAACTACTTGATTGCTCGCGTTGAGGAGCTGGACCATCTCGAGGGCAGAGGTTGACAGGATTACCGCCCGCTGAACCGGAACCTTCACGGTCACGCTCCTTCCAGCGAAGTCCTTGACGGTTATCTCCTTTTGGTGGGGTGTTGGGGTCGTGGAGGTCTTCGAGCTTCCGATACAGCCCGCACTAATGACTGAAAGGAGGAGAATGCCAACGAGTATAAGCGACTTCAATCTCATTTCCACCACCTCACAAAGGCTTCTGCTCTCCAAAGGTGCCAATCGGGAGGTTCAACCCGAATTTCTCAGCGAGACTGAGGTATGAACCCGGCTCGTATGGGCAGGCCGGGTCCTCAGCTAAAGGGTCAAGGTGGTATGAATAAGCCCTCGCCCTGCTCCCACCGCAGACTTCCCTGAACTCACAGGCACCACAGCGTCCTTTGAAGTCGGCCGAGCGGAGCTTTCTCATGAGTTCGCTTTCCCTGTAAATCTCGACGAGGCTTTTCTCCCTCACGTTGCCAACACTGTAGGGTAAGAAACCACTTGGATAGACGTTTCCGTTGTAGGCGATGAATACTATACCCTTCCCGTCGCGGGTTCCCATCGTCTGTGCTCTTGCCTCTCCCCCCTCGCCGAGGAGCTCAACCAGCCTGCGCTTCAGCCGGAAGTAAAGCTCCCCCGGCTTCAGAACCTCGTCAGGGTTGAGGCCCTTCTCTTCAAGGGCCTTTCTCACTATGGCAACTCTCCGGAACATCGGTCCCTCTGTTGTTCTAACGAGGAGATGCTTCGATGCCTCGTAGAGGAAGTGGGTTACATCTTCCCACTCTTCCGGTTTCAAATCGCTCTCGAAGTTGCCCCTGCCGGTCGGAACGAGGTAGAAGACCTCCCAGATTCCAACGCCCAAATCATTCAATAGCTTGACCATCTCAGGTAGGCCTTCAAGGGTCTCGCGCATGACGACGGTGTTAACCTGAACTGCAACGTCTCGCTTGAGAAACTCCCTTATCGCCCAGACGGTTCTTTTCCACGTCCCCTCGATGCCCCTTATGGAGTCGTGAACCTCCGGGAAGGGACTGTCGAGGCTTATGCTCACAGCCCTAACGCCGTGCTCGACTATTTTATCAATAGTTTCCTCCGTGAGGAGGGGTGTTACAGCCGGAGCTAAACCAATGCGGATGCCCTTTTCGGTTGCGTATTTTATGAGGTCGAAGATGTCCTTCCTCATGAGGGGGTCTCCACCGGTTAGAATTAGAATCGGATAGGGCCTTCCGAATTCGGTTAGTGAATCGATGAGCCTTTTTCCTTCCTCCGTCGTCAGCTCGCCGGGGAGGGCCTGGAGAATCGCCTCGGCTCTGCAGTGCCTGCACTTGAGCTGGCAGGCTTTGGTGGTTTCCCAGAACACCAAAACTGGCTTTTTATAGTAGGGCCAGTGGCCAGATTTGCCTCGATGCATTTCGACCACCGTCTTTTAGGTTACCGGAATGAACTTAGGGTAATCGAATTAAAAACCTTTCCCCAAAAAACAGTGTTTGGAGGATAAAAGAAGAGGGGGTTAGTAGTAGCCTGTGGCCTCTTCGACCTTGCCGCCGAACATCCTGTAGACGTATAGTGTGTAGGCCATGATGATTATCGCTAGCACCACTGACACTCCAAGGACTGCCTGGAGGGTTAGGGGTGACGCTGCCAGGTCGTGGATATCAAGCTTGAAGTCCGAGATCGTGGAGATTATCCAGTAGGGGTACATGCTGTAGTAGATCAGGAAGGTAACGAGGGGGAATGCCAGCCAGCTGATGTAGAAGGTCAGCTTCTCCTCGCCCTTCTTGATGAGGTAGCCGTCGAGCAGTCCTGCAACGAGGATTACCAGCGTGAGCCCAAGGCCGAGTGGCGTCATTAGCCTCTCGAACCTGAGCGGTGCCCAGATTTTCATGCCTATCACTGTGAGCAGGAGGAAGACCACCGTCAGGAGCCAGAACTTGAAGGCGTAGCCCCTCATGGTTTCCTGGAGCTTACCTGTCGTCTTGTAGACGGCCCAGTTGGCCCCGTGCCACATTACCGCGAAGAGCACGAATAGGCCGACTATTAGCGGGTAGGGTCTGAAGAGCGTCAGCAGTGACCCCTTGAAGGCACCGCTGGCGTCCAATGGGAGTCCCTGGATGAGGTTGCCGACTATGACGCCAAGGATCAGCGCTATGAGCGCGCTGACTACTGCAAAGAGCTTGTCCCAGAGGGCCTTGTTCCTGTTCCTGAACTCGAAGCTGACCGCCCTGAAGATGAACAGGAACGCTAAAAGCCACACCGCGAGGTAGAAGGTGCTGAAGAGCGTCGCGTAGAGGGCCGGCCACATCGCGAAGAGTCCCGCTCCCCAGGTGATGAACCAGACCTCGTTGCCGTCCCAGACGGGGGCTATTGTGTTTATGAGGACGTCTCTGTCCCTCTGGTCCTTAACGAAGAATAACAGCGTGCCTATTCCAAGGTCGAAGCCGTCAAAGGCAAGGTACATTCCGAGGAGGAAGGCTGAAAAGTAAAACCATGCAGTCGCGTAGTCCATCACTGACCACCTCCCGCGGTGCTGATTGAGGGAACGGGGTTGGAGGTGACATCACCCTGAACGGGCTCGGGCCCCTCCCTGACGAGCTTCCTGACGAAGTGGAGCCAGATGTAGAACAGCACCGTGTAGACCACTGCGAATGCTATCAGGGTTATCAGCACGCTGGTTGCTGAAACGTTCGGTGAAACGCCCGTGTTAACCGTCACCATTCCCCAGACCATCCAGGGCATTCTTCCAACCTCGTGGGTGAACCAGCCGGCCATACCGGCGAGCCAGGGCAGGGGCAGTGTAACGACAAGCATCTTGAGGAACCAGCGAGCGTCGTAGAGCTTGCCGAGGAGGAGCAGGAGCACTCCAAGGCCGCCGATGGCTATGAAGAGCGTCCCTAGGCCGACCATGACGCGGTAGGCGTAGAACATGAAGGCTACCGGGACTGCCTTCTCGAGGACCTTCACCATCTTCTCGTTCGCCTGCGGGTCGTTCGGGTCGACGCCATGAGCCCTCATTATCTGCTCGATGAACTCCTTTTTGACCTTCTCGTTCTCGAAGTTCGGGTTGTTGAGGACCTGCTCGTACCAGACGTACTTCGCTGCATCGTGGAGGCCCATAACCTCGGCGTTCCAGTCTCCGAAGGACAGCCAGCTTAACAGCTTTGGAATCTCTATGGCGTACTTGATTTCCTGATTCTTCTCGTCAACTATGCCGAAGATGACCATGGGCGCTCCCCTCGTCGTTTCGAAGAGTCCCTCGTCGGCCGCCAGCTTGGTCGGCTGGTACTTGGCTATAACCCTGCCCTCCTCGTGTCCAGTTGGATAGAGCTGGATTATCGAGCTTATCGCGAGGACGACTATGCCTATTGCAACAGCCGAGCGCGCCACCTGGACGTGCCTCTTTTTGAGGAGGTAGTAAGCTCCAACGGCCGCAACTATGTAGGCGCCGGTTATTATCGCGGAGTTGATGGTGTGGGTGTACTGGGAAACCAGGAGCGGGTTGAAAACTGCCTTCATGAAGTCGGTCAGCTCGGCTCTTATGCCGAGGGACGTCTCCCTGATGACGTAGGCCGTTGGAACCTGCTGCCAGCTGTTGGCTATGAGAATCCAGAGTCCGGAGAGGCTCGAACCGATGAAGACGAAGAAGGCTGAAATCCAGCTTATTACCCTCGGGAGTCTGTCCATGCCGAAGAGGAGCACTCCAATGAAGGTCGACTCAAGGGCGAAGGCAAAGAGTCCCTCGAGCATCAGCGGCGGCCCGAAGATCGAGCCAACAAAGACCGAGTAGTTTGCCCAGTTCGCTCCAAACTCGAACTCCATGACTATTCCGGTTGGGACGCCGAGAACGAAGAATACACCGAGCCACTTGCTGAAGAACTTTGCAGCCTTATGCCACTGCTCCTCGCCTGTTATCGCCGCCATGGTCCATAGCAGGAATACCATAAAGGCCATACCTATACTCGCGGGCACGAAAATCCAGTGGTACGCCACGGTGAAGGCGAACTGGATTCTCGAGAGCAGCACCGGGTCCATTCCACGTCACCTCCAGGTTTGTCCTTCAAACTACCAATACTGCAATCCAAACTTATAACGTTTTCGGGAGTCCTAACGCGGTTTTTTCGACAGAAAACGAAAATTTGAAGGCCTAACTCCTGGCCTTTGGCCTGACGAAGAATCCCTGGCCGTGGACCTCTGCCTCGTACAGCAGGAAGCCCACGCTGAACAGCATTCCAACAACAATCCACACAACGTTGTGTAACAGAAATGCCAGTATAACGAACAGCAGTGTTAAGGTTATGGCCACGAGTCCGCAGACCACTTCCTTCCCGGTTTCAGCCTTCACAGCCATGGCGCATCACCGGAACCCCTTTCGTTGATCGTTCTTATATCCCTTTCGCTCCGGGAGTTTTCCGAACGAAGTGGGTGCGATAATCAAAAGGGTTAAATACCCCAACATCCCAATTTTTTTAGACCAACCTAACTGAGGAGGTGTGCCCATGGCAAGGGTTCTTGTGCTCGGCGGTGGAACCGCCGGACTGGTGGCAGGGAGGTACATAACTTCCGAGGCGAAGAGACTTGGCATCGATGTGGACGTCACGATGGTGACCGCGAGCGAGAGGCACTACATGCCCCCGCTCTTCATGGAGGTGGCTTTGGGTTCGGCCTCACCTGAGGAGACCTGGGCCCCGATAAAGAACGCGGAAAGGGTATACGGCTTCAATGTTGACATCGACAGGGTCACCGAGATCGACCTCGCCAACAGGCAGGTGAAGACCGAGGGAGGAAAGACCTACGACTACGACTACCTGTTCCTTGGGCTGGGCGTCAAGTACGTCTGGGACAAGTACAGGGGCTTCGCCGAGTACGGTTACCACAACTACACCCTCGAAGGGGCTCTCGAGCTTCACAAAGCCCTTTCGGAGTTCAAGGCCGGAAAGATAGTCATCTACGCTCCAGAAGGACCGCACCGCTGTGGAATATACCCCTACGAGATGAGCCTCAACCTCAGGATGTACTTCGAGCACCGCGGAATAGAGGACGTTGAGATTACCGTCGTCCACCCCGACAAGAGGCCGGCCATAGGTCTCGGTCCCGATCTGGTCAGGTTCTTCGAGAGGGAGATGGAGAAGGCCAACGTTAACTTCATCCACAACGAGGGCCACGTCGAGATAACGCCGAACAAGGTGGTAACCAAGAACGCGGAAGTTGACTACGACCTCCTCATCAAGATACCACCCATAGCTATTCCCGACGTCATGGCGTTCATGGCCGATGAAAAGGATCCGCGCTGGGCGAAAGTAATCGGCCCTGACTTCCGCTATCCAGACTACGACGAGGTCTACATCGTTAGTGAAGCGAGCATGCCGCCGCTCGGACTCCTAACAGCGGGAGTTCCGCTCCATAATGCATCAATCGTTGCGGCAACCAGCATACTCCACAGGATACACGGAGGCTATCCGGTGGCTGAATACGCCCCAACGCTTTGTGTCGGCCACGGCTACAACACGGGCTTCTCAGGAAACTGCGAGTACGAGTGGGCCGGAAACAAGTACAAGCGCGAGTGCTATCTTCTGATAAAGAGTCCGCTCGTGAGGCTGATGAAGGATTCCTTCTACAGGGGCTGGCTGGACAGTTTGAGGCTGTGAGGTGGTGAAGATGAGCGAACTCAAGCTTACCCCGGAGGAAGTTGCGGCCGTTAAGGAGTTAGCGGAGGTTGCCCTCGCCCTCAAGAAGGGCGGAACGCTGGGCATACTAAAGGCCATGACCGAGAACGGCGACAAGCTCCTCGAGACGGTGGCAGAAGAAAAAGCCCTCCTCAGGCTGATGGGAGTTGGAAACGCCGCCCTCGAACCCGTTAGGGAGCTTGAAACGGCAGAGGTCAGGGAGATAAGCTGGAACACTGAGGAGCTCGTAAGGGCTTTGCTCAAGGCACTGGCAAAGACCGACCCGAAGGAAGTTCCGAAGGTCGGCATGACCGCTGCATTAGGATATCTCCGCGATGAGGATGTGCAGAAGGGACTCGGCTTCCTCCTAACCCTCGCGAAGAACTTAGGAGCGGCTCTGAACGGCAAGCTCTGACCCTTTCCTTCTTTTCGGGGGTGGAACCTTGAGGGTTCTCTTCACCTACATGGGCGCTCCCACCGAGCCGGATGAAATCGAGGACTTTATCTTCAGGTTTCTCTATGATGTGAGGCACCACATAGGCCTCGACGTTCCCGGAGCGAAGGCCATAATCAGGGGCATAGCCAAAGTTCGCGCGAGGCAGGTGAGGGAGCACTACGCGGCCATAGGAGGCAGAAGTCCGTTGGTTGATTACATGATGGAGATAGCAAACGCGGTAAGCGAGAAGACGGGCCACGAGATAAGGCTCGGCATGTGCTACTCGAAACCGCTTTTGGAGGAGTTGAACTGGGACTTCGATTTGGTCTTTCCGCTCTACCACGTCTACTCGAGCTCTACCACCGAGCGCTGCCTCGTCAAAATAAGGCAACTCTTCGGCGAGAAGCCTTACATAAAGGAGTGGTGGGGCAACGAGAAGTTCATCCAGTGGGTTCAGAGGAACATCGAGAACGGTTTGAAAGAGAGTGGCTTTGAAGAGCCCTACATCATCCTCAGCGTCCACAGTCTACCCAGGAAGGTCATAGACGGGGGCGACCCCTACGAGAGGAGCCACAGAGAGCTGGCGGAGAGGGTGATGAAGGCCTTCGACCTGCCCTGGGAGATGGCCTTCCAGAGCAGGTTTGGAAGGGGCGAGTGGCTCGGGCCAGCTGTTCCCGAGGTTCTGGAGAGGCTGGAATCGGAAGGGATTAACGAGGTTCTCGTTTACCCGCTGAGTTTTCTTGTTGAGAACGTTGAGACCCTCTACGAGCTGGACGTTGAATACAGGGAGGTCGCTGAGGGACTCGGCCTGAAATATTACCGGGCCAAACTGAACCACCGCGACCCTCTCCTTAGCGAGGCCATAGCGGAGGTGATCCTGAATGCCGGTAACGAAAACTGAAAGGGCCAAGATAAACGAAGCGGAGAGGTTTACCAACGCCTTCATAGCGTACATCATGGGTTTCGTCGGGGGAATACCCCTCCTTCTGATGAAGGACACCGATGAGTTTACCAGGATTCACGCGGCCTACTCGAGCGTAATGGGCTTCTTCGCCTGGCTGACCTTCATGGCGGTCTGGCACATGCCGGTCAACAGGGTTTATCCCCACTTCGGGCCGGCCATGTACGTGGTCTACGCCTGGCTGCTCTACGCGGCCTTTGGAATGTACTCCTACATGCGGGGCCGGACCTACAGGATACCCTTTGTTGACAGGCTGGCGAAAGGTCTAATAAGGGCCCTTTCCCACGCGGTGTGAGGGAGACCAATGAGAAAGGCCATCGTTTCCGCGCTCCTGTTACTGTTACTTTTCCCCATTTCCACCCGGGCCTCTCCGCTGGGACCGGATGATTTCATGAACAGGTTTGTTGAGGCAGTTGACACCGGAAACTACTCGCTGATAGAACCCTACCTGGGCGAAGAGCTCAGGGATCAGTTCACAGAGGACTACTTCAACCAGGTGAGGGCCTTTATCCTCGAAAACTACGGGAAGCCCCTTGCCTTTGAGCCCGTCTCCAACTCCACCTCGGGGGACCTCGTCAGGTACGAGTACACGGTTCGCTGTGAGAGGGGTTCCTTCCCCGTTCTCCTGGCTTACAAAAACGGTCAGTTGGTTGGCATTGCCCTCGGCGTCAAAGCGAGACTCAATCCAGCGGGGATGCTCCTAACCATGCTCGGCTCCCTCCTCTCCCTGGGGGTGCTCTACCTCTGGAGGCGGAAGCTTGAGGTGGCGGATTTCATCCTGGGCGCTGGAATAGCGCTCGGTCTCGGGATAATCCTGCCCTTCTACTCCCTGATAACCGTGGGGCTCAGCAGGATCACGGGCGTCCTCCTCTCATCCCTCCTGATCGCCCTTACCGTGGAGGGCTCAAAGTACTACTTCTCCCGTAAAAGGGACGGCTTCTCCCTCGGTCTCGGCTTCGGCGTCGGCAAGTACGTTTTTCTGGCAATAGGAACCTTCGTTGCCACCAACTTCATCCTCAAGCTCCCCGTTTCCTTTTCCGGGGGATTGGCCTATGCCTTCCTCAGTGCCCTGATCTTCACGGCATTCCACGGCTTAACGGCAATGCTCTACTCCGCGGGGAGAGTTGAGTACCTTCCCATCTTCACGATCTTCCAGTTTATCTCGCTCTCCCTGATGGCCCTGGGAAGGCCAGGGGTGGCAATGCTCACGGCCGGCGCAGGTCTGGTCCTTGCGGCTTACCTGGGGGTGAGGCGGAATGGAATCCCTTGACGAAAAGCTCATAGAAACGCTTGAGGGAAGCGTCGAACTCGCGAAGAAGATAGGAGAGTACGTAATAAGAAGCGGGGGAAAGAGGATAAGGCCGAGGATAATCCTGGCGGTTTCAAATGGACTGGGCCTCGATGAAAGCGATGCCCTCGACCTTGCTTCAGCCGTTGAACTCATCCACACCGCCAGCCTGGTCCACGACGACGTGATAGACCTCGCGGAAAAGAGGAGGAACAGTCCCACCGTGCCAATGCAGTGGGGGCCGGAACTTGCTGTTTTGAGCGGGGATTTTCTCTTCGTCAGGGCCCTGAGGATAATAGCATCCAAGCGGGTTGGGATGGTTGACTACGTTGCAGGAGTTGTGGAGGAGATGGTGAAGGCCGAGATCCTTCAGGAGGCCGTTCGGGGGAGCGTACACCTCGACGTTGATACATATTACAGGATAATAGACGGAAAGACCGGAGGGCTCTTCGGGGCCTCCTTTGCCCTGCCGGCCTACTACATCGGGAAACCTTTCTGGAGGGAGCTTGATAAGGCAGGAATCCTCGTCGGCAGGGCCTTTCAGATAGTTGATGATGTCCTGGACTACTTCCCGGGGACCGGAAAGGACCGCTTCAAGGACCTGCTGAACGGGAAAACGACGCTCCCGCTCATACTCTACTCGGAACGCTACGGCTCGGCACTCGTTGAGAAAACCCTGCTCCAGCCCACGGAGGAAAACCTCCTGGAACTCTTTGAGCGGATGAATAGCGCGGGTGTCTTCAGGGAGGCCATGGACACGGCGAAGGACTTTTTGAAGGAGGCGTACGAATCCATCAGCTCCCTCCCCTTTGACTCCTCCGGCGTTATCTCGCTGGTCAACGAGTACTTCGAGGGGGTCTTCGCGAAGTTCAAAAAAGTCGGTGGTTAGCCTATCGAATTTCACATATTTGTGCATTCGTTAAAAGGACTTTCGGAGATCGCCGAAAAACTTTAAAAGGGGGATTAGCCCAACCTAATGGGTTTAGGTTCAGGAGGGCGGGGGATGATAGGGCTTCTCGCTACGCTCACCTTCATCGTTCCTCTACTCGGAGGGCTGGTGCTCTTCAAACTGGACGGGAAGAGAGCGGACGCTGTTATGCTGGGCTCCTTCTTTACGGCGATGCTTCTCCAGTTCGGCGTTTTGATCGAATACCTGCTTCATCACCATCACGGGACAGTTCACGTCGCCTACATGATCACGGAACGCCTGGGGGAGGTTTACGGTATTATAATCGATCCTATGAGCGTTCTAATTGGCACGGTCGTCGCTTTAGCCGGCTTCATCTTCATGTTCTACGGAATGGAGTACATGAGCGAGAGGAACGCTGGACATCCCGTCAGAAAGGGAAAGGGTCTCTTCTACGCCTGGATGACCCTCTTTGAAGGCGCTACTCTCGGCTTCATATACTCCTCCACTTTCCTTGGCCTGCTCATCTTCTTCGAGCTCATGGGTCTTGCCTGCTGGGGTGTGGTTAGCTACTACGGAACGAAAGCAGGCGTCAGGGCCGGGTTCAAGGCCTTTATAATCCCCAACATCGGGGCGATGATAGGATTCTACACCGCCATCGGAGTGGGAATAACCCAGCTTCACGACCTGAGCCTCTTCTCGCTCTCCCACGTTTCGGAGTCACTGAAGCCATGGGTCTTCATAGCGCTCCTCATCGCGGGCTACACGAAGAGCGCCCAGTTCCCGACCTATTCCTGGATTCCCGATGCCATGGAGGCCCCGACTCCAGCCAGTGCCTTCCTTCACGGCGCGGCGATGGTCGAGATGGGCGTTTATCTCGTTGCGAGGGTTCTCCAGTTCATCGGGCCCTTACCGGTTTGGATCTTCTACTTCATGGCGGTGATGGTTTCCCTGACACTTCTCATCCCGATACTGAATTACCCCGTTCAGAACGACGCCAAGAGGCTTCTGGCCTTTTCAACGGTGGCTGAAGCTGGAATAATGTTCGTCGGCCTGACCTTCGCAGCTCTTGGTCTTGAAGTGGGCCTCAAGGCTGCCATGTTCCAGCTCACCACCCACGCCTTCGTCAAGGGACTGGCTTTCCTCACAGCAGGAACCTTCACATACTCCCTTGGAACCCTCGACATGAGACGGATAAGCGGCCTCAAGGACCTCCTTCCGGTCAACGCATTAGCTTGGAGCGTTGCACTCCTTGGGTTGGCGGGCCTCCCGCCGATGGCGATAGCCTTCAGCAAGGCCGAGCTCCTCACCACCCTCAGCGCGATCAGGATAACGCCCCTGGCCTGGCTTCCGATACTGATGCTACTCGTTGATTCAGCAGTGTTCCTCTGGGTTGGCGTTAAGTGGATAACCAGGAACGTCTTTGGAAAGAGGAGCGTGGCGAAGGCTCACACCCACCCGATAATAACGGCATCCCTGATAATGCTCCTGATCCTCGTCTTCATCGTTCCTTATCTCGCCTATCCCCTCGTCCATGGGATCGGCTTCTTCGGAGGTGGCCATTGATGGAGCCCGTGGCGGTTCTGGAGATAGCCCTCACCCTCCTGTTCCTGGGTGCGCTGGTTTCCCTGCTCCGGGGTGGCAGGCTGGCCTACTCCTTTACGCTCGCCTCGTCCCTGCCGATCTTCGTTGTCTCGGTGAAGGGCATAGGGGGATTCCGCGGTGAGGTGATCCCATTTCTACCGACGGAGGTTGAAGTCGATCCGCTCTCGGCCCTCTTCCTGATGATCCTGGCTTTCATCACATTCTCCCTCTCGCTTTACCTCCTCGACTACAGGACGAGGGGAAGTGGAAGGTACCTCGGCCTCTCCGTCAACATGGCCCTGCTCTCGGCCCTTCTCTTTCTGGTCACGAATAACCTTGAGCGGTTCACCCTGGCTTATGAGCTCTTCGCGGTGTTCACCTTCGTTATTATCCTTACCTCCGAGACAAAGGGTTCGCGGAAGGCGGCGTGGAGGTACATCGTTATAACACAGCTCTTCGGCATAATCCCCCTCCTCCTCGCGACATCCCTCGCCTATTCCGCCGTGGGGGATCTGCACGGGCTGACCTTCGAAGGTCTTAGAGAGAACCTCGCCAACCTCCCGGTCGGCCTCTGGCTCATGTACGCCCTCTATCTCTCGGCTTTCCTGGTAAGGGCTGGTGTCTTTCCCTTCCACACCTGGGTGGCCCGCGCTTACCGTTCGGTTCCAAGTCCCTTCATTCCAGTATTCATAATCGGTGAGGGGCTGGGTTTCTACGGCCTTCTCAGGACGGTTGAGTTCGCTCTCCCCACCTCGCGGGCAGTTGGCTACACAGTGGCAGCTCTGGGCACCGTTTCGGCATTCGCGACGCTCTACTCCTTCCGCGAGATAAGGCTCAAGCGCAAGTTTGCCCACCACAGCATAATGGACGTTGGAATAGCCTTCTTCGCCCTCGGCGCTTCGATGGTCCTGGGGGGAACCGCGGGAACGATAGTCCTCATAGGAGCGCTCCTCCACATCCTGTACCAGGCGCTCTACAAGGGCACCGTCTTCTTCGGACTGGGGGCGATAGAGCACTACGGCGAGGATCCGACGGTGTGCTCAATACGGAAGCTCCTCAGGGGGCATGTCATCTCGCTCCTCATATCACTCTCGGTCTTCTCGATGGCGGGTGTTCCCCCTCTGGCTGCCTTCGTTTCCAAGTGGCCGATATACGAGGGCATAGCCATGTCGAGGGACGTTCTCCTCTGGATAATGATGCTGACGATAGCATTCCTCAGCCTCTTCCCGATGGCCTCGATCCTCCAGATAAGGCGCCTCAACAGGGAGCTCTGCGAGAGGGAAGTCGAGAGAGAAGAGATACCGCTCATGATAAGAGCCGTCACGGGAATGATGGCGGTGGCCGGCTTCACAGTCGCAATCTTCCCGCTAATCCTCCACCCCTGGCTGATCTCCGCGATAGAGGAGATACGCGGTTCGATTCCGGGAAGTCCTGTGGAGGTTTTCTTCGCGTCGCCCTCTTTCCTGCTTGCGGTGGTCCTTCTAATTGCCGCCCCGCTGGCGGGCTGGAAGATCGGGAAGATGCCAACAGACAGGATCAGCGAGTTGCTCCTCATATTCTACAACGCTGGCGACATACTGAAGGAGGCCTTTGAATTCTTCCTCGGGAAGTTCAAAAGGGCCTACATCACCTACGTCCTCCCGGTGATAAAGGTCGTTCCCCGGTACGAACTTCCGGACATAGAGGACGTGGACGATGCCTTTGACTACCCCATAAGGCACCTCGATGAGGCGATGTTCATGCCCCTGATAAGGGCCGTTGAAAGGCTCGCGCACTGGGGTAAAAGCAGGAACCTTGATATGAACGCGCTCATAGGCGGCTTTGCCATAGCGATGGCAGTCCTTATAGTTCTCCTGGGGGTGTTTGCATGAACTTTGAGAGTGCCTTCCTCAACGTGCTGTACTTCTCGGCCGTCATCTACGCCTTGGCCTTTATCCTGTACGGAATAAGGGCGATTAAGGGACCTACAACCGCGGACATTATCCTAGCCGTGGACTGCCTCTCCTTCGACATGGCGGCATTCATGGTCGTCCTTGGCATCTATTTCAAGTCAATAATGCTCGCCAGCGGCGCCATAATCCTCGCCCTCTGGGCCTTCATGCTCGACGTCTACTACACCAAGTACGTCCTCTATGGGGAGGTGGAGGTATGATAGAGGAGGTCATCTTCATCATCGGTTCGATCGCGATCCTCCTCGGGGCGATCTATGACCTCATAGCGGCCATAGGGTTGCTGCGCTTTGGTGACTTCTACATGAGGAGCCACGCCGCCACCATCGGAACAATAGGCGGTGCCGCGTTTCCGGTCTTCGGTGCAGGACTTGTTGCTCTCGTCTACCATCCCCTCGGAAGCCAGAGGTTCTTCATGGCCGGAATAGCGTTCACAGTCGGCGTTCTCATTCTCCTCATAGCCCCCACCGGCTCTCACTCTCTGGTTTCGGCCGTGTACTTCGGAAAGGTCGGAAAGAAGCCTCCTCTGGTAGTTGACCAGCTCGAGGAGGACTTGCCCAGGAGGGAGGATGTCGCCGAACTCGTTCGCGAGCACGAGGAGGTTCCTGGAGAAGAGGAGGAACCAAAGTTCTCCTTCAGGAGGGTTGGAAGATGATAGAGCTTCACCTCCTCATCCTCGTCATAGTCGTCTCCTTCGGCTTCGTCTTCAGCTATCTCGCGATGAAGGAGCACGACCTGCTGAAGGCCCTGGCCCTAAGCTCCGTCCAGTCCACGTTCTTTGCCCTTGGATTCTACATCCTGGCCGCGCCTGACATAGTTCTCGCCTACTTAGCGATAGCGGTCGGAGCCTATACTGCACTCGTTATCCTCGCGATAAGCAAGACCGAGCGCTACGAGGTGGGAGAATGAAGCGGGATATTCTCGTCGCGGTCTCCCTGCTCGTTGCATTCCTCTTCATAGCCTACGCCGTAACGGTAAAAAACGTTCTCGGTCTCGGCGGAGCCGAGCTAAGGCCTCTCGGCGAGTTCTACCTGAGCAACGCCTTCGCCCACGAGGGCTTAACAAGTCACAGCCCTGAGGTGGTTACCGCTATAGTCTGGAACTACCGTGGCTTCGATACGCTCTTTGAGACCTTCGTGTTCTTCCTGGCCATAATGGGGGCCTTAAGCGTGCTGAGGTTAACCGATGAACAGGAGAAACTCGTTAGGGAGCTCGAGGCAACGATGCCCCACAGGCAGATGGACCTCATAGTTAGGGCAACGACCAAGCTGGTCGTGATAATGATAATCGCCATCTCCGCCTCCATAGCCCTCCACGGCCACTTAACGCCGGGCGGAGGCTTCCAGGGCGGTTCGGCCATGGCGGTTGCTGCTCTGCTCCTCTTCGCAGCCTTCAGCAAGTTCACCCTTGAGCGGAAGGGACTCACGCTCAAACATACGATTTCAGCCTACGCCGTTGGCCTGGCCCTGATCCTTGCAACGGTACTGGCTCCGGTCTTCCTCTACAATGGAAAGGTCCTTGAGATAAACCTCCTGCCCGGGGAGATGGGTCTCTTCAACCTTGACGTTGGAGAGTATCTTGCGGTGGCCTTCGGCTTCCTCACAGTGTTCCTCGTGCTGGGAATACCTGAGTGGGTCTTCAAAGTGGTTTTAAGGGGGGAGCTCAATGATTAGCTTCCTCTTAGCGTACATCACAATAACGCTCTTCGCCATGCTGTTCCTCGGAATTTACGGCGTTGCTACGCGCTCCAACCTCATCAAGAAAATCATCATGCTCAACATAGCCAACGACGCCATAAACATGCTCTTCATTCTGATAGGGTACAGGATGGTCTTTCCCGTTTTTCCACCGGTTTACGAGAAGCACATAACCTTTAGGGAATTCTTGGAGAAATCCGTTGACCCACTGCCTCAGGCTCTGGTTCTCACCGCTGTCGTCATAGGAATGGCCATGAACATACTCCTAACCACCTACGCAATTCAGTTCTACCGCCTCCACGGAACGGTCGATGCGAGGGACATAGCCGAGGTAATGAGGGGTGATGACGAATGAACCCGCTCAGGAGGTTCTCACCTGCCACTTTCGTTATAGTGCTGGCGGTTTACCTCTTCTACACGGGCTCGGTGAGTGAGTACGATCTGATAACGGGTTCGATAGTGGCGTTAATAGTTTCCTTCCTCGTGGACCACTGGCTGGTGAAGAACGAGTCCAAGTTCTTCTCTCCGAGGAGGTGGTTCCACGCGATAGTCTATGGCCTCCGCTACTTCCTGATTGAGGAGACAAAAACCCACATAGACGTTGCGAAGAGGGTCTTCACGCTCAAGGCGAACCCGGGGATAGTCAGAGTCCCCCTGGATGTTGAGAGCGACTACGGGAAGGTTCTGGTGGCGAACTCGATAACGAACACACCGGGAACGGTCGTTGTTGACATAAGCGACGACGGGAAATGGCTCTACGTCCACTGGATTGACGTTTCAACGCTCGATGAGAAGGAAGTGAAGGAGAACGTTGTTTCCTACTTCGAGGACTACGCGAAAAAAATATTTGACTGAGGTGAGAGCATGGAGATAGGAATCGTCCCCATCATACCGCTCGGCTTCGCCTTCTTCCTTCCCCTCCTGGGTTACTTCGTAAAGTCCCGCAGGGTTATTGAGCTCTACGCCCTCACCGCGTCCATTCTCACCGCCTACGCCTCATGGAAGCTGTTTATAATGGCTTACTCATCTGAGGAACCGCTGGTGTACTTCGTTGGAAACTGGCCGGCCCCGATAGGTATAACCCTCGAAGTTGACAGGCTCAGCGCCCTTATCGTCCTCACAGCCTCGATTCTCTTCCTGCTGGCGATGGTCTACAGTATCGGCTACATGGAGCGCGAGAAGGGAATCCACTATTATTACACGGCACTCCTCGGTCTCGAAACCGGAATCATAGGTGCCCTGATGACGGGGGATGCCTTCAACATCTTCGTCATGTTCGAGGTTATCGGCGCGGCATCGTACTCCCTGGTGGGATTCATAAGACGGGATGGAAAGGCAGTTGAGGCCGCTTTCAAGTACGGTATAATAGGTGCCCTCGCCACGAGCCTCTACTTCCTCGCCATGGGGTTCGTCTATGCCTCCTTCGGAACCCTCAACCTCGCCGATCTGAGCGCGAAGTTCCACGGGATTCCCTTCCCGGTGACCGTGAAGACCTTCGGCGACCCAACCCTTGCCCTGGCGATATTCTTCGCCCTCACCATCTCGATGGTGGTTGTCAAGAGCGCCAACTTCCCCGGCCACTTCTGGCTTCCTGATGCCCATCCGGCAGCGCCGTCCCCTGTCTCCGCCCTGCTCAGCGGGCTCGTTGTTGCGGTTCCAATCTACGTTCTGGCGAGGTACCTCTACACCGTCTTCCCGCCCGAAGGCGAGATTAGAGGTGTCATCTCGGCTGTCCTCCTGATTTTGGGAGCGAGTTCTGCCTTTCTCGGCTCCACGATGATGCTCGTGCAGAGGGACATAAAGCGTCTCGTTGCGTACTCCACCATAATGCACACCGGCTATATGTTCATGGGGCTTGGAGTTCTAAGTTTCACGGGCCTCATGGCGGTGACCTACCACATCGTCAATCACGCCCTGGCGAAGGCTCTCCTCTTCCTCGCTGCCGGTTCCTTCATCCACGCCTCCGGAACAAAGGATTTCGAGAAGATGGCAGGCATAGGAAAAAGCATGCCCTTCACGACCTTTGCCTTCGTGGTGGCAACACTCTCCCTGGTCGGTGTTCCACCACTTAATGCCTTCTTCAGCAAGATGCTGATATACGACGCCCTCGTGGAGAGGAGCTTTGCCCTCGGTGTCGTCATCATAATCACGAGCGCGGTTGCTGCCTGGGCGTACTTCAGGGCACTCGTCTACCTCTGGCGTGGAAAGCCGAGGGAGGGGCACCATCATGAACACGAGCATTCCCACGAGGGCCCACACGGACACGAGAACCCGTACATGGCACTCGTTATGGTGGTCATGGCCGTTGCGGTCATAGGCATCGGAATCCTCTCACCGATGCTGATTGACAGGCTGGCAATTCCCGCGGCGACTCAGGCCATGGATTATCGGAGTTACATTGATGCCGTCAGGAGACTCGCGGAAAGGATCATCGCATCGGGCTGAGGTTCGGTTTCCGTTCTTTCTTCGAAAGGGTGTGGGTTTTCCAACTAAAATTTTTCGGCAACCTCATAACCCAGGTTTCGACATTTTGTTCGGATAGGAATTTTGATATTGCCTGTTTATCGGGAATCTACCCCGTCAGTTGACGACAATAGGAGGCTTATTCGATCTTCGAAGGCAGAAGGATGAAAAATCGAACCTCAGTTCAAAATCAAAAGCAATTAGGTTTGATTTTTGATACACAAGTTTGACAATAGGACTCAATTGGAAAGAATTATAAACCAATCTGGCACATATCTAGAACGCAAATAGGTGATGCCCATGGCAGGGATAAAATTTGAGAACGGCTACAAAGGGGTCGGATGGTTGAAGAAGCAGTGGCCCTGGTGGACAGCGGGACTGCTGACCGCAACGGCAGAGATAATAAACTATCTCTTCATCCCGTGGGGCCACCCGAAGCACAAATTTATCGGAGTTACCAGCGGCTTCGCAAGGATGTACGCCCACTTCGAGAGTACACTCTTCGGCAAGAGCCTGATAGCAACGAAGCCTGACTATCAGCCGGCACTGCAGTGGATTATCATCGGTGCATTCATCGGTGCCCTGCTCTTCGCCTGGCTCGAGGGCGAGTGGAGAAGCTGGGTCAAGTACCCCAAGAAGATGCTTGTATTCACAGCGCTGGGTGCATTCTTCTTCGCCTGGGGAACCCGTGTGGCAGGTGGATGTACGCTTCACCACCTCCTCGGTGGAGTCGCGGCGTTTAACATCAAGAGCTTCGTCGTCATGGGGTTCGCAACGGTTGGGGCACTCATAGGCTTCAAGATACTCACCGCCCAGAACATAGCACAGTACTTCAAGAGCCAGGACACCAAGTGGTACGTCAAGCAGGCCAATGAGTACAGGATGGCCGACGGTCTGACCTACAACGAGGGACCCTCCCACGGATGGCTCCGCTACGCCCTCTACGCTTACCTGATACTGTTCTTCCTGGTTGCCCTCTACGGTGCCTTCGCTGGCAATGACTATGCGATAAAAATGGGCTGGGCCGAGAGCCTCGAGCAGACGAAGATATACAAGAACATGCTCATTGGCAAGAACATCCCGACGATAACGCTCCAGATACTCGTTGGTGTACTCCTTGGCATATCCGTGGCCAAGACCGGCTTCGGTACCGAGTGTGGTCTCATCAACCCGGAGATGGCCAACATGATAGCCAAGGACGAGAAGGCCTTCGCCAGAAAGTGGAAGATGCCCTATTCCCTCAGAACCGTCATGCTCTCACTCCAGCCCTTCGCGGCCCTGGCGCTTCACATGACGCTCTTTGGACTGGTTCTCTGGATTGGCTTCACCTTCTTCGGCATCATGGAGGGACACCACTGGGCCACCAAGGAGTTCGCCGAGATGTACGCCCAGGCAACGGGAATGGAATTCCACAAGGTTGGCGTTGCAATCAGGGAGATGACCTCCCTACCAATGGACATCTTCGGTGGTCTGCTCCTCGGCATCGGAACGGTCTTCATGCTCGGCTGTGAGTTCAGGAACTACGGAAGGACCGGGCTGCTCTACATAACCGGACTCCTCATCTGGATATTCTTCTACGTCGGCTACCTGCCCTACACCCTCGCCAGGGACTTCTGGGACGGTCTCATGGGTGGCTACCCCTACACACCGACCACCTTTGGACCGGCACTGATAGCACCGACCAGCAAGACTGCGCAGTCAATAATCTACCTGCTCTACATCCTCATGTGGGCGGCCCTCTTCGTCTGGGCCGTCAAGAAGGGAGCGAAGAACATCGGCGTCAAGCCCAAGGAGATACTCTGGATGAACAGCGAGGATATGTACCTCAAGAGACTGGAGAAGCTCGAGAAGGAGGGCAAGCTCGAGGAGATGGTGGAGCTCGAGAGGGAGCTTTACGATCAGGCCGAGAAGGCCTGACCCTTCCATTTTTCCTTTGAGGTGATTCCATGACGAGCACCGGTTTCTACATCGAATCGCGGGCGATACTGAAAAATCCGAAGTGCATCCGATGGCTTTCAACCGGCGTCGCTATGGGCTTTTTCTACTTCCTGATGATGCTCTTCGGCTACCTTGGAGAGCCATTACCCGTTCTCGACCTCTACTGGGGCATAACGAAACTGCTCCTCGCCTATTCGCTGTTCTGCCTCTACCGGACGACTAGGAAGGGCAAGTACGCGGGCGGGGGTATAATAATAGCGACCAGCGCTTTTCTCACGATATTCGGATTCTTCGGTTGGGGGAGCTTTCTGGCGGTACTGATGGACGCCCTTGCCATAGCGGTTCTCAGTCTCACCCTCCATGACATTGGAAAGGCCCTGCCGGAGGCCGGTCTCGAAAAACCCGCGGGTGGAATCTTCGTTGGCCTGATGCTGAGTCTCGTCGGCCAGCCGGCGATAGCGGCACTTGGCCTCGTAGTGGTGGTAATAGGAATGGTCTACGCGGCCAACAGGCTCGGCCTGGTCTACGGCTACTCCATGAAACATGCGCGGGGATAATGTTTATTAGCCCCTCGCCTAATATTTTTAGGGTGGGTTCATGATAATAACCAGGGTCAATCCGAATGAAATCTTCGAAGAACTGCTGAGGTTCGCATTCAAGGTTTACACATGCACGGGTGGAACATACCCCATTCACGGCTGGGGGGATAGAAAACCTCCCGTTGGCGATTGGAATGCGTTTCGAGAGGCCTACGAAGACGTTCTCAGGTGGCGGATCAGGGAGGAATTTGACGAGTTCTACCTCGGACGATCGAGAGAGAGCGGTGAGATAGTCTCCACCCTCGCCATCTCCTACGGGCTCTCGCGAAAAAATCTCCCATGGGTCTCCGAGAAAATGAAACGGCGAAAGAACGCCGTTCTCCTGACCTTTTTCCTGGTCTGTCCCAGGGGTAAAGGCTACGGCATCAGCATGCTTCTCCACGGTGTCTCCCATGTGAGAAAGCAGAACAAGTGCCCCTTTATAATCTCCCCGGCGGACTCCGAGGCCATCGATTACTTCAAAAGGAGGGGCTTCGTGGAGTTTGAGCGATTTGAGGATTACGTGGTTCTCCGGTATCCCCTGCACGTCCTCCGAAAGAAACGCTGATCCTTTTTATGCATATCTGGGTAATGCTGGCAACTATTCGGGCAAAGCTTTTAAGCCCACCAACCAAAGCCGATCGGAGGTGCTGAAAGATGACGATCAAGGCCCCAACGCTCAACGTAGGTGGTCTCGGCGCGGACCCGCTCACGGAGAGGATAAAGGAGAAGCAGAAGAAGTGGAAGTACAAGATAGCCGTCCTGAGCGGAAAGGGCGGCGTTGGAAAGAGCACCGTCGCCGTAAACCTTGCCGCGGCCCTCGCGAAGAAGGGCTACTTCGTCGGAATCCTTGATGCAGACATACACGGCCCGAACGTCGCCAAGATGCTCGGCGTTGACAGGGCGGAAGTTCTGGCTGAGAAGACCGAGGACGGCAGGTTCGAGATGATACCGCCGATGAACGACTTCCTCGGACAGGTCACCCCGATAAAGGTCATGAGCATGGGTTTCCTGGTTCCGGAAGACCAGCCCATAATCTGGCGTGGTTCCCTCGTGACAAAGGCCATAAAGCAGCTCCTCGGCGACGTCAAGTGGGGCGAGCTGGACTTCATGATAATAGACTTCCCGCCAGGAACCGGCGACGAGATACTTACCGTCACCCAGAGCATCCCGCTGGATGCCGCGATAGTGGTCACAACCCCGCAGGATGTAGCACTCCTTGACACCGGAAAGGCCGTCAACATGATGAAGAAGATGGAAGTGCCATACATAGCGGTCGTCGAGAACATGAGCTACCTCATCTGCCCGCACTGCGGCAAGGAGATAGACCTCTTTGGAAAGGGTGGCGGTAAGAAGCTCGCCGAGAAGGAGGGCGTGGACTTCCTTGGGCAGATCCCCATAGACCTGAAGGCCCGGGAGGCGAGCGATGCGGGAATTCCGATAGTCCTCTATGAGGACACGCCGGCGGCCAAGGCTTTCATGGAGATTGCTGAAAAGCTGGTAAAGAAGCTCGGGGAAATAAAGGGAGGGGAGTGAACTCTCCAGACTGCATTAACTTTTTAACCCCTTCCGGGTATCCCCCCGGGAGGGAGAGCATGAGGAAGGCCCCGGTTCTAATCGCGCTCATCCTTCTTCTCACGGCCCCCACGGTTCACGCGGGGAGGCTTCTGTACTATCCCGACCGGGAAGCTTTCCGGGACTTTCTCAACTCCAGCTCGTCCTACACGGTGGTCCCGGGGGACGAGGACTGGGCCAGGGGCTGGGCCTACTACGTGGACGAAAGACTGGCCACCGTGAAGCCCCGCGGAAGGGACACCATAGTTCTGGTCGGCAACGTTTACGACAACGAGCTCATGGCATCGCTTTGGAAGAGAACGGGTCTCCCCGAGAACGCTTCTCTCCGCCCCTCCGTAATCGTCCTCAACAACACGGTTCTCATAACCGGCTCAGAGGACAACATATACCTTACCGAGGAGGCCTTCAGGGATCTCTGGAATCCCTCCAGGATGATGTTGATCACCTTCCTACTCACCGTTCTGGTCATTGCACTCATCTTCTCGGTCTTTCTCGGCAGGGATGGAAGCCACGCCGGGAAGTTCTACCTGCTGACCCTTTCCCTTTACGCCCTCTGGTACCTGCTCTCCCCCCGTCTGCCCCTGGGTGAGACCTTTCTGCGCCAGCTTCTCTCCGCCCTGACCTTTGCCGCGGGCGGATCCGCAGAATCCCCCCTCAGCGCCATCATGGGTGCGGTCTTTCGCGTTGTACCCCCCCTGGAGGAGACCCTGACCGCCGCCCACTGGGTTTTCCTGCTCCTGGTCATCTCGCTGTCCTTTTATCTTGCCCCCAGGAAAAGTCGCGAGCTCGGGTTTTTGATCTTTGGATTGACCTTCTCTGCCCCGCTGTTCAGGGAAATGGTCTCTAGTATAAACGGCGAAGTTCTCGGCCTGACGGCCCTGATGGTAACCCTCGCGATGATAACCAACCTCAACTTTCCACCGGGAAGGGTGTTTCTCCAGACGGTCCTCCTCTCGCTTTTCACCCTGCTGGCGATAGCCGTGAACCCCTACCTCGTCTTCATCCCGATAGTATTCGCGGTTACCTTTCCGGGAAGGCACTTCAGAAACCACATCTACCTTCTCATGACAGTGGGGGGGACGCTGGTGCTGTACCTGGCCTTCCCCAATCTCGGAATCATGGAATGGACGTTAAACACAAACCCGGGCAGGTTCATTCTCGACAGCGGGCTGAGCCTGGGGACGATAGTTTACGTTCTCGCCAGAGGGGGGAGAAGGGTCGGGACCAGGGGACATACCCCGTTTCTCATGCTCTCCGCGGCCATTTACCTGCCCCTCTCCCTCGCGGTGTCATCGCTCATTCCGCACGTTTTCGTCATCCTCTCCGCCCTGGCGGTAAGGCTCCTGAGCGGGCTGGCTAGAACTTAATCGCCCCTATCAGGGCCCCCTTGAGTCTCGGCCCTATCTCCTTTATTATGCCAGGGGCCTGAGTTCCCTTCTTGAGAACGAGCAGGGTTTCCATAAGGCCAAGTTCCTCAATGCGCTTGACGTCCCTTCCATGACCCGTCTCGATGAGAGCCCTCTCCACGTTCTCGCTGATGGTTCCGGCTATGAAGAGCTTGTCGTGGCCATCGCTCAGCCACTCCCTTATACGCCTCAGCTGGTTCTCGCTGAAGGCCAGTTCGACTTCTCTGGCACCGAACTCCATCCGTGTGACGGTGACTTCAACGGGGAGGTTGTCCACCCAGCCGAACTTGGATATCATCTCACGAACGGGCATCTCGCCGAAGGTCTCCTTCAGGTAGTAGAGCGGCAGGAGGGCATCCTTGGGCCTGGGACGGAAGATTCCGATGTCAACGTAGATCCCGTAGCCAACTTTACCGAGATCTATGAACCGTCCGCGATAGGTTTCTCCTTCCCTTACGTTCTTCAGGCTGTAGGGAACCTCACCGAACTCCTCTCTGATGAGGTTGGCGCTGATCTCTTCATCCTCCCCCTTGAGGGAGACCCTAACCCAGTTCTTGGTCGTTGCAGAGAGCTTCCATTCAACATCCAGATCGCCCAGGAGGGATCTGAGCTTCCTGTCGAGCTTAAGAAAACCGCTTCTGTCCCCGTAAACCTTCTCAAGAATAACGATTTCCTCCATTCCGATCATCCCCGAAGTTCCTCATGTCGTTAACAGTCAATTCGACCCTTTCTTTTTGGATCTGGATTTTCCGCCGGACTTCCGGGACTTCTTTCTCAGGCCGAGCTCTATCTCCAGCTCCTCGATGCGCCTTTTCAGGTCTTCGACCACCCGGGTGTTGTCGTACTGCATGAGCATTTTCCCGCATATGGGACACTGGAACTCGTACTCCATAGCCTCGTCAAAGGTCAGCTTCGGATGGTCGGGTGTTCCGCAGTGGTAGTAGATCTCGCCGGTTTCCTCCTCCAGCATCTCCCTGAGCCTTTTTAGTTCCGCCATCTTCTTGGCACGTATTATCTCGGGAAGGCGCTTCGTGTCAAGGCGCCAGTAGTAGTAATACCATCCGGTTTCCTTATCCCGTATTCTCTTGAACTCGGCCAGTCCGTGGTCGTAGAGGGTGTACAGAATCTTTCTTACCGTGTTGACTCGGATCCCAGTCGTCTCGGCAAGTTCCTCGTCGGTTGCTTCTTTCTTTTTTTCCAGAGCTTTGATTACCTCGACCGCCTCTTCCCCGCCAAGTTCCATGGCGAGGTCTATGAGCTCCTTGTTTTTTTTCCTTGCCACGTTCACGACCCCCTGAGAATTGGAACCCTGGATTGAGGATCCTGTGTTTATCCAATGGTTAACTATGTACTCCGGACTATATATAGGTTTTTGTCAGATTTACAACGCCGGTAGACAGAAAAGAACATTGAGAGTTAATCCGTGAAGTACTCGTTGAGGAGCTCCTTCGCCGAGGGTTTGTAGAGCTCGAGAACCTCGATATTCTCGATGACGTTACCCTCGCGAAGCTTGAGTCTGACCTTTCCCCCGTAGACCTGAAGATCGTCCAGCATCCCGTAGATGGCATCTTCTGCCTCCAGTGGGGTCTTGAACTTCATTATGTACTCCTCCCCATCGGGAAGGATGAGCTTGACCCAGTACTCGTTCTTCCTCCGGAACGGGCGGGTGATCTTCGGCTTGAAGTTGTCAACTATGATCTCCAATGACTCCACCTCCGGTCGATGGTTCTTGGCTCCCTACGGCTCTTGGGGGACGAACTTTTAAGGTTTCTGTTCCCGAACGTTTCGGGCGGGCCCGTTTTCGAAGGGGAGGTTCATCCCGAGTTCCCTGGCGAGTCTCTTTACCTCATCCAGAGAAACCACAGCGCTCCTGGCCCCAACCTTCTGAACGGTCAGATAGGCTAGGAGCATTCCCAGTCTGGCGGAATCTGCCAGGGACCAGCCGTGAAGGGCACCGTAGATGATCCCCGCGTCGAAGGCATCGCCGGCTCCCGTTGAGTCCACAACTTTCGCACTCAACCCCCTTATTTCCTGGACGTTACCCTGGCTGTCACGTATGAGGGCTCCCCCTCCGTTGAGAGTTATGACGAGGTTCTTCGCCCGCGAGAGGAATGGATCGAGGGAGCCAAACTTCCTCCGGTATTCGTCCTCGTTCATCATGAGGTAATCAACCCTCTCCTCCACCTCCCTCCGGAGGGGTGCCTCACCTATGTCCAGCGAGGTGGTTATGCCCCTCTCATCGGCCAGGTTGATGGCCTTCTCTATCGTCTCGATCGGATTGGAGGAAAGGTGGACGTGCCTTGCCCTGCCCAGGTAGTCCGGATCAATCTCCTTGAAGAGGTTGGCCCCGGGATACTTCACTATCCTCTTGTCATCACCGTGAACCATCGCGACCGCCACTCCCGAGGGCGCGTCAACAACCCTGATGCCCCCGGTGTCAACGCCCATCCTCCGGAAGAAGGAGAGGTGGGCTTCGCCTATCTCGTCCCGTCCAACCGCCCCGATGTAGCCGGTCTTCAGTCCAAAACTGGCCAGCCACGTTATCGTGTTTGCAGCAGCACCGCCGAGACCGAAGTGGGCCTCTTTGGCGTTAACCTTTTCGTGAAACTCCGGGAACCTGTCCACGAGCATTATGATGTCGTAGTTCAGGTTTCCAATCCCTATCACGTCGAGATCCCCCATCCCGAACACCCGTAAGAACTGGTCCTTTCCCTTAATTAACCTTCCGCGGGGAAAGATTTAAATATCCACTCCTACCCACATATGAGTAAGAGGTGAACAAAGATGATGCTCATACTAGAGGCCTATTTCAAGAACTATCCGGCCAGGAAAAAGGTGGCCGAATTCCTCTTTGAGAACGGTCTCAGCGTTAAAAACGGCAGGATCTACCTGCGGAACGTTGAGGTCCCGATAAGCGAATTGGCAAGGGTAATCGGCGTCAACAGAAAGATAATCTATCACACCATCGAGTACATTGAGAAAACCTATCCCCTAAAGCTCATCTTCGAGAAGCTCAACCCCCTGCCCAGCCTCATTGACGTCGCCCCGCTCATGGGATGGGAGGTTCTGGAGATCGAGCTCGACAAGGACAGGTATCTGAAGGGTTTCTCGGAGGTTCTGAACCTTCTCCACAGGAACGGGGTTCCGGTCATGGAGGTCTTCAGCAGGAACCTCCGCGAAGAACCGGCAAAGCTCTACATTGTCATTGACGGAACCCTGCCGGTGGAGGTGTTCATGAAGATCAAGGAGATGGAGGGTTTCAGGAAGCTCATACTCCACACCCCCGAGAAGGACAAGGAAAAGCTCGTCTGCAACTTCTGTGAGGTCAAGTACTGCCCCAAGAGAATACTGATAGAGAAGATGGCTAGCCTGTAATCCGGAAGTCCCTCAGACCCTCCGGCTCTTCCCACCGTACCTCCACCTTTGTTACCCTGGCCCCGGAGGGTCCCTGATGGGCCCAGCCTATTATGGTTTCCACCCTCTCAGGTTCCCCCTCCACCACGGCCTCAACGGTCCCGTCTGGCAGGTTCCTCACCCACCCGGCCAGGCCGAGCTTCTTGGCTTCCCTATGCATTCTCGAGCGAAAACCAACGCCCTGAACGCGCCCGTGAATCCTCAGATGAGCCCTAACCCTTGCCATACCCATCCCCCATTCATTACCCCGCAACCGATTTAAGTTTATCCGTCGAGCCCCTTCCGGTGAGACCAATGGAGGCGATATTCGTCTACACCACCTTTCCGGACTGGGAAAGCGCCAGAAAGATAGTCAGGGAGCTCCTCGAGAGGAAGCTCATAGTCTGCGCCAACCTCCGCGAGCACGAGGCGATGTACTGGTGGGAGGGGAAGATCGAGGAAGGAAAGGAAGTGGGGGCCATACTCAAGACCGAGGTGAGCAGGTGGAAGGAACTCAGGGAGGCCATAAGGGAGCTCCACCCCTACGAGGTTCCCCTCATAGCGAGGATAGACCTGGACAAGCTCAATCGCGAATACTCCGAGTGGATGGCGCGGGTGCTCTTCGGATGATACGGAAGGTCAAGCCCGGGATAAGGGTCGTCGGCTTCGACGACGGTACCTTCTCCTTTTCCTCCAAACTCACCCGGGGGAATACGATCCTCATCGGCGTCGTCATGAAGGGTTCTCAGGAAGTGGTCGGCGTCCTCTCGCGCTGGATAGCCGTGGATGGAACCGACGCCACCGAAAAGATTGTTGACGCTGTGATCGGCTCGCGTTTCAGGGACCTGCGGGTCATAATGCTCAAGGGGATAACCTACGCGGGTTTCAACGTCGTGGACGTTGGGAGGGTCAACCGGGAGACGGGTCTTCCGGTCATCGTGGTCGTTCGTAAGAGGCCCAACATAACGGCCATGGAACTCGCCCTGAAGAGGCACTTTCCCGACTGGGAGGAGAGGGTTGAATTACTCAGAAGGGCCCCTCCCCTGCTTGAGATGATCCCTGGCAGGCTCTACCTTCAGACGGTCGGCGTTGACGGAAGAACAGCGGCTGAGATAGTCCGCGTCACCACGAGGACGGGTCTGACACCCGAACCCCTGAGGCTGGCCCACATGGTGGCGAGCGCCGTGATGACCGGGGAGAGCACGAGGGAGTAGATTTATAAGCCCAGGAGAAAAATGAAGGGGCGACCGATGATGGCAACAGGGTAGCTACTGATCGGTGATGAAGCCGTTCCAGTCTGAGGTCAACCACACGGCACGAGGAGAACCGGAAGCTTTGAGTCCCTGATAACCCTCTCCGCCGTGCTTCCCAGGAGGATATCCTTTATGACGCTCCTACCCTTCTTTCCGATGACTATCAGGGTCGAATCCTTAGCTATGGCGGTCCCTATTATGGCCTGACTTGCTATTCCGACGGTGATCTCGATCTCAAACCTGGCATCCAGTCCCCGGGCGATTTCCTCAAGGTTCTTCCTGGCCGTCTCGATGTTTTGCTCCAGCTCCTCAAACTTGCCGTAGTCAACCGAGTGGAGGAGGATGCCCTTCTCGATTAGCTCCTCGAACTTTTTGACCACCTGAACTATTTTATTAGAGCACTCCGAGAAATCGAGGGCTACGAGGGGCCTTTTGAATATATCCCCGCAGTCAAGGGGGAGCCGGAAGCCGTCGTCCGTTTTGATGTATCTCAGAAGAAGAACCGGTCTCCTCGTGGCCCTGGCTAGGTTAGACGCGGTGCTACCGAGGAACATGCGCCTCCAGATGTTCTCTCCAGCGCTGGGAATGATTATAAGATCCACGTTCTTCTCCTCAGCGGTCTCGGAGATCTCCAGTGAGGGTATTCCCAGCCGCACAATGGCCTCCGCCTTTATTCCCCCCTCCCTCAGCTCCTCCGCCAGTTCCTCCAGCCTCTTTCTGTAAACCTCCTCGAGCTCGAGGGCCTCCAGCTCCGCAACGGTTATATCAATGACGTGGATGAGATAGAGCTTTTTCACCCCCAGTGCCGCGAGCCTTGGGATGCAGTTCCTGAGCGCGTGGAGGGAAACCTCCGAGAAGTCAGTAGGGTAGAGAACTTTCTCGAACATAACACCACCCACCTTAAATTGTTGGTGGCCGCTTATTATGTTTTCCTCGCGCCCCCTGGCGGAAAGGGTTATAACGCTCTGATTGAAGTTTTAACGGTGATGTCCATGGCCAAAAGGGTACACCTATTCGACTGGCATAAGGAACACGCAAAAAAGGTTGAGGAGTTTGCCGGCTGGGAGATGCCCATCTGGTACTCCAGCATAAAGGAGGAGCACCTTGCGGTTAGAAACGGCGTCGGAATCTTCGACGTTTCCCACATGGGCGAGTTCATCCTCCGAGGTAAAGATGCCCTGGAGTTCCTCCAGTACGTAACGACCAACGACATAAGCAAGCCCCCTGCAATAAGCGGAACCTACACGCTGGTTCTCAACGAGCGCGGAGCGGTTAAGGACGAGACTTTAGTTTTCAACCTCGGGAACGACACCTACATGATGGTTTGTGACAGCGACGCCTTCGAGAAGCTCGAGGCCTGGTTCAACGCGCTAAAGCGCGGGATAGAAAAGTTTGGCGAGCTCGACCTCGAGATTGAAAACAAGACCTACGACATGGTCATGTTCTCAGTACAGGGGCCGAAGGCGAGGGATCTCGCCAAGGAGCTCTTCGGAATAGACATCAACGATCTCTGGTGGTTCCAGGCGAAGGAAGTTGAGCTCGATGGAATCAGGATGCTCCTCTCCAGGAGCGGCTACACCGGCGAGAACGGTTTTGAGGTCTACTTCGAAGATGCCAACCCCTATCATCCGGACCCATCGAAGAGAGGAAAACCGGAAAAGGCCCTCCACGTCTGGGGGAGAATCCTTGAAGCTGGCAAGAAGTACGGCATAAAGCCCGCTGGTCTTGGAGCTCGCGATACGCTCAGGCTTGAAGCCGGTTACACGCTCTACGGCAACGAGACGAAAGAACTACAGCTCCTCAGTACAGATATAGACGAGGTTACCCCCCTCCAGGCAAACCTTGACTTCGCCATATTCTGGGACAAGGAGTTCATAGGAAAGGAAGCCCTGCTGAAGCAGAGGGAGCGCGGTTTGGGAAGGAAGCTCGTCCACTTCAAGATGGTCGAGAAGGGCATTCCGAGGGAGGGCTACCGCGTTCTTGCCAACGGCGAGCCCATCGGCGAAGTCACGAGCGGAACCCTCTCACCTCTCCTCGGTATAGGCATTGGAATGGCCTTCGTGAAGGAGGAGTACGCCAAGCCCGGCGTCGAGCTGGAGATAGAGATAAGGGGCAAGGCAAAGAAGGCCGTAACGGTTGCTCCACCTTTCTATGACCCCAAGAAGTATGGGGCCTTCAGGGAGGAGTGAATTTTTAAAGCTTCAACTTCTCTTTTTCTCCATGTCCAAAAAGCACGCCGTTCTCGCAGTGCTCCTCTGGTCAACCGTCGCGAGCGCCTTCAAGCTATCCCTGAGGCATCTAACACCATTTCAGCTGCTCTTCTACGCCCTATTAACCTCTCTGATCGTTTTAGGCCTTCCCCACTCCTGCGAGTTCTCTTCGCGAAAGGAGAACCTCCGCTCCGCTTACCTCGGCTTTCTGATTGTCCTCTACTACCTCCTCCTCTTTTCGGCCTACGATCGGCTTCCGGCCCAGGAGGCGCAGGCACTCAACTACACCTGGCCGCTGATACTGGTTCTCCTCTCGATCCCCCTCCTTGGAAGGAGGGTAAGGTTAAGGACGATCGCCGGGCTTTCACTTGGCTTCTTTGGGGCATTTATCGTGGCCACGAAAGGAGATTTAACCGACCTGAACTTTTCGGATCCAATCGGAGTTGCCCTTGGACTCGGAAGTGCGGTTATATGGGCCACCTACTGGCTGTTGAACCTGAGGGACGAGCGGCCACCCGTCGAGAAGACCTTCTGGAACTTCCTCTTCGGGTTCATCTATATCCTGTCTGTTCTCGCGCTCTCAGGGGGGCTTGCGGTTCCACCTATTGAGGGCCTTATCGGAGCGGTCTACGTCGGCCTCTTTGAGATGGGTGTTACATTTCTCCTCTGGTACAGAGCCATTGAGGATGACATGACGTTCGCCTCGAATTTAGCCTACCTCGTGCCCTTTCTGAGCCTCGTCTTCATTTCCCTCATCGTCGGCGAGAACATAGCACCCGCGACCGTCATCGGGCTGACAATGATAGTCGGGGGCATTCTGCTCAGCAGTGCCTGAAAAGTAAAGCTTTTAAAGTCCGGACTGATTATTTATCAGCGGGCTGGACAGTGCGGTGGTAGTCTAGCCTGGTCCAGGACACCGGCCTCCCAAGCCGGTAACCCGGGTTCAAATCCCGGCCACCGCACCAAACTTCTGCCGATGCTGATAAACGGTTCCACCGTTACATTCTGGCATGTTTCTTCGTTCTAGCTTTCATGAACTCACTCTCTTTGCATCGTCTCCCGTTCTTTCAGCACTCGAAAGGCTTATATATCCATGTACACTCATGTCCCGGGATGATGGGTTCTATACCCGGAGGAATGCTGGAATCCCCCACTAGAATGAGGTGTTGGAGAATGAATAGGTGGAAGGTAGTTTTGGTTGCCCTGTTTCTTGTTGGCCTGATGGCGGGAACGACTGCGGCAGTACCCATCAAGCCGCAGACAGGGACCGTGCAGGTTGAAAAGGACTACGGGCTGTTAACACCGGGCCTCTTCAAGAAGGTCCAGGGGATGAACTGGAATCAGGAAATAAGCACCGTTATAATGTTCGACAATCCCCAGGACAGGGACAGGGCCGTCAGGATACTGAAGCTCCTGGGTGCGGAAGTGAAGTACACCTACGAGATCATTCCCGCGGTTGCGGTGAAGATAAAGGTAAGGGATCTCCTGGCGATTGCAGGGATGATAGACACCGGTTTCTTTGGAAAGAGCACCCTCTCCGGCATAAAGTTCATCCAGGAGGACTACGCGATTAAGGTGGCCGTTGACACCGAGGGCCTCGATGAGTCGGCCGCCCAGGTTATGGCCACCAACCTCTGGAACCTCGGCTACGACGGTTCCGGAATCACCATAGGTATAATAGACACTGGAATTGATGCCTCCCACCCCGACCTGCAGGGCAAGGTCATCGGATGGAAGGACTTCGTTAACGATCGCTCAAGTCCCTACGACGACAACGGTCACGGAACCCATGTCGCCAGCATAGCCGCCGGAACCGGAAAGGCGAGCAACGGCAAGTATAAAGGAATGGCCCCAGGTGCCAAGCTCGTTGGAATAAAGGTTCTCAGCGGGGAGGGAAGCGGCAGCGTTTCCGACATCATAGCCGGTGTTGACTGGGCGGTTCAGAACAAGGACAAGTACGGGATAAGGGTCATCAACCTCTCGCTCGGCGGCTCCCAGAGTTCGGACGGAAGCGACTCCCTCAGCCAGGCCGTTAACAGGGCCTGGGATGCTGGAATAGTCGTCTGTGTTGCCGCTGGAAACAGCGGACCCGACAAGTACACCGTTGGCTCACCGGCAGCGGCCAGCAAGGTCATCACCGTCGGTGCCGTTGACAAGAACGACGTCATAACCGACTTCTCCAGCAGGGGACCGACCGCCGACAACAGGCTCAAGCCCGAGGTCGTCGCTCCGGGCAACTGGATCATAGCCGCCCGCGCCAGCGGAACCAGCATGGGGCAGCCGATAAACGACTACTACACCGCGGCTCCCGGAACCTCAATGGCCACCCCGCACGTTGCGGGTATCTCCGCCCTCATCCTCCAGGCCCACCCGAGCTGGAGCCCGGACAAGGTCAAGATGGCCCTCATAGAGACCGCCGATATCGTCAAGCCCGATGAAATAGCCGACATCGCCTACGGTGCCGGCAGGGTCAACGCCTACAAGGCCGCGTACTACGATGACCTCTCCAGGCTCACCTTCACCGGCTCGGTTGCCAGCAAGGGCCAGGAGAGCCACCAGTTCACGGTGAGCGGTGCTTCCTTTATCACGGCAACGCTCTACTGGGACAACTCCCAGAGCGACCTCGATCTGTACCTCTACGACCCGAACGGCAACCAGGTTGACTATTCCTACACCGCCTACTACGGCTTCGAAAAGGTCGGCTACTACAACCCAGCTGATGGAACCTGGACGATAAAGGTCGTCAGCTACAGCGGTTCGGCCAACTACCAGGTTGATGTGGTAAGCGACGGCTCACTCGGCCAGCCGAGTGGCGGGGACAACGGCGGTAGCGATGGAGGAAGCCAGCCCACCGTTGACGAGAAGACATTCACCGGAAGCGTCCAGTACCACGACTACAACGTCCACCAGATGGCCGTCGGCAGCGGCGCCACCAAGATCACCGGCGACCTCACCGGCAGCAGCTACGATGACCTCGACCTCTACCTCTACGACAACAACCAGAACCTGGTTGACCGTTCCGAGAACTACGGCTCGAGCGAGCACGTGGAGTACAGCAACCCCGCTCCCGGAACCTGGTACTTTGTCGTCTACGCCTACGACACCTACTACAACAGCGCCAGTTACCAGCTCGTTGCCAGGGTCTACTACGGATGACTTTTTAACCCCCTTTTCTTTTCCCCCCGGGGTGGTTTGAATGAAGAGGCTTCTCTCAATCGGGCTGTTTATACTGCTCATCGCGTCACCGGTTCAGGTATCGGCTAAAATCGAGCCCTACGTCTATTCCCCGACCGTTCCGGACACGGCCTTCTCTGTTCTTGCCCTTTACAAAACCGGCGATTACTCGCGGGTTCTGGAGGGCTGCGAGTGGCTGATGGAGATAAGGACACCCTTCGACTCGTGGGGCTACGAGTACGGCGAGGAGCACGAGGCGAAGCACACAGCAATGGCAATGCTGGCCCTCATGCGCGGGGAGAACATAGCCCGGGGCAGGTATATTCACACCATAAACAACGCCGCCTACTGGCTGGTCTACACCCAGAATCCCGACGGCTCGTGGAATGATTACCTCGATACCGCTCTGGCGCTTATAGCCCTGAAGGAGTTCAGGAGTGGCTACATACTCGAGAACCTCACCGGCTTTGAAAAGCAGGTTGAGGAGGCCCTAAGCCGGGCTACCGGCTGGTTGATGGCTGCACAACCCAAGAACGACGAGGAAAAGATCTTCGGATACATGGCGCTTGGGAAAAAGGACGAGCTCAAAAGGATGAAGGTGGAGGGGGACCTGAGGGCCTATCGGGCCTTTGCGCTAGCATACCTTGGTGACAGGGTTGAGCTCGAGGGGAACTTCAACGATACCGTCGCGATAGCCATGGCACTCTACGCGACGGGAAACGAGAAGTACCGCGAGGAGCTCCTCCAGAGGGAGCACTTCGGCTTCTGGGGAACGCTCCACTACCGTGTCCTCGATTTATTGAGTGTCTCCAAAATAAAGGGCTTTGAGAACCTTCGTCCGATAGCCTGCCCCTACCTCTCGAAGGTTCGCCCGACAGCGGACTGGGAGAGGGTGGTCCTGGCGGACTACTACCTGATGTGCGGCAGGAAACCCCAACTGCCCGGGAACCTCTCGAAACTGCTCCCGTGGCAGGTCGCCGAAACGGCGAGGGTGAAGGCACTCCTCGGGGAGGACTACTCGAAGGAGATCAGCCACCTGCTCTCCACCAACAAAAACGGCGTCTGGAGAGACTTCTACAACACGGAATACGTCGTCTGGGTCTTCAGGAACCTCAACGTGAGCTACAACTACTCCCGATCCCTGGATTACCTCTCAAGGAACCTCACCTGGATGCTCTCCACTAGAGACCCGAAGACAGGAAACCCCGTCTACTACCGCGTTCCCACCTACTACTTCGCCCACGCTGTCATTGTCTTCCGGGAGTTTGGCAGGGATCGGGAACTCAACGAAACGCTGGAGATAATTGAGGAGAGACAGTATCCGAACGGGGCCTTTCCGTATACTCAGGGCTCGATAGCGGGCATAACCTCCACGGCGAGGGTTCTCTGGGCCCTCCAGGAGGCAAACCTCACTGATATCGGGATCTATCGGAGGGGAGTCTCTTTCCTTCGGAGGCTTCTCTACGCTGATATCCCTGAACCGAGGGTGAAAAACGGAACGGTGGTACTCGCCAACGCGACGTTTCTGCTCATTGAGAACTCGACCTACATCGGCAACTCAACCAACGGGATTCGGCCGGACGACCTCGACGGTTACGTGGTGATATACCCCGGTAGAAGTCCGCTCTCGATCGGGGCTTACGAAGTTAACGGCTTTCGCCCCGTAGAACCCTCCAGGGAAGGCGAAGGGATTGCATACATCTACATCGGTACGGGGGTCCTCTTGATAGCCCTCGCGGCCGTCGTGGCCTGGAGAGGAAGGCGGACTAAGAAGGCGGAGAAGTCAAGGGGAAAGTAAGCCCTGCTCCTTTCTCAGTTTTTCCACCCTTGATAGCACAAACTCAGCTAAAAACTCCTTATCAAGCTCTGTTTTCCTTCCATCAAGGTACGAGCGATAGATTTCTACCGCCTCGCCATCGCCAAGCTCTTCGAGTTTTCTAAGGACGTCCCACTTTCTGAGGCTTGAGCCGTGAAGGAAAGCCATCAGCCTGGCGGTTTCGCCCGCGAGGATATGGAGCATCTTTGGATTTTCCGAGAAGCGCTCGAGGTTCTTTAGAATGTCATCCAGCCTTCTGGGAAGTATCTCCTCAACCCGGTATTGGGGCAGGAGCCGGACTACATCCTCACCGAGAACCACGAAGTGGTTCTCCCTGAAGTCTGCCTGGTAAACCGTCAGGAACTTGTAGGGATAGCCAAGGTTGAGGGGGTCACGGAGGTTTGAGAGCCATTCCCATGCCATGTCGACCTCAACGGATTGTATGGATCTGGTGCACTCCTCAAGAACAGGTTGTAGTTTTGAAAGCACCTCCTCCGGCTCGATACCGTCCTCAAGAACTGCGAAGAAGTCAACGTCACTCGTTCCGGGGATGTAATCTCCTCTAACCAGGGAACCGTAGAGGATTAGGGAATAAAGGCCGGGAACCCGGCCGAGATTTTTCCTTATGCAGTCGACAAGGGCTATCATGTGGTCGACGCTTCCTCGTCGTTGTAGAGCTCGTCACCGACCTCTATCCTGTCCTCAAAGCCCTTCGAACCTTCGAGGGTCTGAATCCTGAACATATAGCTCTTGTACCAGTTGTAAGAGGGCTTGACCTTGACCGGAAGGAGCTTCCAGGCGCGCGTCTCCTCCTCATAACCCCAGTTAACGTACTCGTTGAAGTTCCTGATGATGTCGGTTATAACAACGCCGAACTCGTTGAGGAGCAGCTTTTGAATCTCGCGCCATTTATCGAGAGAACTCTCGCGCCTCGTTATGCCGAAGTAACCCGCGCGTCCCGGTCCCTTGAGCGTCGCTATTCCCCTGCCGACGAAGGCCCTTATCGCTTCAACGGTCTCGGGCGGATCGGTGATGAAGGTATCGAACTTGTGGAGGGCGTAGTCAGGAAGTGGCTCCCTCAGATCGAAGGTGAACATCTCAATGTTCTCGTAGCCAAGCTCGTCGGCGGTCTTCTCGATGAACCTGACAAGGCGCTCGTCAATATCGAGAACCGCGATCCTCTTTGGCAGGCCGGAGAGCATGAGGGCTATGCTTGTCAGGTCGTCGTCCCCGAGGACGAAGACCTCCTTGTTCTCGAGGTCTCCCCTGGTGTGCATTAAGGCAATCCTCGCGACGGTTGTCTCGGGGGTAACGTAGGCCTGGTCGAAGTCGTGTTTCGGCTGCGGGCGGTCCTTGACGATCTCCCTGAACTGCTCGAGCAGGTCGCTGAATGCTGAAAGCTCGACGGTCCTTCCGGCACAGTGGGGGCAGGTGTAGTCCCTTCTCGCGCCGATCCCGTACTCCTCCACGAGTCTCTTCCCGCTCTCGGTCAGGACGACGTTCGGGCCATCGAAGGTCACGTAACCGAGTTCATGGAGTGCAGTTATGACGGCCACGACCAGCGGGAGGGGTTCTTCGCTGAGATCAACGATGCGCCAGACATCGCCGCTAGCGAGGATCGAACTCAGAACGTTCTCGATAGTCCTCTCGTAAACAGGAATGCTCGTCTTCTCCCTGACCCTCTCGATTATCTCCTCCATAGCAGCACCTCCAGAAGGATTTCGTTCGTGAGCGGGGTAGGTCGGGCTTTTTTTAAGGTTTTTCCCGGCGTCAGGTTTAATAATCCTCACTCCCTCCTATCCTCATGATCGGCCCGGTGAAGGATGATTTTATCAAGAGGTACCGCCTTGAGTACAACCTCGAAGCCCTTGAGGGGGTCAGGGGAGAAATTGGGGAGGAAGCCTATTCTCGCCTTAGGGATCTCGTCGAGTACCGTCTGACCGGAAAGGACTTTGATCGCTCTCCAATAGGCGTGAGAATGGTTCTCGCCTTCTCGGCCGGTTCCGATAGCACAGCCTCCCTCAAGATCCTCAGGTGGGCTGGGTTTGATGTCGTTCCCGTTACCGCAAAACTCCCCCAGATGAAGGAGAGCGTGATCGAAAGGGCTAGAGACGAGGGGGCGGTTTTCGTGGAGATTCCCGGTTATCTCGAGGTTATAACCGCCCAGATGGAGAAGGGAGCGCCCATATGTGGCAGATGTCACTCCATGGTTATGAAGGCCGTCGAGGACTACGCTCGAAAAAATGGAATAAGAATCCTCGCCTCCGGTGATCTCCTGAGCTCGGGCCTGATCTCAATCTACCGCTCCGGAGACCTCGTGACCCTCAACCTTCCGGCCTTTTTGGCTCTCGACAAGGCGGAGATAATCGAGCTCATCGGTGGGAACTACGACCTCAAATTCGGCTGCCCGCTCCTCAGGGAGGCCTTTAGAAAAGCCCCGTCGGTGAGGCGCTTCGCCATACAGAGGGTGTTGAGGGAGCTGCGGGCAAGGGCGATAACGCCCGAAATAGCCGAAGATCTGATACTCGACATTCTCTCGCCCTGACTACTCACTTCTGACCCAAAAGGTTTAAAATTGTATTCCCCAACTCCGGCCAGGTGGTGAACAATGGTCACGAAGGAAGACGTTGAAAGGGTCGTTAAGGACATCGTTGACGAGAAGTTCGTCAAATCCATAGAGGTGGATGGGAAGGGTAACGTAACGGTGACCCTCGCGAAGGACACTCCTGATTTGGACAACGTTCTCATCAGGCTCCACTCGGAGATTGGAAAGCTCGAGGGCGTCGGTTTGATAACGATAAACCGCGAGCGCGAGGAGAAAACCAGCGAGGGTGAGAACGTCGAGCTCACGAAGGAGCTCATCTTGGAGAAGCTCAAGGAGGTCATAGACCCGGAGATAGGGGTTGACGTGGTTAACCTCGGGCTCATCTATGACCTTCAGATAAGGCCCGACAACACGGTTTATGTAAAAATGACGATGACCACCCCAGGCTGCCCGATGACGATGTGGATTCTCAGGGCTGTAGAGGACAAGATACTCGAGATCCCGGGGGTTAAGGACGCGGAGATAGAGCTCACCTTTGATCCGCCGTGGAGCCCGGACATGATAAGCCCGGAGTACAAGAAGAAACTCGGCCTCTACTGATCCATCCTGCATTTCTTTGTACACCGACGCCCAGCGTCTTCCCATTTTCCCTAATTCTCGCCGTTGAGCGTTCTATTCTGCGACGAAAAGTTTATATTCGCCGGAGTTCATCTAAACCCGGTGATGTTCCATGGCGTGGAAGGTTAGGGTTGACCAGGATGTTTGTATCGGAGATGCCATCTGTGCCAGCCTCTGCCCGGACGTCTTCGAGATGGGAGACGACGGAAAGAGCCACCCGGTCGTTGAGATAATCGAGGATGAGAACCTCTACAACTGTGCCAAGGAGGCAGCAGAGGCCTGCCCGGTCAGCTGCATTTACATAGAGGAGGTTTGAAGCCTCCTTTTCCTTATCCCGCTACCCCTTCTCTCCGCGTCCTTTACTGTCGTGGATTGCTGAAAACAAAAACAGAAAAACTGTCACTCGAGCTTTAGCTCGAACCTCTTCGCCTGCTCCAGAACATATTCCCTTATCTCCCTCGCTTTAGGAAGCTCTGCAACTATCTCGCCATTCTCTATGAGAGGTTTCAGGAGCGGTTCAACCTCTGCCCCGCAGATGGGACACCTTTCGAGCTTTTTGTCCGCCGGGACGCGGTGGTAGTGACCGTTCTCGCAGCGGTAGATCTGCTTTCTTCCGCTGAGTTTTCCACGCTTCGTTAGTGGCTTTCCCTCCACCTCCACTATGTCGAGGGAGAAGTCCACCGGTTTGGCGCTCGCTATGGCAGAGCCAACTCCGAAGGCATCGGCCACGTCCACTATTTCCCTTATGCTTTCCTCGTTTAGGCCCCCCGAGACGAAGATTTTCACCCAGTCGTAGCCCCTTAAATTGAGCTCCCAGCGGACTTCCTCGATGATTTTTCGGAAGTTGCCCCTCCTGGAGCCCGGCGTGTCCAAGCGGACCGCGTCGAGCCTCCTGCCCAGGACCTCGGCGGCCACCAGCGATTCAAACTTTTCGTCGCAGAAGGTATCGACCAGGGCGGTTCTCGGAACCTCCGGCGGCATGACCTCGTCGTAGTACTTCCAGGCCGTCACCTGGTCGCCGACGGTTATGATGAGCGCGTGTGGCATCGTTCCGACGGGCTTTTCTCCGATCATCTCGGCTCCGAGAATGCCGGAAACACCGTCGCAGCCGCCTATGAAGGCCGAGCGATCTATCATTGGAGCTATTGCTGGGTGCATGTGCCTTATCCCGAAGGAGTAGACGGGCTTGAAGTTGGCGGCCATCTTCACCCTTAGGGAAGCGGTGGCTATCCCGCTCGCCTGACTTAACATTCCCAACAGGGCCGTCTCGTAGATCCCGAACTCCTCGTAGAATCCTTCTATCTGGAGAACCGGCTCGTAGGGGTGGAAGATCGTCCCCTCGGCCATCGCGTAGACGTTGACGGGAAGGCCCTCGAGGAGTTTTGCGACCTCCTCTATTCCCGCTAAAACCCCCCACTTCCAGCCATGCGGCAAAGAAGTAGTCGCCACGTCTGCGAAGACCTTCTTCCTTACCCCTTTCTCCTCGAGGATTTTCTTCGTCCTCAGGAAGTAGACGTCTGTCGTCCTTCCGGCTTTTATGTCTCCTTCGTGGGCTATGTAAAAGTCCCCCATCTCCACCACCGGAGGGAGTTTGGAGGTGAAGGCTTAAGGCTTTCGCTTGAGTGAGAATGTTGCGTCGCCATCCTCAACGTCACAGGTGTCGAAGGGCAGTGAACCGCATTCAGCGTAGACGAAGAGCACTGCCGGAACAACGGCCAGGGCCCCTATTGAGTATCTCCCGCTCCAGAGGGCGTAGACTATCATTCCAATGGCGAGGGTCATCAGACTTCCCTGGAATGCCTTTCTTCGCCTGGAATCGCACGACATGGTTTCCCCTCAGTCCCGGCCCCTATAAAACTCCCTGGACAGCAATGACCAGAGGATCACTTACTCCAGCCGATCCGACAGGAACGGAAGATTCACCCTTTCCCCTTTTTCCCTCCGGTGGAGTTCCCTCCTGTAGGCCTCCAGTGGCCTATCCCCGATCCTCAGGTAACCGGCGAAGGTTTTGGGCCTTACCTCAAGTTCATCGAAGAACTCCTGATAGCGTTTGTCCCTCACTATGTGGTGGTCGAGTATTATCTCAGCGTTCGTCTCGCGGATTATCTCGTTCAGGTTCTTTATCCCGGTCTCCCAGCTCCCCTCGGTGCGCTTTCCGAGATATGTGGGAGGACCGCCGGTTATTAGCAGGTCGGGGTTCTTCTCGACTACCCACTCCACCGATTTCCTGTTAAGCAGTTGAATATCACTTGCGTGGATTATCCTTTGGGAGCCATCGTCCACGAGGACCATCACGACGAAGCCGAGCTTACTCCCTTCCCTTCCGTGGGGGACAGCTGGCGAGAACTCAAGCCTAACCCCTCCGAGGTCGAAGGTTTTTCCATCGGTGAACTCAATCTTCCTTGCTATCGGTTCAGCGTTTCTCAAAAGGGCCCAGGCACGCTTCCTCTGGCTGAAGTTTATGTTCTCTTTGGGATGTTTGAGGAAGAGGAGCTTATCCTGATAAACCTCCCGCGCGTATTCCTCGCTTGAACTCTCGTAGAGGCCTTCAAAAAAGGGCATGTGGTGGTCGTAGTGGTAGTGTGATATTATCACAACGTCAGCCCTTCTCGCGTACCCCTGGAGCTTTCGCCTCATTTTCTGGAGGGTTTCAAGCTCTATTCTGGCCGGTGGGAGGCCATAGCGCTTCGGCCCGAGGGCGACGCCGGGATCTATGAGGATTTTTAGGCCGGAAGCCTCGATGAAGGTCGCTAGACTTCTAACTCCCAAACTCTCGCTCGCGATGGGAATGACGCGCATTCTATCACCTGTATGAGCTGAGCCTAAACCTTAATAAAGCCTCCCCGCTATGATGACCAGCCGATGATGAGTGTCATCCCTCCTGAGAGATGATGACATTATCCCCACCTGAGGTGGTTCAATGCTCGGATTCTTCAAGCGAAGGAAAAAGGAAACCCATGGGCCGCTTGTCTACCTGAGCGAGCCCACCATACTCTACCACACGCGCACCGAGAAGGCGATCCTCGAGCTCCTCGAGGAGAAGCTTGGCTCTAACAATTTCGTTGTCCCCTCTGACTACGGCCTCAAAACAACCGACCACCTTATCCCGGAAGCGGATATATTCGTCGCGGTGGCCGTCATCGGCAGGTTCACATCCCTCGTCGCTCATGAGACAAGGATAGCCCTGGAGCACGGGAAGAAGGTATACACCCTCGACGTGGCGAGGAAGGGAGACGAGATACTCTACCTCTTCGAGGAGGGTATTCCAGAGCACATCGAGTGGCTCACCCCCGAGGAGACCCAGAAGCTTTACGCCGCTTTTCGGGGGGAAGACTTCTCAGGTTTCATGAAGTTCTTTTTCGGGGACAGGAACAGGCAGTGGTGACGGAAGTCTTATAGCTCTCCGCGGCAACATCCCCCGGTGGTTCCATGGTCGAGATCCCCAAGAGTCATCCACGCTACTGGAGCCTGTACTACCGGGAGAAGATAATCGAGGGCATGGAGAAGGGGATAACAGCGAAGGCCGGTCTTATAGCGCACGGTCGCGGCGAGGCCTTCGACTACATAATCGGCGAGAGGACGATAGAGCCGGCAGAGAGGGCGATGAAGGCGGCGGTGGCAAAGCTCCTCCTGGCGGAACACCCGGTTATATCCGTTAACGGGAACGTTGCGGCGCTCGTTCCAAAGGAAACGATAGAGCTGGCCAAAACGCTCAACGCCAAGCTCGAGATAAACCTCTTCTATCGCACCGAGGAGCGCGTTAGAGCCATAGCGGAGGAGCTCAGGAAGTACGACCCCGAAATAGAACTCCTCGGAATAAACCCAACGAAGAGAATCCCAGGTTTAGAGCACGAGCGCGGCAAGGTGGACGAGAAGGGGATATGGAGGGCCGACGTAGTCGTCGTTCCGCTCGAGGACGGCGATAGAACCGAGGCTTTAGTTGGAATGGGAAAGTTCGTGATAACAATAGACCTAAATCCGCTCTCCCGCTCGGCGAGGATGGCCGACATAACGATAGTTGACAACATAGTGAGGGCATACCCCAGGATGACGGAGCTCGCGAGGAAGATGAAGGACTACAGCCGGGAGGAGCTGCTGAAAATACTCGAGGAGTACGACAACGGGAAGACGCTGAGCGACGTTTTAGTCCACATGAGGGACAGGTTAACTCAGCTTGCCGAGGAAGGAATCTGGAGGAAAAAGGAGCTCGAAAGCTAAAACTCCCTCTCCGTTTTTTCCACCAGTCTTCTGAGACCCGATATCAGCTCGGCCTCACTGGGGGCGTGGGACACAACAAGCGGAACCCTCTCGCGTTCCGCGAGCTTTACTGCGAGTTCGTCGAGGTTCTTGACGCCGTGGAGCACTACAACTGCAGGTTTGAGACCCTGGACGCGCACCGCTATCATCGGACTCCTGCCGGTGGTCACCTTGGTGAAGATGAGAGCCCTCTCAGTAGTCCAGCCGTAGAGTTTTAAAAACTCCTCGCTGCTCATTTCGAGAATCGCCCTTATGCTATCAACCACGGTGTAGCCGTAGATCTTTCTGTCAAGGAGGTGGGCGTTGGCGACTATCTCGCCCTTAACCGCATCAACGAGGTCCTTTATCGTGACCGGAAGAGCGAACTCCCTGATGTCGAGAATGGCACTTGTGGGAAGCTCGCTGCTGAGGGTCTTGCTGAAGGCCCTTATGACGTTGCCACCGCGCTTCTCGTCTATGCTGATGAGGGCTTCAACGAACTTCCTTATCGTAGAAGCACCGGGGCTCTTTCTCCTCCCGCCCTCGTAGTCGCTTATCACGGAGGAAGAAACTCCAAGGTGGTCGGCAAGCTCCGTCTGACTGATGCCGAATATCTCACGCCACTTGCGCATGGTCTTGCCCGGATCGGAGGAGAGGGTTATTTCTCCCGCGATCCTCTTTGCGAGAGCCTCTTTCTCCTTTTCAAGCATGGATAGGGGTATTCGTCAATCGTTATAAGCTTTTCGGCAATTGCCTAATGTATTGACCTCAAGCTTAAAAACGCCACCGCCTACACCCCCCGGTGGGGAAGATGGCGATATACTTCATAGGACTGGGACTTTACGATGAGAAGGACATAACGCTAAAGGGTCTTGAGACGGCCAGGAAATGCGACGTGGTCTTTGCCGAGTTCTACACCTCCCTGCTGGCGGGAACGACAATAGGCAGAATCGAGGAGCTTATAGGCAAGCCGATACGGAGGCTGAACAGGGAGGAGGTGGAACTCAACTTCGAGAAGATCGTCCTGAGCGAGGCAAAAGACAGGGACGTGGCTTTCCTCACCGCTGGAGATCCCATGGTCGCGACGACGCACTCCGATCTCAGGATACGGGCCAAAAAGGCCGGAATCGAGAGCTACGTCATTCACGCGCCCAGCATATACTCCGCCATAGCGATAACTGGGCTTCACATCTACAAGTTCGGCAAGAGCGCGACCGTTGCTTACCCCGAGAGGAACTGGTTCCCCACGAGCCACTACGACGTGATAGGGGAGAACAGGGAGAGGGGCCTTCATACGATGCTCTTCCTCGACATAAAGGCCGACCAGAACCGCTACATGACGGCCAACGAGGCGATGGAGATACTCCTTCAGGTCGAGGAGATGAGGGGGCAGAATGTTTTTACCCCGGACACGCTCGTTGTTGTCCTCGCGAGGGCCGGCTCTCTGAACCCGACGCTCAGGGCGGGCTACGTCAGGGACATGATAAACGAGGACTTCGGGAAACAGCCGCATGTCATGGTGGTTCCGGGGAGGCTGCACATAGTCGAGGCGGAGTATCTGGTGGAGTTCGCCGGTGCGCCCAGGGAGATACTGGAGGAAACCTAGCGGGCGAAAGCTTTATATTTCTCCCTCCTCTCACTATTCCCGGGACGGGCCCGTGGTCTAGCCTGGTTATGACGCCGCCCTCACACGGCGGAGGTCCGGGGTTCGAACCCCCGCGGGCCCACCAACACAAAAATTTCTCATGCGGGACCGGTAACGAGGCGTGCACCCTTTTTCGTGACATATCGCTGGTGGGGTTTATCCTGTAGAAGAAGCCATTCGGGCAGTTGCAGCCTGTTCTGACTGGACGCCTTGGGGGGACAAAAAACGTCAATTAATGAGCAAACCTCCTTGGACTTGGGTTTTTCAGAAGGCAAGCTATGGTGGGGCCGCCGGGATTTGAACCCGGGTCACGGGCTCCCAAAGCCCGCAGGATGGGCCAAGCTACCCTACGGCCCCCCGGCGGTAGTGATGGGGGTCCCTTATTAAGCTTTTCGCCGGAGGGGTCTCAGGGCCCTCCCCTGAGTTCCGTCCTCACGTCCTCGTCCATAAGGATGAAGAGGGCCAGGGCCGAGAGGAGGGTCAGCGTTACCGCGGGCAGGGTCAGACCGATCATAACCCAGAGCAGGCCGAAGAGCATGTCAAGGAGTGCCAGGTATGGGGACAGCGCTATGACCGTCTCGTGCCCCTTATGGATCCCGATGGAGGTAATAGCATGAACGGTTCCTATCAGTCCGTAGCCCACTGCGTCCGAAAGGTCGCCGGTTAGTCCGATGCCGTAAAAAAACGCCGCTAGAAGGGAGAAAAATAAGACGATGGACGTTTTAGGCCGCATCGCCAAGCTCCTCCACGGGGAGCCTCATCCGGGACGAGACAGCCAGGAGGGCTATTCCGAGGAGTGCCATGGAGATGTAGATAATGATCCCGGTTGAGACCCCGTGCACGAGAACGAACATCACGTTGGGGGCTATCGCGTTGGCAGAGTTCGAGATCAATCCGAGGGCAAAGCTCGCTTCGGGGTAGACGTCCTTTGGATACGCCGCCGGCGCTGTCGTCCAGAACGCAGGTCCCGTTCCCTGGACTATGCCCGTTACCGCCAGCCCGAGGAGGGCGATGATGTAGTCGTTGGCCGATATGCCCCTCCACAGGATTAGGAGGCCCAGGAATGTCAGGGCGTAGGAGAGGGTCATGACGCTGACTATTGCCCTGAAGAGGCCCCGGTTGGTTGTGTTTTTGAGGGAGAGCCTGAAGCCGAGGTAGCCCATCACTATTGACCAGATCCCCATGGAGACCTCCAGGGTCGTGACCAGATTTGCAAGCTGGGAGTCGCTGAACCTGACGTTGTGGAGAGTGAACGATCCGAGGGTGAAGATTATCCACAGGGCAGGGAAGAAGGTGAGCCCGAAGACCCACGTGAAGGGCATCTTCCAGACGTTAACCCCGGAGGATCTCCTTTCCCGGGGTATCTCAAAGTCCTCGACGAAGAGCCACCAGATCGCGAGGGCCAGGTACATAACCACAGCCGAGAGGAGGAACGCTATCTTGACGGCCTCCCATCCGGAGTAAGTGCTGGCGCTCCATCTGGCCAGGTTGATGCCGTAGATCCCTCCCCAGAAGATTCCCGAGAGGATTATCCCCTTCGCGAAGGGCCTCTCCGCTAAAAAGAGCCTTCCTATCTGGTTGCTAAAGACCGCAATGAGAGCAACTATGAAACCCTGGAAGAAGCGGAGCGCGACCACTCCCCACCAGTTTGGCACGAAGGGGATCAGGAACTGGGGTATCGCGGCAAAGCTTACTATAAGCGCGACGCTCCGCTTGAAGGAGCCCTTGAAGAGGCCGGTTCCGCCGAGAAGGAACGCGACGAAAAGACCGACAACGTAGGCAGTTTGCTGGTACCCCATGGCCGCCTCGGTTATGCCGTAGTGTGCTATAACAACGTCCTTGAACTTTTCAAGCATGTGCATCGTTCCGAAACCCGCCGCGATGACGAGGGTGTTCATCAAAACCGTTAGCCATCTCCTGTCCATCTACATCCCTCCTAGAGCTTTCCCAACAGCATCAGAACTCCAAAGGTTATGAAAAGAATTCCTGCACCCTTGTGGATCAGGTCCAGGGGGACCACGTCCCCGAGCCAATCCCCCAGCAGGGCCCCGAGCAGGTTAACCGCCGCGAGGCCGAGTATCGCGCCGGTGAAGGCCGTCTTCCAGCCGTACTTCGCGGCAAATGCTATGGTCGCGAGCTGGGTCTTGTCGCCGAGCTCAGCCAAAAATATGGTAACGAAGATGGCGATTACCTCGTTCATCCCTCTCCCTCAGATCTTTGATAGGGCCGCGTGCATTCTCTCGAGAGCTTCCCTGAGCTGTTCCTTCTTGGTGGCGTAGCTTATCCGAATCCAGCCCTCTCCTGCCTTCCCAAAGGCCGTTCCAGGAATGACAACCACACCGGCGTTGTCCAGGAGCCACTCTGCGAAGTCCTCGCTGGTCATTCCCAGCCCGGGATCAATGCGGGCCCAGACGTAGAAGGCGCCCTTCGGTTTAAAGGGAGTTATGTGGGGCATCCGGTTAAGGTACTTTAGGACGAGCCTCCGCCTCTCGGCGTAGGTCCTGCGCATCTCCTCAACCGCCTCCCAGCTGCGCTTGTCCCTGAGGGCGGTGATCCCGGCTATCTGGATGAAGGAAGTAACGTTTCCGATGACGTAGGCGTGGAGCTTTATCATGTCCCTGATGACCTGGCTCGGGGCGATGGTGAAGCCCAACCTCCAACCGGTCATGGCAAAGGTCTTGGAGAAGCTGTTGGCCAGAACCGTGTTGTGTGGGGCGTACTTTATCATCGGGTAGTGCTTGGCCCCCTCGTAGAGGAAGTGCTCGTAGGGTTCGTCGCTCAGGATGTAGAGGTTGTAATCCTCCGCTATATCAGCTATTGCCTTTACGGTCTTCTTTTTGAGAACCGCACCTGTTGGGTTGTTGGGGTAGTTTATAACCAGCATCCGGGTCTTTTTGGTTATCGCCTCAACCAGTTCGTCCGGGTCGGGCTGGAACTCGTTCTCTTCTCTGAGAATCACCCTTAGTATACCAGCCTCGGCTATTTTGGCGTCTTCGACGTAACAGACGAAGGCGGGATCGGGAATTATGACGTCGTCGCCCCTCTCCAGGAGGGTCTGAAAGGCGAGGTAGGTTGCCTCGTAGGCGCCCGCGGTGACCAGGATGTCATCGGGTGAGACGTCCGCTTTGTAGTGGGTTTTATAGTACTCTGCTATTGCCTCTCGAAACTCTGGAATGCCGGCGTTGGGGGTGTAGTGGGTATAACCCTCGTCTATGGCCCTCTTGGCGGCCTCTTTTATTACCACAGGAGTGTCAAAATCCGGTTCCCCTATTCCGAGGGATATAACGTTTTCCATGCTTTTGGCCTTCTCAAAAAGCTCCCTGATCTTGGAGCGCTGGATGAGGTTTATTCTGCCGGCAAGAAAGTACTTGCGCTTTTTGTACTTCACGGGATCATCACCTCGGCAATTCGGGAAATGGTGGGGGCTATATAAATCTATCCGCCGGTGGGGACTTTGGGACGGGGGAACCGTTCTATAAAGCTTCGACAAGGGCCGCCCTTTCGAAAAAAGTTTTCAGTTTTTCCCGCTCACATTCGATGAGGGGGAGCTCCTCCAGTTTCAGCTCCTCAATGATCTCCCTGGCCCTCTCACCGGGGCCGAATACCACCAGGTAGTTCTCACCGTTTTTAATCCCCCGCTCCGCTATGGCTTCCCTTATCTGGAGTTTTCCGGAAAGTCTGAGCAGCAGTTCCCCACCTGGCGTCCGTGCACGGGAGGTTCCCCTTTCAAGGGAACGCAGGGCAAGGAGACCTGCAAAGGCCACCTCCTCCAGGCATTCGCCCCTGACTATCTGAAGGTCCCTTCCTATGTGGGGAATTATCTCACCGGCGTTCCTGACCAGAACCCTGGCAACGTGGAGGTTGGGCGTTATTGCTTTCATTCAGCCACCCCCGAACGTCTGGAATCCCGGGCGTTAAAACCCTTTCTGTGCTCTTCTTCCCGGGGGATTTAAAAATCTTCATAAATAGCCACGTACTTAAAAAATCTTTTAAAAAACATATTTTGTGCATATTATCAAGCAGGCGCAAAGTATTTAACTAATTAAAGACCTACCTATTCCAGCGGTTTGCTGAACCGGGTGGTGCATGGTGGCCAGAATGCGTATCATCAGTGTTCAGCTCCCCCAGGGGCTCATAAACGCAATGGACCAACTGGTTAAGAGGGGTGTCTACCCCAACCGGAGCGAGATCATCAGGGCGGCGATACGCGAGCTCCTGAAGAGGGAACTTTACGAGCTTGAAACTGAAGAGCGTTCAACACCCGATTACATCCTGAAATAAGCCGCTGGAACCAGGTGTAAAATAACCCTTTGATTAAGCTTGATTGGGGGTTGGGGCATATGGTGTTTAAACTGCTGGAGCAGGCCGGGATAAAACTGGATGTCGAGGACGACGCGGGAAGGACCGGGGTCGAAGGGTTCCCCGACGAGAACCTAGAGGACCTGATAAGGATTGTTATAGTAGGTGTTGGCGGTTCTGGAAACAACACGATAACGAGGCTCTTTGAGCTGGGTGTTCAGGGTGCGGAGCTCATAGCCATGAACACCGACGCCCAGCATCTCGCAAGAACCAAGGCCCACAAAAAACTCCTCCTGGGGAAAGAGATAACCCAGGGAAAGGGTTCCGGCGGAAACCCCGAGATAGGTTACCGCGCGGCGGAGGCAAGCGCCCACGAAATAGCGGAGACCATAGGTGACGCCGATCTGGTGTTCATCACCGCCGGCATGGGCAACGGAACCGGGACCGGTGCCGCGCCGGTTGTGGCGAAGGTGATAAAGGAACGCGCCAGGCACAACGGTCGCTTTAGGGAGCCTCTCGTCGTCAGCGTCGTTACCTTCCCCTTCAGGAACGAGGGCAGGATAAGGATAGAGAAGGCCAAAGCCGGCATAAAGGCCCTCATGTACTACTCCGATACCGTCATCATAATCGAGAACGACAAGCTCCTCAAGCTCGTTCCCAAGTTACCGATCAACGCGGCCTTCCGCTTCGCCGACGAGATTATAGCGAGGATGGTCAAGGGCATAACCGAGACCATAAAGCTCCCGTCAATGGTAAACATAGACTTTGCAGATGTTTACAGCGTCATGCACAACGGTGGAGCCGCTTTGATCGGAATAGGTGAGAGCGACTCCAGCAACAGGGCGGTTGATGCCGTCAAGAACGCCCTCGAGAACAAAATGCTCGACGTTGAATATGGCAGCGGCGACAGGGCACTGGTGCACTTCACGGTTGGCCCGGACGTGAGTCTCGGCGAGATAAACGATGCCATGAACGTCGTCTACGAGAAGCTCGGTGAGAAGAGCGAGATCAAGTGGGGAGCGAGGATTGACGAGGACATGGGTAAAGTGGTTCGCGCCATGGTCATAATGACAGGGGTCAAGAGCCCCCACATCCTCGGCGGGGAGCACGCCCTCCAGGTGGCCTCTTCGGTGAAGGACAACATAATCCCCACGAAACCTGCCAAGCCCTTCAAAGAGGACGACTTCGGCAGGATCTTCGAGACAATCTCGGGGAGACCCGAAAGGACGGGAAGGGATCTTCCGCCCCACGCCAGGAGAATCCTCGATGACTTCCTGGACATAACCTGATCTTTTTCCAACCCTTCAATCAGGTGATCCCATGGCGGTAGTGATCAGCGTTGCAAATCAGAAGGGCGGTGTCGGGAAGACGACCCTCACCATGAACCTCGCCTACGCCCTCGCCGATATGGGGAAGAGGGTTCTCCTCGTTGACATAGATCCGCAGTTCAACCTAACCTTCGGGTTAATCGGGATGGACGTACTCCAGCACGGCAACAGCAACGTCGGAACGCTGATGACGAGGGAAAGCGAGGTTCACGAGACCCTCGTGGAGGTTAGACCGGGGATTCACCTGGTACCCAGCCACCTCAACCTCTCAGCGAAGGAAATCGAGATAATCAACGCCTACAACCGCGAGAGAAGGCTCGAAAAAGCTCTGACTCCCGTTTTGCCCGATTACGATTACGTTCTCATAGACAATCCTCCGAGTATGGGCATCTTCCTGGTAAACTCGCTCACCGCTTCCGACTACGTTCTCATTCCCCTCGAACTCAGCTACTTTGGCGTCATCGGAATGCAGCTCATGTTCAACCTGATGCGCATGATACGCGAGGAGACCAACGAGAACCTCAAGCTCCTCGGACTGGTCCCGAACAAGTTCACCCGGCAGACGAAGGTCCCAAGGATGCGCCTCAGGGAACTCAGGAGAACCTACCCGGACGCTCCGATACTGACAACGATCCCGAGGGCGATAGCCCTAGAGAAAGCCCAGAGTCAGGGCGTTAGCATCTTCGAGTTCGATGGTAAGAGCCGCGCCGCGAAGGCCTTTTCAAAGCTAGCACGAGAGGTGGTTGAGATTGTCGAAGGATGAGATACCAAAACTCTTTGATGGTTCCGTTAATGAGCTCACAAAACCCTCCAGACGGCGGGAGGAGAGGGCCGCCAGGCCCAACCTGAAGAAGGAGAAGATGCAGAAGACACTATACGTAAGCAGGGACATGAACAGGAAGCTCATAGAACTCTACGGCGAGGAGGGGCGGAGACAGAGCACCATAGTTGAAGATGCGGTGAACCTCTACTACTATCTCCGGCTCGCCCTTGGGGAGAAGAAGTTCGACGAGCTACTCAGCGCGGTTAAAAGGGAAGATCCGGATTTTCTGAGGGAGTACCTTCAGAGGTTCAGGCTTTAACCTCAATCAGGCGCTTGAATAAGCCTTCAAATCATCAGGATGCCCCTGGTCTTCGTTCAAATAAGGGCTGAAATCAGCTCAGTCACAGTAGGTCTCCACTATCCTCTGGATTATTCTGCTCGTCTTCGCGCGGTCGCTCTTGTAGAGGTACGGGATGCGGATGACCTCGGCGTTTATGCCGTGCCTCCTCAGCTCTTCCTTCATCCTCTCGCAGTTGAAGGTCTGGTCGGGGCCTATCGCGATTATGTCCGGGTCGATTCTCTTCACCAGCTCGTAGTCTATCGTCCCGGGCGAGCCGATGTAGACTTCATCGACCATTCTGAGGGCTTTCAGCAGTTCCGCCCTGTCTTCGGCACTGTTCACGGGTTCCCTGCGCTTCTGCCGCCTCACCGTCTCGTCGTTCGCCACTATTACCACGAGTTCGTCTCCGAGTTCCTTTGCCTGCCTCAGAAAGCGGACGTGGCCAACGTGGAGGATGTCGAAGACCCCGCCAACGAGAACCCGGATTTTCTTCTCCCCTTTTTCGAGCGGCTTTTTGCCCATCTCAGCCCACCGTCAGCTCCCATATCCTGTCCTTCGCATGGTGGATGTTCTTGACGGCCTTGCCCCTGGGCTTCTCCTTCATCGTCTTGCCGTCCATGAGGGCCGTTCCAATGGCGAGGGGCCTCCCATAGTTCTCCTCGACCACGAAGACGAAGTCGCCCTCCCTGATGTTCTCGTCGGCGTCGGTTATACCAGCGGCCATAACGTCTGCCCCCTTGAGGATGAAGGGAACCGCTCCCGCGTCAACCACCACCCTTCTCGGCCACTTCCTCAAGTCCTCCTCGTTGGACAGCTCGTAGAGCGCTATGACCAGCGGAAAGACCAGTTCCTTTCGCCTGATGAAGAAGGGCTTTCCGTTGACTAGGATTATCTCCGTCGTCCTGTCGAACTCCGCGAGTTCAACGCGGTCCTTTTTGTTCAGCATTTTCTTCGCTATCTCTTCCCCAAAAATTTCGCTCATCTCGCGGATTATCTCCTTAACTTCTTTCTTGCTAAGCGGGTGCTTGACCTTCAGCTCCATGCTTTCACCTCCTCGAAAATACTCCCCGCGCTCTCCCTCGGGTTCTCACTCTGGTAGATTGCCCTTCCCACGATGATGTAGTCGGCTCCAGCCTTTAAAACGTCCCCGGCCTTTCCTCCCTGGGCACCGACGCCGGGGGTTATCACCTTAATCCCCGGCTTAAGCTTCGAGCGGATGTAACTTACGCGCTCCGGCCTCGTTGCGGGGGCGATAACACCAAACGGCTCAAGCTCGTTGGCCATCTCGATGAGCTTATCCGTCACCGGCTGGATGAACTCCTTAGCTCCGGGGTGGCTCATCTCGACGACGATTATCGTCTCCCCGAGTTCCATCACCGCTTTAACGCCCTCTCTCCCGACGAAGCCGTGGGCTATGATGTAATCGGCCCCTGCTTCGAAAACCTTCCTCGCTATCAGCCGATTCGTGTTCGGAATATCAGCGAGCTTCAAATCGGCTATGACCGGCAGTCCCGTCACCTGCTTAAGCTCGGTGATTATTTTAAGGCCCGAGCCGATTATCAGCGGCCAGTTGACCTTAATGGCCCAGAGGTAGTCCGCGGTGCACTCCGCTATCCCCAGTGCCCTCTCGCGGTCGTAAACGTCGAGGGCCAGAATAAGCCTGCTCACTGTTTCACCTCGCCAGGGACTTTATCTCCTCGGGAACGCACTCCCCCTTCAGGGTCAGGGCCACGTGGTAGGCACTCTTCATTGCGTCCGCCGGGTTATCGGCCCAGGTGATCACGATGAGGTCCCCTTCCTCAGCCTTGAGGGTAGAGAGTTTCTGAACGAGCTCGGGCATGGTCTCCTTCAGCGGCCGGCCGTCCTCGGGGAAGACCGGCTCTCCTCCCCTAACGAGCAGGATCATGGCCCCCCGGGCGCGAAATCTTATCGCCTCGTCGCGGAGCTCGATGCTCTTGAACTCCGGCGATTTCCTGACGGTGAGTGCGTAGGCGGGATAGCCGTTTACCGCTCCAACGGGGCTTACCCCTGAGAAGCACTCCTCGAGCCTACTGACCAGCTCTTCTCCCCTCTTTCCGAGGGAATGGCCACGCTGGGTCGAGTCTATGAGTCCCAGAGCCGACAGCTTTTTCAGAAGTGTCCTGACGCTTCCCTCGCCGAGTTCGAGAACCTCGGAAATGGTCTTCCGCCCGGTGGGGGTTTTGAGCATGAAAAGAACCGCGATCGCGTCCTCAAGCGTGAACTCAGGATAGGCTCCCCTCTTCCAGTTCATTCCTTTCCCCCCGGGGGAAATTGGAAGAAGGGATTAAAAGATTTGTTGAAAGGATCAGAGCCACCTGGGCTTGAGACCGGCCCACATGCGCATCTTCTCGTAGGCTATTATGCGTGGTATGTTCCTGGCTTCCTTCGGTCCCGGGTTCTTCATGTAGAAGGCGTTGACCTCGTAAACTGTTCCGAACTCCTTCCTGTCGACTGCCATCTTTCCGAGCCTGACGAGATCGACGAGGAGGCCAGCTAAAGCTGGACTGTCGTTTATCCTGCCGGTTATGATGAGCTCGTCTCTAGCGTTGTTAAAGGAAACGTACTCGATGTGCATCGCTATGAACTTCTTATCTCCCAAAGGCTCGAGGAAGCCCGTCGGTTTTATGTAGTGTGGCGCGTCGTAGCCAAGGAGATCCCTGACTATGCTCGACTTGGTGAACTCCTTGCTTCTGTTCCTCTCCTCATCGGTTAGAGCGAGGAAGTCGTTGTTCCCACCTATGTTGAACTGCGCTATGTCAAGAACGTAGCGGTTCCTCTGGGCGAGGTGGGCCAGGATGTCTGCGGTGAGCGGGGTGGCACCTGTGGCACCGTCATCTCCAAAGATAACGAGGTTGCTCTCCTTCGCGAGCTCGACGAAGGCCGGGTCGTTGGCTATTAAAGTTGGGATGGCGTTGACGAAGGCCGCCCCTCCGGTCTCCTTCGCGTACTTGGCAGCTGCATAAACGTAGACCTGCGTCGCGGTGAGTCTGTCCTTTCTGTCCTCCTCGATGGCCTTCTCAAGCTCCTCCCTGCTCTCGAAGGGGACGAAGGCTTCGGTGGTGCAGACGTTGATGAAGACATCTGGCTTAAGCTCCTTCCACTCGCTGACAAGGTGATCAACGGCCTCGCTGAGGGTCATCTCGTCGTCGAGGCCGGTCGCCTCGATCGGAAGGTTCCTGAGGCTCCTCAGGTGGATGCCCTTTCTGACAGTTATTCCCTTGAGGCTCTCCGGAGCTTCTGGGTCGTAGGTTTTAACGACCTCATAGAGGTCCTTTCCGACCTTTGCCTTGTCAACGTCGTAGGAACCGACTATCTCTACCTCCCTAATCTTAATCGGGAGCTCGTCCGCCAGCGGAACGCCGTAGGGCTCGAGCTTTCCCGCCTTTATCTTCTCAAGTCCGCTCGCGAATATGCTTGCCACATAGCCCTGTCCGAGTATCACAACCTTCACCATTCTTCTCCACCTCCTTTGTTGTTGGATAATATTTTACATTAGTTAAATAGTTTTCGGCTCTGAAACCTTCCCGGAAACGAGGTAAGCCGTCAGGGCGGCCCTGATGTGGGTCAGGAGGGCCAGGATGAGGAAGAGGGACTTCACCATGTACTCAGCGGGATACAGGAGGAAGAGCATCGTGAGGAAGATCCGTTCGTCCCTCTTCCCGGGAAGGTTTCTCAGTTCCGGGACCTCCCGGTGGGGATCCCTGCAGAACGCCGCCTTGAACCTCTCCGTCGAGTAGCTGACCATCACCGTGCCGAGAAGTGTTAGGAGAGCGATGAGATACCACAGGGGTCCCTCCAGCGTCGAGTAAGCCAGGAGTGCCAGGAAGCTCCCGTCAACGTAGCGGTCGAGGATCGAGTCTATATAGCCGCCGAGCCTGCTGGTTCTGAGCTGAGCCCTTGCTATTTCCCCATCAACGCCGTCGAGGATTGAACTCACCTGGTAGAGGATTCCCGCCAGGGGGAGGCTGAAAAGGGTTAGCAGAGCTGAGAGAATTCCTGTGGCAAAGGCAACGGCGGTCATCTGATTGGGGGTCACCCTGTCCACGAGGAGGGCGCTTATCTCGGTCGAAATCTTTCTGTTCAGGTGCCTGCTGACGAATCCGTCTCCGATTCCTTTCACAGCGGTCTTAACGAGCATCCGCCTCGCCCTTTTTATCTCCTCAGGCGTGTCAACGTCCGTCCAGCCGAGACCGTCAACGAACGTAACTGGAAGTTTTGCCCTCTCAACGACCTCGCTGAGCGAGTAATCGCCCTTCTTCTCGCGCTCAAGCTCTTCAGTTACGTTGAAAATCCCATCGTCAAGGACGAAGAAGCCCGTATCTACCGCGTCCCATTTCCTGAGGTTCTTCCCTATTCTCTCGACCCGGTTGTTCCTGACCTTAACCTTCGTTGCCTCGCTGACGTCAACCCATCTCGGTCTTCTGTCAGCTATGAGGCCGTTTCCTTTTGCCGCCCTCTCGATGAAGGCTTCACTGTAGACGTGGTCGCTCATCACAAGGACGAACTTGCCGGAGACGGTTCCCCTCGCGAGGTGGAGGGAGTGCCCGTTGCCCTTTTCCGGCTCGGGGTTTATAACCAGCTCCGCGGTAAAGCCGTGCCTCTCAATGAACTCCCTGTAAAGTGCCTCGTAGTGTTCGTTGGTGACTATGATGAAGCGCTCAACGCCCTTTCTCTTGAGGAGAACAATCGTCCGGTACAGAATCTCCCTTCCGGCGACCCTGATCAGCCCCTTGGGTCGGTTACCCATCCTTGTTCCGAGTCCGGCAGCTAGAATCACTGCTGTCTCTGGCATCGCCATCACCTTTTTAAGTCCCGGGAAGAGCATCCACCGGGAGGATCAAAGTTAAATTAACTAAAAGTGATTTAAAGTTTTCGGTGGTGAAAATGCGCGTTGCCGTTCTCTATTCCGGCGGGAAGGATTCCAACTACGCCCTCTACTGGGCTTTAAAGCAGGGGTTCGAGGTTAAGTACCTGGTCAGCATGGTGAGCGAGAGCGACGAGAGCTATATGTACCACGTGCCCAACATCCACCTGACGGAACTGCAGGCGAAGGCTATGGGGATTCCACTCGTCAAGGGATTCACTAGCGGTGAAAAGGAGAAAGAAGTAGAGGACATGAAGGCCGTCCTTGAGGGGCTGAAGATAGACGGCGTTGTCGCGGGTGCCCTGGCGAGCGAGTATCAGAAGGAGAGGGTTGACAGGGTCGCTGAGGAACTCGGAATCAAGAGCTTCGCCCCGGCCTGGCACCGCGACCCTATCGAGTATATGCGAGAGCTTATCGGCATCTTCGACATCGTGATGGTTGGTACAGCTGCTTACGGCCTCGACGAGCGCTGGCTTGGAAGAAGGATAGATGAGAAGGCCCTAGAGGAACTGGTTAGGCTCCACGAGAAGTACAGGATTCACGTCGCTGGAGAAGGCGGGGAGTTCGAGACCTTTGTGAGGGACGCGCCCTTCTTCAAAGCTAAGATAGTCTTCGACGAGGTTGAAAAGAGGTGGAACGAGTGCAGTTATTCCGGCGTGCTCGAGGTCAAGAGGGCACACCTTGAGAAAAAGGAGTGAGGGTCAATCCTCCCTCACATCCAGCCCAAACCAGACCTCGGAGCAGCCGCCTGAGACGCCGCAGACGGAATAGCTCAGCGACCAGTACTTCGTTGGAACTGCTGAAGTTTTCTCCCAGTCAAGGTAGTCGTCATCTAGGAGTATCGTTATCCCCACGCCGCCCATTGGATCATCGTCGTTGCCCCACTTCCCAGAATCGCTCTCCCAGCCGGCGTACTCCATGTAGAGGAAGGGAACCCTCGCGTTGTCCAGTTCGAGCATCACGAGGTCCGAGCTCAATCTTACCGTGTTTCCGAGGACGTGCCTGTGCGGGAGCTTTGAATCGGCGCAGGAACCGCGGTGGAACGTCAGACCCTCGCTGGAGCGCACCGGATAGGAGTATGCGTAACCATCGGGAACCGCCACGTCAACCTTAACTCCTTTCATCCCCCTCGTTTCCCCGTTGCCCACGAAGCCTGAGCAGGCCCTCGCGTAATAATAGTACTCGTCGTCTCCAGGCTCGGTGTCCCTGGTGAAGCTCACCCCGAGGAGTTCCGCCTTCAGGTGGTTCCTGTAGAGTATCCTCGGCACCTCGACCTCGTAGATGACGTAGGTGACGCGCATGTTGCCGTCCCTGGATTCGGAAACCACGCGGTAGCCCCTTGTAAAGTCGGCCTCGTTGGGCCTGAGGATGTAGACGGCGTTGCCAACCTTGTCCGGCTCCGCTCCAGCTAACCACTCAAAGACACTCCCCCAGAAGTCGTCGGCGCTCTGGCCCGTTGCCAGCCAGTTCATCCAGGTGGCGCCTTTGTAGGCGTAGTCCGCGATGGTTCCTATCTCACCGGTGGCCATTCCGACGGCGACATCCGTTAGGAAACCCACGCTCTTGGTCACGTATTCACCTGGCTCGTCCCTGTCCCAGCCTGCTGTTTCGAGGACGATGACGCGGTACTTCTCGGCTTCCTCCATCGGCATCGCGATTATCGGGTAGCCGTTGATAAAAGCGCTTTCAAGGCTTCCCGTCGCCAGGTCATCGTGGTAGAGGAGCCTGCTGTTGTCCTTCGCCTCAACCCAGTGGGCAACCGGATAGCCGAAGGTGTAAATCCAGCTGTAGTTTATCGGATAGAGCTTGCCCTGGGGCCAGTTAACTCCATAGGCCCACGAGGAGAGCTGTATCTCGCCCTCGGCCCGGTCCTTGTTGCCCTTTATGAAGACGTCCTCCACCACTACAACAAGGTATCCCTCAACGTCCTTCTCGATGGACATCCCGTTTTCTGCATCCAACCAGAGGTTGCTCTTGGCCGGGAAGCGGTCTATCCAGTTCGCCAGCCAGAAGCGGAAACTCCTCCAGGGGATTAAACCGAAGAGGTTCTCGATCCTAAGGCTAACCTTTCTCCCAACCTGGGTATCTTCCGTTTTCACAGGCCCCTCGCGGAAGAGGTTCCCGTTGGAGTCGAGGAGATTAAAGCCCTCTTCAGACACCTTCAGAACCCAGTTTATCCTCCCGTCGTCCGTGCTGTCTATATAAAGCGTGAAGGGGAGCCAGTCGTCTGACCTTTCAAGATAGAAGTCGAAGCTCAAATCGTGGCCGCTCGCCGTCGCCCTGAGACTCACAGGCTCACCCTCGATACCGAAGAACGCGCTCTCCTGGTACTCTATCAGTCCCTTCGGGGCAACCAGCACGAAGGCCTTTTCTGAGGGGTAGTTGAACTTAGGCAGTGTCTCGCTCATCGGAACGGCGTGAACCCTGAGGAAAACCTTCTCCGGGAAAATTTCCGAGAAGTTTTCGATGGTGAAGCTCGCCGACGAGCCGTGGAAACTCACCTCGCCGCTCTGGAGCTCATTTAGTCCACTCCCCGTCACCTGGTAGAGCGTGAAGCGGCCCTTTATCCCGCCGTAGAGGTGAACCTCCCACCGCTTTCCGAATTCACCACCTTCTTCAATCCTGACGACGGTGGGTTCATACGTTATCTTCTTTCCTGTTAGGGGATTCATGAAGGTCTCCGGGTGGATGTACTCCCCCAAAAGGCTCTCGTTCCTGAAGTGAAGCGTTATGACGAGGTTCTTTCCAGGGTCGGTCGAGGACGTTAGAACCGAAATCCATTCTATGGTTTCGTTTTCCCCAGGAACGCTCACCATCGAGCTTAAAGGCCCAGTGTAAGTTAGGTTTGGAGTGCGAATCGGCATTGGCTTGAGAACGGGCTGGAGCGTTATGTTGAGCACAACATCGTCGGGAAGCGAGAAGCCGGGGCCGTTACCATCGTTGGTCTCGTTGGCCTCACAACCCGAGTCAGGGTCAAACTCATTCCCGCAGATAGCGTTTCCGTCCTCGTCGTAGTGAACGTCTCCGCTGGCCGTATCCGTCTCGGTTACCGTTTCCGCTGGGGTCTCGTCATGGGTCCGGGTGGTGGTCTCTTCGTGGGTCTGCCTTTCGGTGTAAGTGGCCGTTTCGCCAATGTCCTGGCCCTCTCCCGTCGTCCGGGTAGCAGTGCTGCTGGGATTTTCAACACAGCCGCTCACGACGACTAAGAGGGTCAGCAGGATAAAAACAGTTATCCTTTGGGTTTTTTGCATCCTCTTACCTCCGCACCAAACCAGAGCAGAAAAGAAAATTGGATGCTCCATAACGGTTTGGACTATTTCCGATTTGTTGTCATTTTATTTAAGGGTTTCTTCCGCCCCGCGTTACACATGGGGGGAAAGGTTTATCAGGCGCCAAAATTATTATCCCCGGTGGTAGGATGATCGAGGTCGAGAACCTCGTAAAGAGGTTTGGCTCCATCGTGGCGGTCAATGGAATAAGCTTTCGCGTTAATGACGGCGAGATCTACGGTCTCTTGGGGCCGAACGGAAGCGGAAAGAGCACCACGATGAAGATCCTCTCAGGAATTCTCACGCCCACCTCGGGAAGGGTTCTTGTGGGCGGTGTGGACGTCTCGCGGGATCCCCTTAGGGTTAAGGAGATAACCGGCTACGTGCCGGAAACACCGGTTCTCTACGAGAGCCTCACCCCGGCTGAGTTCTTCAACTTTGTGGGCAGCGTGCGGAGAATCCCCGAGGAAAAGCTCCAGGAGAGGGTTGAAACCCTCGTGAAAGCCTTTGGAATAGAGAAGTACCTCGGGGAGATGATAGGGTCGCTCAGCTTCGGAACCAGGCAGAAGGTTTCGCTGATAAGCGCGATGCTCCACGATCCGGAGGTTCTGATACTCGACGAGTCGATGAACGGCCTCGACCCCAGGAGCGCGAGGATTTTGAGGGAACTCCTAATGGACTTTAGGGAGGAGGGAAAAAGTATAGTCTTCTCCACCCACGTTCTGGCTCTGGCCGAGACGATATGCGATCGGATTGGCGTTATCTACAACGGTGAGATAATAGCGGAAGGTACTGTAAAGCAGCTCAAGGAGTTAGCCCAGGAGGAGAGCCTCGAAGATGTCTTCCTCAAGCTCACCGAGAGCCAGGAGGAAGTGGCGACCATAGTTCAGGCCCTCAGGGAGACGCTTTAGGTGAGAGCATGTTTGAGATTGTTAAAATCCTCTACCGGGAGCTCCACTACCGCAGGCTCAAGAACAACCCTCAGATAGCCGCTGATCCAAAGAAGTTCAAAGAACAGCTGCGGAAGACGGGCGACATAAAACGCGGAATAGCTTTCCAGTCGGTGGCTTTCCTCTTCTTCGGCCTCATGATGGCGGGTGCGGTCGTTACGGTCGGGGGAGACGACCGGGCGGCGATTCTGCTGGCAACCTACTCCCTTCTGCCGTTCATCATGGCCCTCTACACCACAACGGTCAACGCCTCCTACTCCGTGTCGATGGGCATCTTTGAGCCCCTCAAGCCCCTCCCCGTGAGAACCGGTGCGGAATACCTCAGTCTCCTACTTGCCCTCGACTGTGTCCCGTCGGTGATCGCACTCCTCCCCGCGGTGGTGGGAATGGTCCACCGCAACCCCTTAGCCGGCACGGTTGGAATGCTCTGGATCCTTGTTGGAGCCTTTCTGGGGCACGTTCTGGGACTGGTTCTCTTCACATTCTCCGGCTCTTCGGGAGTGGGGGGAAGGTTGTCGGGGCTCAGGTCCCTCGTCAGGGTGGTGGGGGTGTTTCTCTTTGTCGGGATGTTCTACTTTCTCAACTACATCCAGGGTTACGTCAACGAGCACTACGAGGAGCTACTTCCCTTCTTCGAGAGGTACTCCATAGCGTACCCCTTCTCGGTCGCCTCCATTCTCGAACCCCTGAACTCGTTTCTCCTGGCTCTCGGTTATCTGGCGGTTCTCGTTCCCGTCTACGCCGTGACCCTAAGGAAGCTCTGGCGAAGAATCGAGGAGGGATTCAACGCAGCCGGGGCCGGTGTTTCAACCTTCGTGGCCAGAACGCACCATCCGGTGGTTGCCCTCGCCATCAAGGACTTCACGATAGTCCTGAGAAAAAGCGCCCTCCTCGTGGGCCTCGTCTTTCCCCTCTTCGTGGTCATGCCCAGTGCGGTCAAGATCTTCACCTCGGGTCAGATGGGAGAGTGGAGCGTTGCATCCGTGCTCCTCACGGTGGCATGGATGTCCTCCCTTGGGGTTGATGCCGCCCTCAAAATTGACGGTAGGGAGTTCGAGGTCCTCAGGGGACTCCCTGTGACCCTCGGCCAGTTCATCGAGGGGAAGCTAATCATCATGAGCGCGGTTCCGGTTCTTTCAGGCGTCATCATCGTTGTCGCGGCCTCCTTTTTCAGCCCCTTCCTGCTAAAGCTGCTCCCCGCGGCCGTTGTCCTGCCCCTGACGGCGTCCTCTCTGACACTTGCCTTCTTCTACCACGGCGAGAGGGATCTCTCGGTTCCGGAGACGGGCTTTGGTCACGTTTTCATCCTGATGATACTGGACGGGCTTGTACTGGGAATCGTGGCGGTCCTCTGGTACTTCCTCGGTTACCCCTACGCCATGGTCCTCGCGGGAGGCGTTGTCATAGCCATCCTGAGATCAATCAGCAGGTGACGTGGAACACCGCAAGAACCCTTCTTTTTCCTGCCAGCTCGTTGAACTTCTCAACAGCTTTTCCAGTCGGGATCTCGATGACCTCTTTTCCCTCCACCAGCCCCCTGCTCTCCGGGAGGAGCGAGAGGTAGCCGTAGAAACCGGTCCCGACGAGGAGAACGTCGAAGTCCTCCTTAAGGTACTCCTTCAGCTCATCTGGGTCGAACCTGTGGCTCGTGCCGTGCTTCTCCTTGCTGAGCCACTTCTTCCTTCTCTCGACCCTTCCGCTCGGGTAAACAACGACATCATGATCGTAGGTTCTGCCGTCGATGATTATCCTTCCAAAGGAGGGGTATTCCGCCTTCATTCCATCACCTCAGTGTCAGGGCGTCCTGGAGTATCTTTCCGTGGTCGAATGCGAGTTTCAACTTTAGGGCCTCTTCTATGGGAAAAACGTGGACTTCTTTGGCATCGTCTCCCGCTTTGAGCTCACCCGTCCCAATGCCGAGGAACGCGATGGTGACGGTGTGCCCCCTCGGATCCCTGTTTGGGTCCGAGTAAACGCCAACCCGTCTCAGCAACTTTACTTCGAGGCCCGTCTCTTCCTTCGCCTCCCTTATCGCTGCCTCCTCAACCCTTTCTCCATACTCGACGAAGCCTCCGGGAAGGGCGTAGTGGTCTTTGAAGGGCTCGTTCTTCCTTCGTATCAGAACGATGCCGCCGTTGTAGATGATGACCACGTCGGTGGTGAGGCCTATACACCGATGGAACTCAGCATTGAGTCCATGTTTTCGGGCGAGCTCTTTTACCTCCGCCTTAAATCCGTCGAGATTGGTGTTTTTGGGGGCCTTAACGAGCAGGATGTAACGATCCATACCACCACCTCAGCTTCGTTTTCTCATCACGGATCAGCATGCTGACGTATCATCATCGGTGGGAACCACTTCAACCTTCATCGCGAGCTCGCTGGCTTCCTCCATCGGAAAGTCGGGACTTCTATGCCTGAGAAAGAGCGCCGTGAAGGCGGCGGCGCGCTTCAGAGCCTGGACGAAAGGACATTCGTGGTAGAAGTGAGAAAAGGCCGCGAGGAACACATCACCCGCGCCGGTTGAGTCCTCCACGGGAATTTTAACCGGTTTGAAACGGTATTCCCTGCCCCTCAGGTAGGCCCGTCCTTCTTTTTCCCCATTCGAGACTAGGAGAACCTCCACGTCCTCCGGCCTTAGTCCCCTGGCCAGTCCGATCTCGAGAACGTCCGCGTGGAGAACCTTCAGCCCCCTCAAAAAGGAGGCATCCACCTCCCTGGACAGCACCTTTCCCTTCTCCGGTTCTCTAACAAAACCCTGGAGGTCTGCGGCAACGAAGGGGCTCTTTTTCAGAGCCTCCACAACCGTCCCGGGCGGTATCTCCCCGGCCACCGGATTGAGAACTATCAGGTCGTAGCCACTTCCCGGGATGTTCTGGATTTTTTCTGCAACCGAGAGGAGCCTCAGTTCACGGGTACTGGCGTCAATGTAGTGAAGCAGATATGAGGTGCTTTCCTCGGAGGGCACTACGTGGAGTTTTATTCCCCTTTGACGGAGTTCATCGAACCAGTCCTGGGGAAAGTCCCTCCCAACGCTCGTCAGAACCTCGACCTCGCAGAACCCTGAAAGGGTCACCGCGGAATAGTACGCTCCACCGCCGATCCGGATCTCGGTTTTCGGACCCCTCACTATCACGTCCCTGACAATGTGGCCGACAACGAGGCATCTCATTTTGGCTTCCCAATCTTTAATACTTGCAGGCAATCCCATAAAAACCTTTTGGAGATTTTCCGAAAAGTTTATAAAGGTGAAAACGAAAAGCTTAAAAGCATATTCCATTTTGGGGTGGGGCTATGAGGCGCCTGGGCAAAGTTTCTCACTACGCGAAGCAGGGGTTCCTTATCCTGAGGACAGACTGGGTTCCATCACTCAACGACCCGGTGGTTGACAAGAACCTCACCGTGGTCGGCTTTGTTAAGGACGTTTTCGGACCGGTTAAAAGACCTTACGTTGCCGTTAAACCTCGCGTCAGGGATCCCGAAAACTACGTGGGTGCCCTGCTGTACGTTGATTCTTCCAGAAAGAAGCCCGGAAAGGGTAAAAGAAAGCCCGTGAAGGGCAGGCACTCCAAGGGCGGAAAGGCGAGACGCCCTGCCCCCAGAAAGAGGGGGTGAGAGCCTTTGGCTGGTAAGAACGTCTGTCCCGTTTGTGGTTCCGACAAGCTGTTTTACGACCCCAGAAGGGGCGAGATTGTCTGTTCTGTCTGCGGTTACGTCGTTCAGCAGAATGTCATTGATGAAGGTCCGGAGTGGAGGGCCTTCGATCCGGACCAGAGGGCCAAGCGTGCCAGAACCGGCGCGCCCATGACATTGATGATCCACGATAAGGGCCTCTCCACCGATATAGACTGGCGCGATAAGGATATACACGGCAACCAGATAACCGGCATGTACAGGAGCAAGCTGAGAAGGCTCCGCATGTGGCAGCGGAGAATGCGCATAAACGATGCTGCCGAGAGGAACCTCGCCTTCGCGCTCAGCGAACTCGACAGGATGGCGGCCCAGATGCGACTCCCGAGGCGTGTCAAGGAGGTCGCTGCCTCGCTCTACAGGAAGGCCGTCATGAAGAAGCTCATCCGCGGGCGCTCGATAGAGGGTATGGTCTCCGCTGCTCTGTACGCCGCCTGTAGAATGGAGGGAATCCCGAGGACTCTCGACGAGATTGCGGCCGTTTCAAAGGTAACCAAGAAGGAGATAGGGAGGAGCTACCGTTTCCTCGCGAGGGGGCTTAACCTGAACCTCCGGCCGACCAGTCCGATAGAGTACGTCGACCGCTTTGGTGACGCCCTCAACGTGAGCGCGAGGACGAAGAAGAGGGCCAAGGAGATACTGAAGGAGGCTATAAAACGGGGCATCACGAGCGGTAAGGGCCCGACGGGACTTGCCGCGGCCGCTCTGTACGTCGCGTCGCTCCTCGAGGGCGAGAAAAAGACGCAGAGGGAAGTTGCGGAAGTGGCCCACGTCACTGAAGTAACCGTCAGGAACAGGTATAAGGAACTCGTCGAAAAGCTCAACATAAACGTTCCCGTGTGAGGGATCGCCTTGCTGCTGGCGGTAACGAGTGATACCCATCACGGCGATAAGACTAGTAACCTTCCCTCCCTTCTTTTGAAAGAGCTTGAGAAGAGGAAACCCGATCTCATCCTCCACGCGGGTGATGTAACCTCGGCGGAGCTCCTCGAGAGGCTTGAATCAATTGCCCCGACGATAGCGGTGAAGGGCAACGCCGACCACCTTGGACTGCCCGAGGAGGAGATGGTTGACACCGGAAACGTCAGAATAGGCCTCCTCCACGGGCACCAGTTCTTCTCCCTTAACGCCCAGTTCTTAACCCTGAAGGCCCTCGACATGGGTGTTGACGTGCTCATCTTCGGCCACACTCACCGGTTCTACCACGAGGCCTACTCCCTCCACGGGGAACGGGTTACCCTCCTCAATCCCGGCTCACCGACGTTTCCCAGGATGGATCGGCCGGGTTTCGCACTCCTCAAAACCGGTGGAAATACGATGGGCGTGGAGAGAATAACCTTCTGGTGAGGGGGAGAAAAGCCAAGAAAAGGGGCCATCAGCTCTTGATGGCGAGCTTGATGTCCTCGGCCTTAACGGTCTTCCTGCCAGCATGGTGGGCAAGGGCGACAGCCTTCTTGGCGATCTCGATGGCCTTCTCCTCGAGGTGCTCGGCGAGAACCTTGGCTGCCTCCTCGCTGACGCGGGCGGCGCCGGCCTTTCTTATAAGCCTGTCAACCGGGGCAATTGGCAACTCAGCCATTTTCCCAACCTCCTAAACGTTGTTTTGCAGGTATCTGCGTTCTATTTTAGGAGCAAAGGCCTATATAAACTTTTCGGAAACCGGGCCCTCTGGCGCCGATAATAGGTCTCTTTTGGGCGATGGATGGAGAAAACTATCCAAGTTGGTGTTGTGACCTTTGATCATCGGAACGCCAGTTCGAGAGAGGAGTTTCAACAACGATATTCTCCGGGTCGCGAGCGTCGGTGTTTCGGGGGAACGGTGCAGTTCCCGGAGGTGTACCACAGACTTTTTATAGTGCTCCCTCCCAACTCTTCCCATCTGGAGGTGTGCACATGGTGGAGAAGTTCGACAGAATATATGACTACTATGTAAACAGGGACTATGAGCCCAACAAAAAGAGGGACGTTGTTGCCGTCTTCCGTGTGACGCCCGCCAAGGGCTACACGATCGAGCAGGCGGCAGGTGCCGTCGCCGCGGAGAGCTCGACGGGAACATGGACGACCCTGTATCCCTGGTACGAGGAGGAGCGCTGGGCCGACCTCTCGGCCAAGGCCTACGACTTCGTTGACATGGGGGACGGAAGCTGGATAGTCAGAATCGCGTATCCGCTTCACATCTTCGAGGACTTCAACATGCCCGGTTTCCTCGCGAGCATCGCCGGCAACGTCTTCGGTATGAAGCGCGTCGAGTGGCTTCGCCTTGAGGACATCTATCTCCCCGAGAAGTTCCTCAGGGACTACCCAGGACCGGCCTTCGGTATTGAAGGTGTGAGGAAGAAACTCGAAATCTACGACAGGCCCCTCTACGGTGTCGTTCCAAAGCCAAAGGTTGGCTACTCACCGGAGGAGCTCTACAGGTTAGCCCTCGACCTCTACACAGGTGGAGCCGACTACCTCAAGGACGATGAGAACCTCACGAGCCCCTGGTACAACCGCTTCGAGGAGCGCGTTAAGGTCGTTACCAAGGCAATGGAGAAGGCAGAAAACGAGACCGGCGAGAAGAAGACCTGGTTTGCAAACATAACCGCTCCCGTTCTGGAAATGGAGAGGAGGCTCGAACTCCTGGCCGACTACGGCGTTCCGCATGCAATGGTTGACGTTGTTGTCCTCGGCTGGGGCGTTCTAGATTATATCCGCGAACTGGCTGAGGACTACGATATAGCCCTTCACGCCCACAGGGCGATGCACGCGGCATTTGACAGGAACCCCTACCACGGCATCTCGATGTTCGTTTTAGCCAAGCTCTACCGCGTCATCGGCGTTGACCAGCTCCACGTTGGAACCGCCGGTGCAGGAAAGCTCGAGGGAAGCAAGTGGGAGGTCATCCAGTACAAGAGGATAATCACCGAGAGCCACTACGTCCCCGATGAGAACGACGTCTTCCACATGGAGCAGAAGTTCTACCACATAAAGCCCGTCTTCCCGACGAGCTCCGGTGGCCTTCACCCCGGCAACATCCAGCCCGTCATAGAAGCCCTCGGAAAGGACATAGTGCTCCAGCTCGGCGGTGGAACCATGGGTCACCCCGATGGACCCAAGGCCGGAGCGATGGCGGTGAGACAGGCGATAGAGGCCATAATGAAAGGGATACCCCTCGACGAGTACGCGAAGACCCATAAAGAGCTCGCCCGCGCCCTCGAGAAGTGGGGCCACGTTACACCTGTCTGACTTTTCTTCCACCTTTTCCGGTTTTGAGAACATCGAACCCCAGTTTTTTCAGTTTCCAGACTATCTCCAGAGGGAAGCCGACGACGTTGTAGTAGTCCCCTTTTATCCACTCCACGAAGAGGCCGCCCCTCCCCTGTATGCCGTAGGCTCCAGCCTTGTCCATCGGCTCACCGATCTTCACGTACTCCCTTATCAGGTCGTCGTCAAGCTCGCGGAACTTCACCTCTGTGACGACGGTTCCGCAGTGCTCTTCACCCCTGTGGATTATGCAGTAGCCCGTTGTGACCCTGTGCACTCTTCCACTCAGGAGTCTGAGCATTCTAACGGCATCTTCCTCGCTCTCCGGCTTGCCGAGGATTCTACCATCTACACTGACAACTGTATCAGCGCCTATCACAGTCCCACCGGTTCTGTCGTAAACGTCCCGGGCCTTCCTGCGGGCAAGCTCGAGGGCGTACTCCCCGGGGTCGCGCCTTGAGCATCGCTCATCGATCTCGCTGGGAATAACATAGAACTCCTCGATGAAACGGGAGAGGACTTCCCTCCTTCGCGGACTGGCCGAGGCCAGGATAAGGGGCATCAGGAGAGGCACCCCTCAATTTCGCTGATTACCTCTTCAACGTCCCTCTCGAACTCGAAGACCCTGTGGACGTTGCCCCTGATCGGCGGACAGTTCTCCTCTGCCCCCCTCATCCTGACGTGGACGATGGCCTTCTTTCCGCCTTTTTCGAGGGTGTACTTCCGGTAGAGGATGTCGCAGTCGTCGCCCTCAAGGTCTTCAGCCGAAACCGTGAACCTGTCCCGCAGGATCCTGTCGAGGCCATTGAGTATCTCCATCGCTATGTCGTAGCTCCTGTCTTCGATGACTATCGGAACGCAGAGGTGCTCGATGTTGTGCTTGCCCAACCTGTGGAAGGTCTCGGGGATGATAACGACGTCGTACCTCATCGGGATCACCGGTGGAGAATAGGCGGGAGGGTTAAAAAGTTGTCCTTTATTCCTTCCCGCTTCCAAGTTTGGATTCGAGCTCCTTGACCCTCTCTTCCAGCTTCCCCATCTCCACCGAAACTGCAAGCAGGAGGAATGCCAAAACCACCAACGCCAGCCAGAGCAGGAGAATGCCCGTCGTCCTGTACTCAAAAGCCCCATACGCCAGCATGGCGGCGGCAATCAGGAGGGCAAACAGGGCTGATAAGTCCCGGACGAGCTTCATTCCCCGGCCTCCCTGAGTTTCTTCCTCATCTCCACAATCTCTGAGTAGAGGTCGTCAACCTCACCCCTCAGGGCCTCAAGCTGACCGCCGATTTCCATCAGCGCTATTCCCAGTATTACGAAGGAGAGCAGCAGGAGGAGGGGATGGAGAAGGGAGAGAAGCGCTGCGATTATCACCCCGAACCCGAGTGTACTGACCCTAACCATCGTTGGCACGTCCCTTCAGTTCATAATGGCCTCCCGGGGCTTCCTATGGAATGGGAGCCCGCGTTACTATGTGAGAAAAGAAAGGCGAAAACCATAAAACGTTTTCGATCAGGGGGAGGCCCAGATCTCCATACCTGCCTCGATGAGCCTTTTAAGTTCCTTCCCTATCGGAGTGTTCTTGCTCACCTTGACGAGGCCCTTCTTGCTGGGTGTGGCGGTAAAGATGTACTGCTCGCCGCCGTAGAACCTGAGGGGCTTTTTGGCGTAGTCGGGTGAAACGCGGAGCACTATCGTTTTCTTCTTCTCCTCGACCTCCACTGGGATTTTCTCCTTAGGCTTCTCCGCCTCGCGCTCGGCGAAGCTTTTGACGTCAATGCTTATCCCGATCTTCTTCTCCATTTCAGTTATCCTCTTCCCCTTCTTGCCGATTATCGCCGGGATGTCCAACTCGTCGGCGTATATCACAGCTTTGTGGGGGCTGACTATCTCGACCTCCGTGTAAACGTCCGGGAGGAACTTCTTGATCTCCTGTTTTAGTCTTCTCTCGGCGAGCTTCAGGGCGGGGGCCTTCTCTTCCCTCTTTACGGGGACGACGCTTATTTCCTCGCCGTAGGTGTATATCTCGTACTCAAGTTCACCCGTCTCGAAGTCCCGAACCTCTATAACGGGCCTCGCGAGATCCTCCTCCTTCATCCCGCTCGGCACCTTGACGAGGTATTCAAGCGTTAGGACTTTGGCAACGTTTCCTGCCTTGATGAACAGAACCGTGTCGACAATCTGGGGTATCATTCCAAGCTCGACCCTTCCAATGAAGCGCTGAACGGCATCGATCGGCTTCGTCGCGTGGACCACTCCGACCATTCCGACGCCAGCGAGCCTTAAGTCCGAGTAGATCTTGAAGTCGCCGGTTTTCCTCATCTCGTCGTATATCGTGTAGTCGGGTCTCACGAGGAGGAGTATGTCGCCGGTAAGGTCCATCCTCCCGTTCAAAGCGGTGTACTGGGTTATCTCCTCGCTCACCTGCAGATCCCTTGGTTTCTCCATTGTTTTAACTATCCTGCCCATGCTCGCGTACCACTCGGCCAAAGCCTGAGCGAAGGTCGTCTTTCCTTCACCGGGGGCACCCGCGATAAGGATTCCCTCTGCCTTGTTTTTGAGCCTCTCCAGGAGCCTCTCGCTCAGGTTGTAGTCGTCAATACTCAGCTTGGCTATGGGTCTAACGGCGGTTATCTCTATCCTGTCCGCAAAGGGGGGCTTCGCTATAACGATGCGGTAGTTCCTGAGCTGTACGACGGCCGCTCCCGGTTCGTCCATCTCTATGAAGCTCTCGGGATCGCGTCTGGCCCTCTCAACTATGTCATCGGCTATCTCGTGGAGCTCCTCATCGGTGAGGGGCTCGTCCCTGAGGGGGACCAGTTTCCACTCGCCGGGCTTCCCCTTCTTGGCGAGGGGCCTTACACCGGCCTTCAGGTGAACGCTCATAGTTGTTTCGTCGAAGAAGTCCTCGAGGCGGTGCCTGACCTCCTTCTTGGCCGTGAGGTAGATCACGTCAATGCCCTTGGCTATCGCGATATCGCGCTGCACCTGGTCACCGGTGATGAGGGTCGCGCTCAGTGTTCGGGCGGCTTCCCTCACCATGTGGTCTATCTCACCGGCCTTGGCACGTCGGATCTGCCAGAGTTCGGGCCTTTCGCCGTAGAACTCCAGGACGATCTCTCCCCTGTCGGCCATGTCACGGAGTTTTTTCAGCTCCTCGAGGCCAACGTGGCCTATCGCCTTTCCCTCGTTGGCCTGGTGCTCTATCTCCGCAACAACTGCCTCCGGAACTACGACCTTCACCTTCTCCTCGAGCGTTGACAGGAACTGCGTCAGCCTGCCGTCCACTATAACGCTTGTGTCCGGAACGAATACCCTCATCTTCCTCACCTCATGGTATAGAGGGCACTCAGGCTAAAGGTTCATAAAGGTTTATGCCCCATAACCATCGGGGATTGGAATGGGACGACTCGTATCGGTTGCCTCCGGCAAGGGGGGAACCGGGAAGACCACGACGACCGCGAACCTCTCGATAGCACTGGGGAAGATGGGATTCAAGGTCTGCGCGGTTGATGCGGATCTAACGATGGCCAATCTCAGCCTCGTGATGGGAATAGACGATGCGGACGTTACGATACACGACGTTCTGGCGGGAAAGGCCAGCATAGAGAACGCGATATACTCCACCACCTATGAGAACGTCCACCTCGTTCCCGCGGCTATAGACTGGGAGCACGTGGTGATGGCGGATCCCAGAAAGCTCCCCGGGACGATAAAGCCGCTCAAGAACAGGTTCGATTTCGTGCTCATAGACTCCCCTGCGGGGCTTCAGATGGACGCGATGAACGCGATGCTCAGCGGCGAGGAGGTTCTCCTGGTTACCAACCCCGAGATATCATGCATAACCGACACTATGAAGGTGGGCATAGTCCTCAGAAAGGCAGGTCTAGCGGTCCTCGGCTTCGTTCTGAACCGCTACGGCAGGAGCGAGAACGACATTCCCCCGGACGTGGCGGAGGAGGTTATGGAGGTTCCCCTCCTGGCCGTCATCCCGGAGGATCCGGCCGTCAGGGAGGCCACGCTGGAGGGCGTTCCCGTCGTCGAGTACCGGCCCAACTCCGAGGGGGCGAGGGCCTTCATGGGGCTGGCCGAGATGATAACCAGGATAGCCGGACTCAAGGCGAGGGTGATGCGCTAGCCCCGGTTCATTTTTCTTTCCACCCCCTGAACGTCCGTTCAGATGAAGTCCCCGCCCGTGATAACCACGCCACCTCGAAAGCGACAAGCCTTTTCTGGGCTGAGATCTACACCTGTCGGTGAGAGGGATGTGCCTCATAGCCGGTGGAATTGGCTCAAATCTCAGGGAAAGGTTCATACGGATGATACTGGCCGGTAAACACAGGGGGCCGGACAGCTTCGGCGTCTGGACCGATGGAGGCGTGCTCAAATCGAAGGATTTCTCCGACGTTTACAGGATACCCGATGGGAGTATCGGGATTCTCCAGTGCAGACTGGCGATGACGGGTTCGAAGGCCTTCACACAGCCCTTCGTCAACGAGTTCTCCCTGGTTCACAACGGTGAGGTTTACAACCACCGGGAGCTGAGGGCTTTTCTGGAGGGCAGGGGGCTCTCCTTTGAGAGCGATGTGGACAGCGAGGTCATACTGAGGCTTCTTGAGTACCTCATCGGGAAGGGCCTCGGCCTTCGGGGGGCGGTTCGGAGGGCCATGGGGATGCTCGAAGGCGACTACGCGGTGGCGTTCTCCGACGGGAAGGTTATCCACCTCTTCCGAGACCCCGTGGGAGTAAGGCCCCTCTACTACTCGCCCGGCGGATTCTTCGCGAGCGAAAAAAAGGTCCTCTGGGCGATAGGGGAGGAGGCAGTACCAGTAAAGCCCGGCGAACTCGTCACGATATCGCGTAAAGGGATTGAAGCGACACGGGTCTTTTCCCTGGAGGAGTTGAGGAGGAGACCCCTCACGGGAGAGCGTGCGTTGAAATCCGTTTCAAAGACCCTGGATTGTACCGTTAGACGCAGGGTGGGATCCAGGACCGGCGTCCTCTTCTCTGGGGGGCTGGACAGCTCGCTGGTGGCGTTTTTGGCGTCGAAATATTCGGACGTTGTCCTCTACACCGCTGGAGCAGAGGGGAGTCCCGACCTCGAGTGGGCGAGGAAGGCAGCCGACAAACTCGGACTGCCGCTGAGGGAGTACGTCTTCGACATTGACGATGTTGAGGAGGCTGTTCCGAGGGTAGTCTTCGCGATTGAGGAACCGAATCCTATGAACCTCGCGATAGGAGTTCCCCTCTACTTCGCGACGAAACTCGCGGGGGACGACGGTGTTAAGGTTCTCCTCAGCGGTCAGGGGGCGGACGAGCTCTTCGGGGGCTACGCGAAGTACCTGAAACAGCCCGAACTCATGGAGAAGGACATTTTTGAGCTCGCGGAGAGGAATCTCGCGAGGGACGATAAGATAGCGATGCTCAACTCGGTCGAGGGACGTTTTCCCTTCCTAGGCCTCCCGGTGATCTCTGCGGCCCTCAACATTCCGCCAGAACTCAAGCTAGAAGGGGGGATCCGAAAGGCCATCCTGAGGAGGACTGCCCTGGAGCTCGGCCTCCCCCGGGAACTGGCGATGAGGGAGAAGAAGGCGGCCCAGTATGGAAGCCACAGCCAGAAACTCCTCGAAAGACTCGCCAGGAGGGAGGGACTGACGCTTCGTGAATACGCGGAAAGAGTCTTCCGGGAGGTGTTTGAACGGGCCTGAACCCTCCTGAACGTTCCCTAATGGTCGGCCCCTCAAAGGAGACCTCTGAAGTTCCCTGCCGGCGGGGAGATTAACCGGACCGAACGGTTTCGTGAAAAAGCCTTAAATATGCCTCCCGGTATCCATAGGCGGTGGGAAAAAGTGCTGAGAACAACGGGCATCGCGCTGGTCATCCTCCTCACCCTTGCACTCGTTCCTCCATCAGCCGGTACCGGCGGTGGAACCGTGATCCTGGTCACCGACAACGAGGCGGATCTGGCGATGGCCCGCTGCGTTGCCTCGCTCCTCAACGCTTCCCTCGTAGTGAGTCCCTGGGGAACCTACGATCCATCGGTGAGCGCAGAGATCCTGGCCCTTAACCCGGAATGGGTCATCGTCATAGGCGGCCCGGTGGCGGTTCCGCCTGACTACACCGTTGACTTCGATGACTTTGGGATTGCCCACGAGCGCTGGTACGGAGAAACGAGGTACGAAACCAACCTGGCAATCGTGGAGAATCTGAAAAAAACCTTTCCGGGTGAGTTTGAGAGGGTGAGGTCCGTCTTCGTGGTCAACGGGAGGGACGGTCTGGCCCTCAGGGAGCTCATTCGCCAGGGGGTTACGGGATTTGTAGTGCTGACCGATTCGGGAAGGGTGAACGAATCGCTGAAGATCCTCTGGGAGTTTGAAAAGCTGGAGAACCTTACCTACGTGGGGACCTTTGAGAATGGACGGTTCATCTTTACCCTCGATGAGAGATGGCTCGATGACTTCGTGAGAAAAAGACCGGGAGTCAGGATCTGGAGAAAGGGGATCCCCCCCTCTGCGGAAAACACGAGGGAAATTCTACTCTCGGTCCAGAACAGAACGGAGAGGGCCGAAAAACTGCTCGACGGACTCAGGATACCCGCTGCCCGTAGAGGACTTGAGATGGCCAGGGAACTCCTGGAGAGAGCCTGGAGAGAATATTACCTGGGAAACTACGGAAAGGCCTATCGGCTCGGGATGATGGCGGAGTGGCGCGCGGATTTCGTGATAGCTAGGTCCTACCTGGAGCTGATGACGGTTTACCAGGGATCGGCCAGGCTCAGGCTCGAGAGAAGGCTTCGCAGGTTCGAGGTGATGGTTGGGGTTCTAAAGAAGAGGGGTTACGACGTGAGCGACGTTGAGGAACTCCTCCGGAGGGCTAGGGAGGCCCTTGAGCGGGGAGATTATTCCCTGCTCCTCAACGACCTGATACCCAGGATCAGGATGGAGCTGGCTATGAAGACCCGGGGAAGGATGGGTCATTCCTGGAGAAGGAGACCATAACCCTTTTTTAATCCCCCGCCAATTTTTCCCGGTCGAGATGAGGCTCCTGCTAGTTGGACACTACCCGCCCCACGGAGGGGGTGTTTCCCGGCACCTCGACAACCTCGTCGGGGAGCTCAGGAAGAGGCACGAGGTTCACGTTCTAACCTACGGTCCGGTGGAACCCAGGGACTTCGAGGTGGATCTGGTTCACCAGGTTCGCGTTCTTCCGGTTTACGGCCTGCGGGGAACGGGCTTCGCTTTCCTCGGGGCAAGAAAGATAATTGCGCTCCACAGGAGGTTTGAGTTCGACCTGGTTCACGCCCACTTCGTTGGAACCACCAGCTACGCGGGGGCTCTTGCGAAGAAAAAACTCGGTTTGCCCCTGGTCATCACGGCCCACGGGAGCGATCTGGAACACACGGCGAGGCTAACCCTCGGTCGCTTTTACGTGGGGGAAAGCCTCAGGGAGGCCGACGCGGTGATAGCTGTTAGCCACCACCTCGGAAGGCTGGCGCGCTTCCTGGGTGCCGGGAGGGTTGAGGTCATCCCGAACGGGGTGGGGGGGATGGAGGAGATAAAAGCGGAGAGGCGTTTCATAACGTTCGTGGGGGCCCTCCGGGACTACAAGTCCCCCGAAACCTTCCTCCAGCTCGCGAGGTACTTTCCTGGTGAGGAGTTTCTCGTCGTTGGTGACGGCCCCCTGAGGGAATGGCTCGAAGCCAGGGCTCCGGACAACGTCCACTTCCTCGGGTACAGGAGGGACATCAACGGGATTCTCTCGGCGAGCAGGCTCCTGGTTCTCCCCTCTCTGCGGGAGGGTTTCGGTCTCGTCGTGCTGGAGGCCAATTCACTGGGAGTGCCCGCCGTTGGAAGGCGTAGGGGTGCGATACCCGAACTCATAAGGGAGGGTAAGAACGGGCTGACCTTTGAAGACTTCGAAGAGCTTCTGGATGCTGTGAAAAGGCTTCTTGAACCTAAGGCCAACAGGAAAACCGGTAAAACCGGGCGGAACGTGGCGGCCCTCTACTCCTGGAAGGCCGTCGCGGAAAAAGTTGAACGACTCTACCGGTCCCTCATGGAATAGCTTTTTTAACGGCCCCTTCGGGTTTTTGGTGGGGTGAGGGTATGACCATAGTGATAAACATGCGAGACGGTGTTGATGGGAGAAAAATCGGGGTGGCTGGGAGGCTCATCCTCGGGGGTGGACTGGTCGCCTTCCCCACCGAGACGGTCTACGGTCTGGGCGCCGATGCCCTAAACGAGGAGGCGGTGAGGAGGATCTTCAGGGCCAAGGGTCGGCCCGCGGACAATCCTCTCATAGTCCACATAGCGGACTTCAGCGATCTAAAGCTCCTTGCCCGGGAGATACCCGAGGAGGCAAGGCTTTTGGCCAGGAAATTCTGGCCCGGCCCCCTGACCCTGGTCCTTCCCAAAAGCGAGAAGGTACCGTCGGTTACCACAGGAGGGCTTGACACGGTGGCGGTCAGAATGCCGGCCCACGAGATAGCCCTGGCCCTTATACGGGCCAGCAGGCCGGTAGCGGCACCCTCCGCCAACATAAGCGGGAGGCCGAGCCCGACACTGGCAAAGCACGTGGTGGACGATTTCTATGGGAAGATAGAGGCCATCATAGATGGGGGAGAGACGCGGGTGGGTGTGGAGTCAACGGTGCTGGACCTGAGCTCTGAGCGGCCCACCCTTCTGAGGCCCGGGGGCCTTCCCCTCGAGGAGATCGAGAGGGTCATCGGCCCCGTGGAGATCCATCCCGCGGTTAGGGGGAAGGCCACTGACCTGGCAAGGGCCCCGGGAATGAAGTACCGGCACTACTCTCCGAACGCCAGGGTCATTGTGGTTGAGGGACCGAGGGAGAGGGTGAGAAAAAAGATCAGGGAGCTGGTGGATGAGTACAGGAAGGGGAACCACCGCGTTGGGGTCATGGCGACCGAGGAGTTTGAGGCGGACGAGTTCTTCTACCTGGGGCAAACCGTTGAGGAGGTGGCCAGAAACCTTTTCAAGGCCCTGAGGGAGCTCGACGAAAGGGGGGTTGACGTTATAATCGCCGAGGGCGTTGAGGAGAAGGGCCTGGGTCTTGCCGTCATGAACAGGCTCAGAAAAGCCTCCGGCTATCACGTGATCAGGGCGTAGACAAACGCTTAAATATCCCGTTGATAAAAGTGACCAGGTCGTGAAGGGGATATAATCAAATGGGGTGAGGGATTTGGTGACAGCAATGGGACCCGAAGATCTCGAAGAACTTGCGATAAAGAGGATTAACGAGGGAAAGCTGAAGGAGGGACTCAAGCTACTGCTCCGGGCCGCGAGGGAATACGAGGAGAGAAAGCAGTATCCTGACGCCGCCAGGCTCTACAAGTACCTGGGATACCTGCTGCTGGAGAAAACGGGGCTTGACAAAGCCAGACCCTCCCTCCTAAAGGCAGCTTACCTGTACATTCACCTCATCGAGGAGGAGTTGTCGAAGCCGGAGGTTGATCTCGATTCCCTGGATGAATACTGCTTCAACGTTCTCGAGATCTTTGCGACCCTGGGTGATGGTAAGAACCTCGTGAAGTACGCCCAGGAGTTCGCGGCAATCTACGAGGACCTCGGCGACTCCTATCAGGAGGGTTCGGAGCTTGAGATGGCCATACGCTCCTACGAGTCGGCCTACCGGTATTACCGCCTCGTGGACAGCGTCGAGGCATACAGACGCATGGCCGAAAAGCTCATAACCCTCTACGGACAGGTTGCCGAAATAAGACTCGAGAAGGGAGACGTTAAAGGGGCCGCGGAGGCCTTCTATCGCCTGGCGTACTTCATACTGGCCATCTTCGGCTATGATATCCACTTCATAGAAATGATGGACACCGCTGGCAAGAACTTTGAGAAGGCCAGCAAGATAGCCTACTCCAACGGCGATCTGGACGAAACCACGAGCAATTTAGTCAGGGCCCAGTACTCCTATCTCCTCGCCAAGAACTTCAACCGCTCGAAGCTGATAGGCATAAACACAGCCAGGATGCTCTACCAGGTGATAAGCGCCCACCGCTCCAGGGGAGAAAACGACAGGGCGGCCCTGAAACTCGTGGAGCTCAGCGAGGCTCTGATAGGCGTTGGTAAGATGGACGAGGCCATGGAAACATACAAGAGCGCCCTTGACTACGGTGGCGAGCTGGCCTTCCGGGTGAGGATAAGGCTCGCCGTCCTGAAGAGGCACGCAGCCCAGAACAGCTCTGAGGAAATCGCGGGGGATATCGAGAACGTAGAGTATTACCTCAACAGAAACAAGGTTGTCAAGGCCCTGGAACTCGCTGAGAAGGCAATGGAAAGGGAGGAACTGGGTGGAATACTCGAAAAGATACACGAGGCGGAGGGCGTCTACTAGCTCACTGGCTCTTTACCTCAACCCTCGGGATCGGGATGTGGTACGGGAGGCGCATCTCCTTCGCCAGGAGCATTAGCAGGGGCGAGACCTCCTTAGTAATGAAGTTCACGACCTCCGCGAAGGTTATCGGGTCTATCTTTTTCTCGTCCTCCCAGAGGTTGAGGATCTCGTCTATCTTCTCCTTTTGTGGAGGCAGGTAAAGTATCGCACCCTCTATCACTCCCCTGGCGATCTGGGGGTTGTAGTCAATCTCGTAGCTGAAGAGTATCTCCACACCATTCATTTTTCCGGTGGGGGTTCTTATCTCTCCGAGGCGCATTTCCCTTACCTTGGGCGTGAGCCTCACCTCTATCTGCCCCTGAACCGGGGCAAGGCTGAGCTTCTCCACTTCGACCTTGGTTATGTTGAATCCGAGTACCGGCATTTTCTTTCACCACACCAACTTCACGGGGCCATATAAAACGCTATCGGTAGGTCTTTAAACTTCCCCCTGAACTCCAGTTGATGCCCAGGGAGAAGATAGTCAGAATATGGGACGAGGTGGAGGTGGTTTATCCCCCAAAGAGGTGGCGCTACCTGTGGGAGAAGCGCGAGAAAGCGCTGAAGATAATGGAGAGGTTAGCCCAGTTCGATCCGCTCCTCTACGGGAGCGTTGCCAGGGGAGACGTCAGGCGGGACAGTGACATCGACATCTTTATCCCTGTGAGGATTCCGAGCTACCTCATCGAGCTGGCCCTTGAGGACCTCATACGGAGGAGAAAGATCGTCATGGCAACTCCCTGGCACCTCATCAAGGGCGTCATTGAGATTGACGAGGAGACAACCGTCACCTTCCCCCTCATCGAGCCCAATGACAGGGAGCTTGACTTCTACCGCTGGGGAGGTGCTATAGACCTCTGGGGCGTCAAAACGAAGGAGCGCGTTCCCGGGGTGAACAAGAAGCTCATCCTCATCGTCCCGACGGAGAGGGGCCACATCGAGCGCGAGGTCATTGGTAGGGAGAGCGAGGTCGCGAAAACCCTCGGGGTGAGCGTTGAGGTCGTTACGGAGCGCGTCCACGTGCTCACGAGGAGGGATAGAATCGGGAGGACAGGGATATACATAAACGAAGAAGTCCCGGACTGGATGAGCTTCGAGGAAGCGCTTAAAACGATAGCCGACCGCGACCCAAACGTGAGGAGGAAGGTTAGGGAGAGGGGAGGGGTTTAGCAACCCTTATAACCAGATTTGGTCAAAGCGGTTCAAAAGAAAGCCTGTTTATGAGCTTCTATCCCTGTTCAAGTTTCTCGACACGAACGAATTCGTGTATATTTCCAGGAGATTGGTCGATGAATACGGTCTCCTTCCCAATGATGCGATGATTGCCGAGGCGGCCCTCTTCCACAAACTTGAGTGCAGAACAACACTCCAATGAGAGATTCTGGAAAGGGTTAAAAGGGAAAGAAAACTCAGTCCTCACAACAGCGCTCCTTCATGCTCGCCGGCAGGATCTCCTTGAAGCCGGTGTACTTCCAAAGCGCCCTCGGGAGCTTTACAATGCCTTCCTCCGTCTGGTGGTTCTCGAGGATAGCTACGATAGCCCTCGACGTGGCTATCGCCGTTGAGTTGAGCGTGTGGACGAACTTCGGCTTCTCGTGGGTTT
>Ga0256831_1000020_pt1 | contig 77081 bp, 131 predicted proteins | sample 132544metaG_FD_189087 | JGI IMG/M metagenome (GOLD analysis project Ga0256831, IMG submission 189087) | Hydrothermal vent microbial communities from Lau Basin, Pacific Ocean - 132-544 | ecosystem: Environmental > Aquatic > Marine > Hydrothermal vents | place: Pacific Ocean: Lau Basin...
GTATACGACACAGCATCATAGGACAGCACAGAACATATATCTTCTGTTGGCCTAACAAATACATAATCCAAATCTACATACGCCATCTTGAAATCCTTGTCAATATGTCACTACTATCGATTTTATCCAAACTATCCCATCTTCTGCAAACTTGATTTTTCTTTGGCCCGTATAGTCGATAACAACTTTATCTGCACCACTGTATGGACCAAGCTCTTTCACGAGTACATCATCTATATACAGATACGCTCTCCCGGAATACCAGTTTCCCCACTCTATCTCTATTGTTTTTGCGAATCCCTCTTCCGGTATGTCAAACTCAATCCATCCAATCGGATAAGAGCTATAAAACAAAGACATATACCCTTCTATTCTGGGGTAGAATCTGTTGTTTATGTCTGTTGCATAGTATCTGATTCCAGAAGAATCAAGGTCACTTTTTGATGAGAAAAAATTCTCTACAATTATATCCTCATCTTTCTGTATTTCTAATGCTTTAGTTTTGTCATGAAGCGTTGCGTTGTACAGCTCTTTTATTTCTCTTTCTGACAGAGGAGCGTCGTGGATAACCATATCACTAAGAAGCGCGATAGTTCTTTGGTTATAGTCAAAGCATCCTCCCCTGCAATCCTGCTCTTGCCCAACAATTATGTTTGTAACATCAAGATTTCCAGATGGAAGATGAACGACACCAAGAGGCTCTCCATCAACATACACATAGTTAAGTTCCCAGTTTCTGACATATGCTATGTGGTGCCAGTCTCCGTTCTTGAAGTCTGAAGGCAGAGGAAGGTCTGCCCATGGACCCTTTACATGAGGCGTGGCTTTGTCATATTTTATCCAAGCCAAAAACTCATTATCACTACTATATCCAGCAGATGATATTAGGCCTTGTGAAGCCGCTTTCGTTGTGACTACCCATGTGGAGAACGTAAAGTATCCTCTTCCATTCAGCACTTCTCTTGGAACAACTGCATACTGGCTTGTATTTGTTGTTCTAAAATCTCCGACAAATCCTCTCTTGCTGTCGAATACGGTGTTTACATTCACAGCCTTAGCATGCCTTGCGTTTGGGCTTGAGTCAATGATTGAGTACTGATTATTCTCCCATGACTCTTCATTCATTTTATAATGAGCTATCTCTGCAGGAATCATTCCATCTGATAACTTGTAGATTACTTTTCTACCAGCGATTATCTTCTCAAAAAACTCTTTAGCAAATAGATGCTTTCCGTAAAATTCGTTGTCATTGACTATTGACCCAGCTATTCTCCTTATGTAATCAAGCATCTATTTTTATTCCTTTTCTGCAATCTCTTTTTCAAGCTCGTCTAAGTACTCCTTAACGTCATTTATCGACCTGGCTACAATGTACCTAGCTCCTGCTTTGTCCATCTTTTTGTGCATGAGCTTCTGGTCTTTTGTTAGTCGCCCGGTTGGAGTCTTTACCTCTATCCCAACATATACACCCTTGTATACAACTGTTATGTCAGGGAGTCCGCTTTCGCTCGTACACTTATAATGCCCTACCGCGCGCTTCACTGCTGCAGTTATCGCATGCTTTTTTCTGCCGAGACCAAATTTGTCTAGAACTGCGGCTATGGCTCTTATTGCGGGGGCTGTGAATGAGCCTGAGTTTTGCCTCCAGAACACTATATTTCTTCTTGTTGCCAAATAAGCCAAGATAGCTCGTTGTATATCAGCCTCTGACGCTTTTTTAATCATGATTCCCCGCCAATAGATGCTGGGTATTCACGAATAAGGTCAATATACTCTTCTGCTAGCTCGGCAATCGTATTCACAGCCGCATCTCCAAAACCTACAGATACCGCGCCAAAAAATCCGCCATGAAATGCGAACACGATTGGTTTTTCTACATGAAAGCTGCCATCCGCACTTGAAAAATCAAACCCAATTTTTACATCCTGCAAGGCAAGGTTCTCATCTCTTACCGCAACAGATGCAATATTGCATGCTTGGCCATTTAAGACTCCTCTGCCAACAAAGCATTCGCAATATAGCCCATCTGTGTATTGCCTAATATTGCTCTTACTTCCAGCATAACCACTGTCTACATCGCCTTCTACTGCAGTGTTGACATAATAAAAGTCACTATCCCTGTACATAATCGCAAGTGAGTATATCTCGTTACTTTCGTAAGGGTCGTAGAATCCAAGCACTGCCTCGCTTGCCTGCGACGATTTGTACAGACTCATGAAGCCTCTAATCATTGCGCCTTCTGAAATCTCAAGTGTGCCATCATCCATTTCAATAGTTTTTGCTTCGCTTGCTGATGCATTGTGCTTTTCGTAAAAATTTTCATCATAAAACAAGGGGTAGTCCGCTGCAGTAATCTTTATAACTGTATCGTTTTCGAGGCCACTGTTTCTTATCATATCAGTAAGTCCACCATCGTCGCCGCTTGTAGCTTCTTCAACCGAGAAGTCGCCCTCGGTCCATGCCACATTTGGGAAAATTTCCATAAAGGCTGCTTTGGAGTCTACCTCAAGAAAAGGTGGTGTTTTTATTGTTATATCATGCTTCCCGTAGCACAATACGCCTGATTTGAGTGCCTTAGGCAGAGCCTTTGGTGTGCATAGTTCCATGTCAATTCCTTTTCACCAGAAGATAGTCAGTATATCCGTAGTTGCAGTTGTAATCATTCCACCAGACAACATTGCCATCGTCGTCATAATCAATCCTGAGATAGCATCCTCCGGTGTAGTCTCCGTTCGGCTCGCTTACATTCGTGAGGTCGCTTGCCCACCAAGTATCACTGCCGTCCTGAACCTTCCATCCGCAATCAGCGCCTAGGCTATCGCTTCTTAGAGCCTTATACCTGCACGAGTAGCTTCCTCCGCTGGTTGGCTTATAGATTCCAAGAGGCCCCATTTTTTTAGGGTGTCCTATCGAAACCAGCCAATCTCGTGCTTCTTCATATTCTTCTTTTGAATGAGGAGAGAATAACGTATAGCCTGCAAGGATATATTCAATAGGTATTTCATCACGAATAGATGATATCTTAGGGCCTCCGATAATCAACGCATAGTCTTTTTCATTTATCTTCTTATGATATACCTCATCATATCTTTGCGCAAAGATGCCGCCTACGCGGAATAGTCCGCACTCGCAGAAGCAATTGAGTGGTGTTAGCAAACGAGAGTCTGCTTTGATGTTGTAAACAACAAACCTATCTTCTCCAGTACTTACGCTGTAATCTTTGTGGTACACTATTTCTACAGTATGCTCAGCATATGGCAGCTCTATAGACAATGATGAAGACCGATACCCACCAACGACAACATATCTTCTCCCGTCAATATATATTGAGCCTTTATCGCAGCATTCTTCTGAACTGACACGGTAATCAATCTCAAGTTTAGAGAATTTCATTTTGAATTTAAGTCTGGCAGTAGAATTGTGACCATGATTCACTGACGAGAACCCGCCCTCGTCTACCTTGAACATTGAGCATTCGACATCGTCTACAGACACAAGCTTGGCTAACATGTGTTTTGGCAAGAACCTAAGTCCAGATAGAAGTATTCCAATAAACTCTGTGTTCATTTTTTCATTCCTTTTCTTTTTTGAAGCAGTCTGGTATATCAGAGTATGGACAGTAATAGATATACGCAGACTCAGAGCCGCAACACCCGTTCGATACTGAATCTATGATTCCACGGATGCCATTCTCAAATTCTATCACTCCTCCAATAGCCGAATATGCATCTACTCCATTATTGATAAACCAATTGTGACCACCCATATAGTTGTATCCGGTCTCCTTCCTGAAACCGCTATGATAGAAACAATAGTGTCCATTGCTTGTCCTGAGGATAGGCTTTCCTTCAAGCATATTCTCAGTAGAGCCCCTCTCGTATATTCCTGTTACTGCAACGCCATAGCCTGCACCATACGACCTGCTTGACGCAAACTCGTCTGCAACACACTCTGAGCGGCTATACAGCTCTTCTTCTCTGGCGTTATCCTTATACACAAGCTCTATGCTTCGCAGCCATCTTCTCGTGTATGGGTAGCTTTGGTATGATGCCATGGCAAACTCAAGTGTCTTTGACCCAAACACTTTTACATAGTCTTCCCTATCGACAATGTCTACCATGCTTCTGTTGAACACAGATTTTCTATTTACAACAAGAGATTGGCCAGATGAATAGCTGTCCCATGCATCTGTCGAGGCAAAGTTGTTTCGACCGTCGTCAGCTCTTATGTAAAACTGCCCAAGTCCTCCAGATGGATTGTTATATGAGCCACTCCATACAATTCTCACACCAAGAAGCTTTTCGTCAACCGGTAGAACAATCTTTTGCGAGGCGTTATTCCAGTCGTTTGTACCCCAGCTTATCCCATGCTCCCCAACAACAACATGGTCATTCATTGATGATATGTCTGCACCAAGTTCTACAAGAGCCTCCAGGCCGCCATCTAGCATATCGAACTTATATACGGCAACGTCTGGCATCAGATGTTTTGAGTAAAACTCAACATCGCTTTCTTTTGTGCTCTTATACAGGCGCTTTCTATCAAACAATGACACTTTGAATCACCTTTGTTTTGCTACTGTTTTCTTTTTGATGCTTTTCTTCCACTTGCCGCCAGCAGCTCTAACGTATCCTGTACTTGTTGTGCATATCGCATACGCAGAGCTCTTGTCTTTGCCTTTTGCCATGACGTCTTTAACGCATCTGTCGAGAATAGCTGGCATACTACTTCTTCTTTAGTGCTTTCTTGACAATCTTGTCGCCACCGACTGCTGCAGCGGCGTTCGCAAGATAGCTGAGCTGAGACCCAATTAGTGCAGGTGCTCCTGACTTGAGGGCTTCTTTCCCGCCAACACGGTGAAGGGCTTTTGCAGCTTGGACATTTGCTCGTGTCTCTTCTGCTAGCTGTGGAAGAGCTAGTGCAGCCGCAAGGAAGCGTTGTTTCTTCGAGAGCTCCTTTCCTTTCAGTCCTTTACTGAGCGCCACGCTGGACATGATAGAACTTCCGGTATTTGATACTCCATACAGTGCTGAGCCCTTCCAGTCGCCTCCAATTGGCCCTTTTGCATGTGCAATCTCATGGGCGTTCATAGCAGGGTTTCCTTTTGCTGTATGGACAACATTTTCTGGTCCAAGTGCACCCTTTGAGATTTTGTGCAGAATTTCACCAGGAACCATCCTTGGCGAAGTTTTTCTGAGAAGAAGGTTTTTGAATGTGCCCTCGGCACCTTCCTCGTATGAGATTTTTCTTCCTTTTGCTCCACTTACAGCCTTCTCAAGTTCTTCGAGTGGAATGTCTAGTCCCTTCTTTTTGAAGCTCTTTGAAGATGCATGCATTAGAGCTTTTGGAATGACCTCAAGTCCACCTGCTAACGCAACCATTTTTGCTATATCTTTTTTGTTCATGATTTAATCCTTTTCAAAATGTGATTTTTCTGGGAATAGCGACTTTACGTACTCAAAAATACCGCTTCCCTTGCCTTTTTCATCGAAGTTGATGAACTTTTTACCTTTGGCCTCTTCTGGGTTGAATGGCCTTTCGTCATATCTTGCTGCACGAACATTCTTGCAAGAGCCGTTAGCCTCTCCTACTCCCATGTAGTTGTACAGGAAGTTCTCCTCGCCACCAAGTGGATTGTTCTGTATGTCAGCCATACGGTAAATCTCCATCCAAGCTTTTGAGTTCACCCAGTGAGGAATGTGTGACACGTAGTTATATGCGCTTAGGCCAAGTGATTCGAGAATCTCTTTTCCTTTTCGCAAGTCTTGCTGGAACTTCCTAGGTCCGAAATTCTTTATCTTTGACAGGTCTTCAAGATAGTAAATCTTTCTCAGCTCGTCGTCATACAGGTCTGTTATCGCAAACATATCATCATGCCAAACAACAAACTCATCAAACATGAATGCACCAATATTGAATGCATTGATTATGTTTCTCGCTTTGATATCAGAGCATTGCTGTAGCGGCAAAAAGCTCACATTGGTCAACCACTCAGGCTTTTCTCCGACAACGAGTATCTCTTCTTTATTTACTACATGCTTTTCTATTGAGCGCAAAGCATATCTAAGCTCGTCTGTTCCCTGGTGCTTCGGTGGAATCTTGTACGGAATTACTATATTCATTGGCTCTCCTAATAATGCTTATCGAGAGGGCGAGAAGGCCCTCTCTGTAAGCACTATTATGACAATTCGCCCTCTCCAGAGCCGCTTCCAGAACCAGAACCAGAAGCAGATGCGGAACCAGAAGCAGATGCACTTCCGCTCCCACTTGCAGAGCCTGATGCAGAACCACTGGCTGATGCAGAGCCGCTGGCTGAAGCTGAACCTGATGCTGAACCACTACCAGACGCAGAGGCGCTTCCACTTGCGGAACCGCTACCACTAGCAGAAGCAGAGCCACTACCTGACGAGCTTCCATCGCTAGAACCGCTACCAGAGGCAGACGCAGAACCAGATGCGGACGCAGAACCTGATGCAGAACCAGAGCCTGACGTAGATGCTTCTCCATCAGCAGAGCCGCTACCAGAAGCGGATGCCGAGCCAGATGCGGAAGCAGAGCCGCTGCCACTAGCGCTACCTTCTCCTGAACCAGAAGCCGAAGCGCTTCCACTTGATGAGCCGCTACCAGAAGCAGAGCCTTCTGAGCTGCCATCACCAGAAGCTGAGCCGCTACCGCTTGCGCTGCCTGAACCGGATGTGCTTCCATCAGAAGAGCCTTCTCCGCTTCCAGACGATGATGTCTCTGCATCAACAACCGTTTCATCAACAACAACATACACAGGGTTTCCAAGTGCATCGTACCATGTTGAGTCATAGTAGCACAGTGTTTTGTTTGTGGCGATATCGAACACCGCAAGGATTGTGTCACCTGGAAGGTCGCCACTTCCTACATAGAAATTTTCACCTTTGATGTCTTTTGCCAGAAGCTGTCCTTTAACATCGGAAGCTGCTCCGACAGCAGCAGAATACGACAGCGATTCTTCGTTAGAAAGTAGCTGCGAAACAAGCTCGTCGAGCCTAAACTCTGTCTCCTCAATAGCGTCGTAAAGAGTAACTGCACCCTCACCAGCAGGAGGAAGTTTGAAAAGCTTTGACTCTGTGTCGCTTTTTGCGAGAAGCAAATTTGCCAGCAACTTCAGAATGGCCATATTCTGGTCCATTTCATTGATTGTTAATGGTTCTTCTTTGTCTGTCCTAAATGTTACATTGCTGATTGCAAGATAATCTGATTGTGGTCCTGATGCTGCCATATTGTTTTCCTTTTAGATTTATTGCGTATATTGAAATTTTACCAGAAAAGGCATAAAAGCGAATGGCTTTTACTGACCGCCTCTTGCCTCATATTTGAGCTCCGTGACTTGCTTTTGCTCAAGGAACTCCATCCTATCCTTAACAGCAGCGTACAGTAACCAGTCTTCCTTCTGCAGCCTATCAAGCTCGGAGCGTCGTTGCCCTTGCTGGAGCTGCAGCAATTGCTGGGCGATAGAGTCTGCCTCTTGCATGATTGCCTGCTGGTTGACCTGCTTTGTAGAGCTCTGAGATAGCATAGCCTCTGTTTTTGCTTTCTCTTCGAGGTTCTGGGTAATCTCTTGCTGGAACTGCTGGAGCTCCGACTGCTCTCTGATTCCTCTCTTTTGCTCTTCGAGAATACGCTCTCTCTCCATTTGAGAGTCGAGTTTGAACATAGCAGAGACTGTACTGTCAGAGATTTTACCTTCGTCAAGAAGTTTAAGAACGATTTGTTTCTCGGCGATGTCGTCAACAAGCCTAAACGGAGTAATTGTAATAGTTACCGGCTCTTTGTCTTTGTACTCTGCAACTTTTCTTGCGATGAAGTTCAAAGCTTTCTCCATTGCATGAGTAAGTCCCATTAGCTGGTTTTCAAGAACACGAATGGATGCTCCAGCAGCTGTATAACCAAGGCCTCCCTTTACAAACTCAACCGGAACGCCAATTGCGTTCATTACCATTGTTGATATCTGGTCAATCTCATTCGCAAGATTGAGCTGCTTGCCTTCACCAAATGCTGTGATTGCCTGAAGAGGGATAGGGAAGTATTTAATTCCCGTAGGATTGTTTTTGTACGAAGCAAGAATTGACTCAATTTTCTTTGATACCTCTGAGCCTTGCATATAGTTATAGATTGCTTGGCCATCCTGTCCGACGCTTGAGGGAGAAAGACCCCTTAGTGGGAAAATCATATCGGAAAGGATTCTCTCCTGCGCCTTTCTTGTAAGAAGCAGAGAAATCATATCCGGGATAGCGGAAGTCAGGATTGGCATACCCCATCCAGTGTTTGTGCCATACATCTTCTTGCGCTTAAGATGGAGGATTTTTGACTCATCGAACTTTACAGGAGTCCCTTTGACTGCTGCAAGTATGATGTCTTGAGGAAGATGGAAGAGCATATCGAGGTAGCCATTGTTGATTAGCTTCTTCTGGGAGTTTGGGATTCTATGGTAGTACGTAGAGCGACCAGTGATGTAATCAGTGACAAACTCCATTGTTGTCACGGGCCACGAAACGATGTTGATTGCCTCATCGTTTTTCACGCTAATGTCATGCAGAGTAAAGAGCGACTGCTTTCTACACACAGGACATGCACCCTTGAAGACAAGGATTTCCTCCTGGTCCCCTCTTTTGTTCTTGTCATCCTTGTCTTTTCCTAGACGCCTTACATTTCTTACTGTTTCTGAGGATGGCTTCAAGTCTGACTTGTTAGCGAAGTTGTTTTGTCTGAGTTTTGCCCCACATGCCGCGCACTGAACCTGTCTCTCAACTGGGAAGAATACGGACAAGAATACGTTTCCAGAGAGCATATAGTTGTAACCAATCTCCTGAAGCCTGTCTATGACTTCAAGTGAGTTCTCCATAATATTCTTCCACGAGCGTCTCTTCTCTGTCGCCAACTCACTTAAATCCTCTGTGTGGTAATTCAGGTTTGTGATTGACACGGAGGACATTTTCTCAATTGCGCTCGCAACAAGGGGCACATTCGCAACAATGAACTCAGACCACTGAATAACTTCCTTGATGTCGTTAGGCAGAACATCAGCATAAACGCTGCTTAGGTTGTTGTACCTTGTCAAGAATCTTCTATCGTATAACTTTCCACTAAATGTCGAAGCCATTATTCTTTCTCCTCTTCTTTCTCTTCTGGTTGCTCATCTTCTTCCTCTTTGTGCTCAAGTGCTATATATTCTCCCAAATCTTCAACGCTGTTTGCTGGAACCTCTATGATTTCCTCATGAGCAGGGTCAAAGACCGGAACATCAACATCATTAGAAATTGCCCCCTGCTTAGATATCTCCTCAATGACAGACACAAGTCTTTGGATGTCATTTTTGGCGCTATCTGCAGACTTAGGAACAGATTTATCGATTGTTGTAATTATAGCATTGTTGGCGTTCATTCTATTAGAGAACGTCTCGTAGTCGCCTGTTCGTCTAAGCATCTTATAGTCATACATAGCACGCTTTGCTGCGAACCGTCTGTATGCGTTGTCATCATATCCGTTTGTGTCTATATTGAAGTTGTCAAGCACAACATCTGGGCCGCCGATATGAGCTTCTTCCAGCATCTTCCCGAATTCATACTCTTCAGAGCCTATTGGGTTGTTTCGCTGCAACTCAATATAGAATGCGGTCTTCCCAAGTTCTCCCATAAGCCTACTGGTATCGAAAAACAGCTCTTTGTAAACAGAAATAAGCTCTTTATCGAGACCAGTTGCCATATGTATGTATTCTATTGCGTCAACGCCAGGCTTATCGGTAATCAGCATCAGCTTGAAGAATCTTGAGAACACAGGGTTCTGCTCTATCTCAAGCAACTTCTTTGCATCATCCGATACCGATTCTATTTTCCCCTGGAGGTATGAGCTTATCTCAAGAGCCAGGTCGAACGCCTTGTCCGACTCTGGTTCCCATGACAAAGAAAATTCCTCATTGAAAATCGTCAGCCTGTGCATTTATGTCCTATCAGTCGATAACTGCTACGTCAACAGCAAAGTCTGTCAGTCTATTAAGAAGAGTCTTTCCTTTCGCAAGGAACTGTGCAATCTTCTTGTCCCCGACTTGCTCCGAGAACTTGTTTCTTTGAATCTCAATCATAAGCAGTGTTCTCGCAAGTCCATTGACGCCGGTAAGAATGTCGTCAATATACTTCATCGCAATGCTCCTCGTATCGTCAGTGTCTACGAGATACGAGATAATTGCGGCTGTCAAGACATCCTTATCGGCAATCTGAGACAGCTGCGCAAGAACATTAGGGTCAACATTCAGATTGTACCCCTCGCCTGCAAGATTGGCTGCCTCTTCTTGTTGGGCCACAATATCACCATTCTGGGCACCGATTCCAGTGTCCGTTCCATCATTCTGCGGCGAAGCTGCAGTAGCATCACCAGCAGGAACTCCCGCATCTTGCTCTGCTGGCGCTTGTTGTTGAGCAGCAGCCTGGCCCTGTGCCTGTTGTAGTTGCGCTATCTCCGCTTGTAGTTGCTGAAGGATTTGGGCAGGAGCCATTCCTTGTGCTTGCCCGGCTGCGAGTACATCTGCTCCGTTGATGCCCACTGAAGCAGCCAGTTGGTTAATCTGGTCAATGATTGCTTGGTCATCTCCCTGAGCTCCTTGAGTAGTGGCTTCAGGCTGACCTCCTTCTCCCACCACTCCTTGTCCTCCTGCAGCCGATACCATCCCAGCTCGTCCGCTCTCAGTTTCTCCTTCTTCAGGTGCAGTCCCCGCATCTTGTCCTCCTTGTATCCGTAACATAGCAGCACGCAGGTCAGCAAGTGCAATCTTGTTCTCTGCAAGCTGCGCAAGTATTGCACGAAGTGTATCACTCAGAACTTTAAAATCCACTGGGAAGCCAGCTGAGTCTTCTGCTGTCTTGATGATTTTAGACACATCCTCTCCATTGAACCCGTCTTCTGCAAGCTTCTTAAGAATCTGTTCTCTTGTGAATCTTGCTCCATCGTACTCAAACATACCAGCTGAATACCTAACGTCAAATGAAGCAGTCTTGATGAAAGTCTCATCAAAACCGTCAAGAGTCATCAGCTCAGAGAATGGGTCAATATCATTTGTATGTTCTTTTTTGGCTGACGACAATGCAAATGCGTTTCCTTTACCGAGGAATAGAACATGGTTTGGGTTGACGTAAATCTCTTTACCTCTTCTCGTATACCCATAATCCTCTCCAACAATAATCTGACGATTGTCATCGTCGCCGTACACTTCTACGACAAGTTTATTCCCGACTTTCGTAACTGCAACAATCTCATAAAACTCAATGTCGTTTTTGGATGCGGTAACAAACAGGTATCTTGCCTTTTTCGGGTCAACCTCGCCACCAAAGATTGCAGCGATGTGTGCACGTGGGTCATCGTTAACAGCAGCGGCTTCAAGTCCAACATATGGAGGTCTTTCTGGATTCGGGTTATACCACGCTTCTTTTCTGCCTGCGTGTTGAGCGATGTCATGCACAATCTTGCTTCTTCCTTTGTAGAACATCACATTCTGGGTAGAGCCACCTTTTGTAGCAACGACAACAGGTCTAAGGTCAAGGTCACGAGTAAGCGCGTTGTAAATTCCGGGCTCCGTGAGAATCTCAAGGTTTGACTTGGCCTTCATTAGCATTTCGCCAAGAAGAGGAACCTGCATAACGACACGCTTTGTCTTTATTTTTTCCGCATCCTTAGCTGCGTGCTTGTAGAACCCATTGGTTGCAATTTGCTTTGCCGCATCAGTCCTGACACTCTCAGGAAGCTCTTTCAGCTCGGCAATCTTCGTATACACTTTGCCGTCATGCTTCTCTCTTGTCGCTGTCGCAATCTTATGCATGGTGACAGTCTGCTTTGCCTTCTTGAACAACTCATCTGGATAGTTGCTGTGCAGCACCTCTCCCATCTCACTGTCATTTGCAAGCTTGACAAACTGCTCAGCGAAAGCAGGGTTTTCAACAAGAGCGCTGATTACAGTATAGTTGTCCTCTGCCACCTTTGGCGAAAGAGTTTGTGGCGTTGCAAACAGTCTACCGATGATTCCCTGGTCAACCGTGATTCTGTCTGCCTCTGCCTTATCGACTACTTCTCCAAAGCTTGCAACCTTCGATGCATTGATTAGCTTCTTGTACATCTTTTTTGTCATACCGTATAGACGCTCTGTATCTGTGTCTCCAATATAGGAGATTGCGTCTACCGCACCATTTCTGTAGATGATTGGACAGAACAGAACTCTTCCATTGATGACGAAGTAGATGGCGCCGACAGCATATGACAGGTCATCTTCTACATGGTCAACGTCAACCTTTACGATTTTAGGCAGCAGTTCGTGATAGTTGCTTGCAATTTGCTTTGTTGCCTCATCAACAATAAGGTCTGTGAGCTTTTTTAGTACTTGTGATTTCATTACGCACCTCGTAGTTTGTCTTTAATGAAAAGCAGATTTCTATCTGCACCATACGACAGGCCAGTTGATTTACGCACCGACTTGTTTACCTTCTTGATGTTCTTTGCAGCAAGCACACGAGATGGTGTGATTTTCCCACCATCTTTAGCGATTTCACTATTGATTCGTCTAGTGATTCTTGCTGAGTCGCTATATTTCCCAGACATCAGTCTCTTTACGACTTCTTTTTCCCATCTTGCAGACATCAGAATACCCTTTTTGTCAGGAAATGCTTTGGACCAAGTCCTGCAGCTAGGATTCGAAGGGGCTTGAGCATGCTGTTGCCGCCCTCAATGAATTGCTTCTTCCAAATATCATTCGCTTTTCTCTTTGCGATTGTCTTCCGCATATTTTGTGTTGCTTTGTCAACAGAAGTTATTCTCCCACTTGACGACTTGAATGTTGTGCCGGTACTCTTTCTTATGCTCTTTTTTGGCTCAGTCATTGTCCTGGCATCGATTGGGCCATTAAGATAGGCTGCTCCGCTTACTGCAATCTTTTCTTCGGCAGTCCTCTCGCTCAGGTCTCCGTAACCAAGTCTTCTTTTTAAGTATGCTTTCTGCAGTCTCTCCGGTGTAGGTCTAAGGATAGCTCTCTCGATTGCTCCTCCTGCATAGCCTGCTCCTCCTCCATACACCAATCCAGAGCCTGCGTTCCATAGAGCTTTAATGGCTTTTTTCTTCGGAGTTCCTTTTGCGTTTGCATACCCATAAGCAAGGGCAGCGATTGCGCCAGCCTTGGCTCCGTCTTTCGCTCTCTTCTTTGCATTCCCTGCGATTGTCATCTCTTCCTGAGCCTTTCTTAGTGACTCTTCCGAAGACTCTCCTCCTGCGTCCTTCTCAAGGTCGGCTTTCAACCTCGCAGAAAACAGCGATGCATAACTCTCGTCCTCAGCCGTCTTCAGTAATGTTCTTCGGTGCTCACCGAAGCGCAACCCAGCTGAAATGTTTGCTGCTGTTCCAAGTATGTCCTTTTTCTTGATGCTACGACCTGCTTTTCTTCCAAAATCTTTTTTTCTGACAGAGTCTCTGAGATATTGGTACTTCTTGATAGCCTCTGGGCTCCTCTCTCCACTTTTTATCAGCCTTTCAAGCGCTGCTCTCATCTTGTCCGGTGACACTCCGGCTGTTTTGTCCGCGTCCTGTGTTTGTTCTCTCTGAATACCGTTGTCGTCAGCTAAGGCTTGTGCCATTTTTGAAATGAGCTCTTCGCTGCCAGTAATCTTCGAGAAGTCAAATGTTTTATTCATTCTCTAATCCTTGCGCAAGTTTTATGAAAGTGTAGTATATTGGCCAATACACTTGATGGTATTATAACAAAGAAGGGTTATTTTTCTTACGGAAGATTGAAGTGTGCTGGAGACATGTATTCTGTTCCCGGCTCTTCAAATAGGACAAGTTCGCCGCCAGGGAGGACAATTCCTGTTATATCCAAGTGTGTGACCCCGGTTGTCTCTATCCTATTAAGTTCACTTATTGCAAGCCTTATGAACTCTGGTGAGTTCTGGTACATTCTGTCAACATGGATTGGTGGTGTCACAGCATATGGAGCATTTTTATCGTTGACTATTGTCAGGAAGATGAGCGGAGTTGGATATTGTGATGTTGTACCAGTCATAGTCCAGCACCACACGACATGCAAACAACTGTAGTGGCAAATGCCATCACAGCCACACCTATGAGTATGTACGCTACTAGCATTGGGTCATCAGTAAACAAGATTGCACCTCCGGCAAAGCGTTTTTGGTATTATACAACACAAAGGTGAAGGCTTATTTTTTTACACTCTTTTGGATATAATTCGAATGAATATGCACACAAGGCGCAAAGATGTCAAAAAAAACCATCAAAAAGAAAAAAAGCATTAAAAAGTGTGGGCTCGTTGTCACTGATTTAGATAGAGACATTGCCTCTGTTTCACCAGATAGCGCCCAGGTTATTGACAAGGTCAGCGCTACTTGGAACGACATTCAGAAGAAGAAAATGAGCAGGACACAAAGGTATTTAACCTATGTCAAGAGACCGAAGAGGCCAACATCCAGGATTGGACTACCAAAGACACCAAGAGTAAAAAAGATTTAACACATGACACTATCAGAAAGCGCATACATCCCGATACTGATTTTTTTTGTGCTGATTTCGGCAGGGGTATCAATAGTAACTGCAGTAATCGGTGTCACAATATACGTAGCCTACTACCTAAAAAAAAGAGTCGCAGCCAGAAGCGACAGCAGCGACGCAGCTGGACAATAACTACCACTCCACTACACCATCAATATAGACAACAAAACATCGTGAATCCATGATTGCTTGACAATCAAATGGATATCGGTGTACAATGACATTGCTACTTTTTATGTCAGGGCCTCACTGCCCTGTCTCTTCTTTTTTACTCCAAAAGAAAGAACTCGCTCCAACATAATTGCAGTCGCAATAATAACTTGTTGGGGCTTTCTGTCTCACCCCAATCAAACTTGCTTTTTAATGCTGTACATCTTTATGCTAATCAAAGCAAAATACTGTACAATACGGTATTCTTAGCAAAAAGGAGTGGCTTATGAGGATACCTGTGTTTTCAACTGGGGATATAACAATCGGCTCAATTGACAAAGAGTGGCTGAAGAATAACAACCCACTCATAAAATCATCTACAGGGGAAAGTGGAGCTCGAATTCCAGCTGTCGCTGTTGCGTATAAGCCTGATATCTTATATGATGACGGGGAAATAATTGTTCCAGGTGATTCGTTCTTCTTGATGTACAGGTTTGACTTGTCGCATTTTAGGGGCGAGAAGGTGCCAATCGAAATTATCCCATATGAGCGTGATTCTGATATGGCATGGGTTCTTGTCGAGTATACAAGATGCTTCAAGCATAGGGACAAGGTGCTCTCTGAAATTTTTGACGAAATCGTAGGCTCAAGACCGTTGTTTCTTAGTGAGTACAGGCGTGTTCGCATAGAAGAGCTTGTAAACACTATGTGGTCAGACACAGAGTCACCATTGTTTAGGAAAATCAGCCTCACTCCCGGAGACGACGGAGAAATAACATGGTCTGGAGCACACAACTCACTAAGAAAACATCTGTTCTTTGATGCGGCATCCCCGTTCGTGGAAAGATTCACATTTGAGCAGCAGGCCAAAATCCTTATCTCATCTCTTACTGTCGCCAAAAGCATTAGTGGCTTCAAGGATGTACTCTGTGCACAGCTTGGGTTTGATGCAGTCATGATTGCAATTGAAGCTGCTCTGCAAAAGGTTCGTGATGTTATGTACTTTGACGAAATATACAACTACACCAAAGAGAGTATTCTTGTTCTTGGGGAAATCGACTGGAAAGAGAAGGACAGGTATAGAGGAGTATCTGGAAGGTCTACTCTATTTGAAGACATTCGGGAACATAGCGATAGATTTCACGACAAGCACTCTTCACATTCTTGAAATAATAGTGCTATAATACTCCCAAGGATGGTGGACGCCCACTAGTGTTCCTATCCCAGCCACTACTCCAATGGCGGTTGAGCTGAAACCTTGACTTATAGCCTATCGGCTAGGTTAAGGTTCGGTTCAGCCGCTACGGAAAAGCGCCGCCCACCGCTTAGAAAGTGGCTATCGTAGGGGGTTTGCGTGTTGTACGACCACACCCAAAAACCCCCAAAACCCCAAAACAAAACAACAACACTTCTTCTCAATACTACTATTCCTTTCCTATCTATACTCACTATATGATTCTTTGGCTGTTAGTACTCCTTTAATGGGGTTTGGTTTGCTTTGTATGTATATGGGTTGGGGTGGCTCCATATGTCCAGAACACTTAGGCCAGAGCACCTATGTTATACGGAACACCAAAAATCGTACTACAACCCGTAGTAAGCGTTTTTTTAGCAAAAATGAGTTTTCTACACCTTGGTGTCAAAAATATGTGTGGGCTTTTGTTGGTTATGCTCTGCTATGTTATACCTCTATACCTATTTTGGTCCGGAGCACCTGTCTTTTTCCCTATGATAGGGCACATTGGGCTTTTCTACCAATCAATTCTCGCTTAGTGTTTGCAAGAAACAATACAGTACTACGGGTTGTAGAAAGTACTTGCGTATTGTTTTTTCTACGGGTTGTAGAACGCTTCTCTTGACAACCTTTTCTACGGGTTGTAGAAAATACATACAATCCTATCTGCTCTCTTGCAGCAAAGGTGATATCTCAACTTTTTACTACGGGTTGTAGAAAACAAAAATCATACTATTGTCTACGGGGTGTAGTAATGGTATAATTGCAATACTGACTACGGGGTGTAGAAAGCTAGCTTTTAAATACTTTACTACGGGTCGTAGAAAAAAATAAGGATTGAAAAATGGAAGCTCTTGTTGATGTAGATGGTAGAGAGATAAACGTTGGAGACATTGTAGAGGAAGATGGGCATCTCTTTGAGATAGTGTGGCACAATGGAGAGTACATGGCTAAGTACTTCTATCCTGATGAGAGTAGAATCGGGAGCCTTGCTGATGTAACTTCAGAAGGTATCTGGCATAATTATGGATTGAAGGTTGTATCTTCCTGCAACGAAAACATCGATAGGATTCTCAAATGACATTCTCAGAGTTGAAGAGGAAAGCATATAATGAGGGCATGACTCTTGTTCCGTTGTATATACTTGTTGAAGATTGGGGCGGGAGGCTATTCGGGAAAGAGCGGCTGTACAGAAAGAAGGATTTGATTGAAGGACCAATCCGTGTTCTGTCTTCCGATGAGATACGGTACAACTTTGCTTTCCCGAACCCATTGATTGAGCCAGCTACAGTTAAGTACTCACCTACTATTCTCAAAAGACAGATTCTTACATCACGCTGCATCATCTTTCCAGGAAGAAAGACGTTCAATGGTGTTGCTTGGTATGCGCAGACTGACAGGAAGATTACAGTTCCACCATTCCACTCTTTTGTTGTTGACCCGAAAGGAGTTGAGCGCTCTGTGAGACTAATGCTTTGGTTTAACAGGAGAGATGTCATTGATGCAATCAATACAGAAATGCCGAAGAATGGAATGACAATATCTTTTATGAGAGAGCTGCCTGTGCCAGTAAATGAAACACCGAACGATGTGGTCGAAGAGTTTGTGGATTTAAACAACAAGAGGATGCAGCTTCTCTCTGGTGTTGAGATGACATCGTCTAACATAAGAAAGCTTATTGAAAGATACGACAGGGCTGGGGAGGGGAATGCCCCAGCCTGAAAGGAGGTATGAGTGGCAAAAAAATCGTGCGACTCCGTACGGACTGCCCGGCACTTACACGCCCTTTTTAGGACGGCGGTTTTTTACCGCAAACGAATAGTAACAAAAAAATTTACATAGGTCAACATAGGAACACTATAGAACAAAGAGTTGATGTGGTATAATTTTCCAAATAAAAGTTCCACGGAGGATAACGATGAGTCTCATCCTTGTAGTATGGGCAATCATTACAGTAGCGTTACTGGTTGCAATAAAATCAAGAGACGAAGAGCTTGGAGTGTATGGGGTTATCGCGGTTTGTTTTTGGCCAATGGCGCTAATAGCATATATCATTCATATTGCAACACATACACTGTTTTTTAAGCAGCAGCACACACCGGCACTATAGAAGCACTCGAAGCATTATCCCCAGAAAATGGGAATCTTGTTATGTTTTTAACTTTTTTAGTGTAGAATACTGTCTATAAAATACAACATTAGGACGGGGCAGTTGTTTAGCATACAAAATGCGTATTCATCAGCGATATCAGCTCTCTATGGGTTAAAGAGAAAAGACCCGTGCCCTTATACTTTCAGACTGTTTGGCCCTGCGCACAACAAAAGAGTTGTATTTGGCCCAGCTCAGTGGGGAATATCTGTTTCTGAAATAGAAAATAGAATGTGGCTAAAGTCGCATGGGTTTGATATGAACGATATAGACAGGATTGAGAAAATATTGATGCTTGGGTCAATAAGGAGCGATGACAAATTATTTTTGTCTTCTATGAACAGGCGACTAAAAGAAAAACAGCTTCCAATAGACCTTGAGACAAAAAAATGGTGTGGACTTGAACTTAAAAGAATCTCCTCAATACAAGGGCTTGATTTCGCAAAAAGCTCGAACCTCATTGGCGCTCTTACTCTATGGCACAACATAAAATACCGTATCGAAGAAGGCTCACAGTTTCACGATAGATGGGCTTATGTTTCTGGCAAAAAAACAGACGGTGGCGCCAGGTTTGTTGCAGAGTTTTTGCATTGGAAACTGCAGAGAGAAGTGGCCGACGAGGACATGCAAGATATTGTCAAACGCTATGGTATAATCTTAGACAGAGTAAAATTCTAAGCAGTAGGTAAACCATGGCAACACAACCAGATGAACTATTATCAAAAGGACCTAGGGTCGTCCCCCATGATGCATCAGTAAGAGTTGCGACACAAGACAGTTCAGACCCAAAAACACTATATGGATTTAACGCCCTTGGGAACATGGCGTTTGGCGCAGGGTCTCTAGTTTCTCCAGTATCAAAAAAGCTTGTTGCTGGCAGAAGGCATCCGTCGCTGTATTCCGCTGGACTGAGAACACGGAACCTTGTTCTTGGAGGACTTGCTGGAGCAGCACTATCTACTCCGTTCGACTACCTTCAGTCAAAGGCTGAAGAAAGATATAGAAATGATAAGGATTTCAACGCAAAGCACTTTGGGGCAATCCTCCTCCCAGCACTTGCAAGCGGTACGCTTGGAACCGGCGTGATGATGAATACTATCGACACCATGAAGCTTGGCAATCGTGTTGGGACAAAGAAGATGGTTGCTGGAATCCTTTCTCCGAAAAGAAACATTAAGAGAACACGTCGTGAAATGGGAAGCATCGCAAGAGCATTTAGGGGTAAAAATATAGGTGGAGCCCTGCTGGGCGCATTGATGTTGGGCTCAAGCCTTATAGGTCCAGCACAGTACGCATATAGGACGCTCAGAGGGAAAAAAGACGAAGAGCTTAAAAAAGAGGCGTCTGCTCGAAACACAAATGACATTCTTCGCTCGCTTAGGGCAATTAAAAACAAGCTTGGAAAATCAGCGGCAGGCATTGACAAGAAAAAGTTTGACACTGGACTTGGGTACTTTATTCTTGCCAGTGGAGGACTTGCAGCAGGTGAAAGCTTGCGAAGAAAACTAAGAAAGCAAGAGACGGTTTATCCAGACCAAGCTGTGTCGAAAAGCATGTTTGAGGGCGTAAGAGTATATACATAAAGGACGAATATGGCTGAAAATATAACTTTTGAGGATTTGAATACTTTTGCAGACGCACTAAAATATGCAGACACATTGCTTCGGACTGCTGAGAGTGGGGTAGAGCTTTCATATGATTTCATCAGGTCTTATGACTACTATGGAACAGTTAGAATGGCTATCCCAAATGGCACTCCTCTTGAGGCTCCTACAGTCGTATTGAAGAATTACGATGTGTCAAAATTTTATCAATATACTCCACAGAGCATGTCAAACTTCTTCTATCCGAAGTCTTCTGGAGCAATCCCAGGTGTTGTTGTTGAGGATGCTTCAGCAGAAACTGATATGTCACTTCTAACAAAGCAGTACATCGAATCAAACTCAATCCTTGTTGACGGACAGTTCTACGCAGACTACTGTTCGTATTCAAGCAATGTTGCTGTTGATGAAAACAGCGACGATGCAACAGCTGCAAAACTATCCATCCTTGATACAATGTGCTACAAAGTTAATGAGACGATTCCTGTTGATTCTGACGACTGGAACGTTTCAATTAAAACATCAATGGCTATGATTTCAAAAGCCAAGGGTTCAAATGTTTTTGTGTTTAGGCTCGCATCAATCCCAAGCATAAGGGCCAGAAATATTAATGTGGCGTCATCTACGTACACAATTGACTGGCTCACAAACGGCTACATCCAGACAGATGGAATTATTGCGCAGGACGCAGAGATAACAGAAGAAGCGTATGAGAGCTCAAACGTGGCAACAATAAAAGCACTATATGACAGCAGTCTGAAGACAGCTGGCTCAACACTTGAGCTTCACCTTGAAGCCCCAATAGGCATTGCTGCTGCAAAACAAAAAGTTAATGATTTTATGGAGATTTCTGGAGCAAACTGTGTATACGAAGGAGAGGACGCATTCCTCACAAGAGAAGAAGGGGTTGAGCTCGCTAAGTATTTGATTAGAAAGTTAGCTGGAATCAAGCTCGGAATCCAGGTGTAATCTAAAAAAAAATACAGCCACAAACAGCGGGCGAATAGCCCGCGTCAAGACGTTACTTTCCGAAAATCTCTTCCAGCAGTTCGTCGATGTCTTTTTTGTCTTTTTTGGCTTGTACACCCTTGATGATGTCCACAATAATCTGCATTACAGCACCGGGAATATCATCGCTGTCGTCGTTTTCGACAACCTTTCGCTCTGAGTGCTTTTTGATTTCTTCGACCTCTTTTACTTTTTCGATGCCCTTTTGAGAAAGCTCCCCAACTCCATAGTACAGAAGAGTCGCATTCTTTGACTTATCAATGAGCTCAATAAACTGTTTGGCCTCTTCTTCTGTTTCAAAGACGAAAGATTCGGTGTCCTCTTCAAAAAAGTTTACGACTTTGACGATATGATACTGCCGCTCATATTCTTCGTCTCTGCCGATAGGTTCTCCGTTTGCCTCAACCACTGTGTATTCCTCGGCGTCCTCTTTGTTGCATGCCTTCAGTTCAGATTTGCAAATCTTGATTCCATAGGGCTTTCCGTCTTCGTTTTCGCCTACACATACATAGTGACTGTCATCAACTTTTGTCACGACAAGCTCTTCCCCGTTTTTTACTTTGAAAATTGTGCCTTTTTTGAATTCGTTTTTCATCTTAATCCCCTTATATTTTGTTTTCGTTTTTTATATAAGCGCATTTATGCGCACCTTTTCCTGTACCTCGAACAATAATTGTTAAGTCAGCTCATTTTCTCACCTCCTTGTGTTCTTTGTATTCAATTATCTTAGTGGTCATGAAGCCACGTCCATTCTTAACCCAGTTGTGGGCCTGTTTTCCGCTCCACGCCCAGAAGTCAGCCCACTCTTCATCACGAACGCCAAGAGACATATATAGCCTCTTGACGCCACCGGATATCTCTCCTTCTGGGCTTACTCCTTTGGGAATTGAGTGTAATACCCCTCGATGTCCTCCTTGATTACACTTTCTTCATCCTCTAGGTATGAATCTGGTTCAACATCAAAGCTGATTTTCATGTGCTCAATGAACTCTTCAAAATCTTCTTCGTTCAAGCCAAGCGAGACAAGCCTATTTTTTACCTGTGTCATCTTGTCACCAACATCGTCCTTTTGCAAGGCAGTATTCTCGCTGCTCTTGCTCTGAGACAAATCTTCGGTTACGTCGAAAGGGGGCTCTTCGCCGACCTCCTCATCAGTAGAAACATCTTCTTTTTCGCTCATTCCAACAGCATTCGCAACGCACGAACCAGCGTCGATGACATCTTCTTGTTCATTATGCTCCTCCTGATTTGCCATTGGCTTCTCTGGCTTAGTCAAGTGTTCCTCCTCACAAGAACTACTTTCCGACTGAGTGTCAACCTCTTTGTCTTCTTTTTTTTCGTTGGCGGCTTCGCTCTTGTTCTTTCGCTTTCTTCGAACAGGCTTTTTGCCTTCGGCAACAATAATCTCTTTTGCATCGTCAAGTGTCATTGGAACATACTCGCTAATAGTTCCGTTCTTGATTGCTTCCTCGGCTTCAGCCTTATCGACAACGACTGGGTCTCCAAAAGCTTTGGCCAGCACAAACTTGACTTCCCCTGAAATAAGCTTGTCGTACCATTTTGGAAGGCTTTTGCATACCCATCCTTCTTCCATCAGGTCTTTCATTTCCATAGGCTTTTTTGACTTCTTGTTTACGACGGCACCGTTAAGTAGTACGAACTCTGATTTTCCGTGAATAAGAATATCGCATTCTCCAGCAATAAGTTTTTCTACAGCGCTAAGCTTTGTCATCTTTTCCCCTTTTCTGTTATTTTTTTGTTTTTGTTGCAAATGCAATCGCTAGGCTTTGCGTCTGCGCATATTTGCGCACTGCATATATATCTTACAAGCCTATTTGCAAACCTAAGAGAGCCGAAATTGTCTGACGTGTTCCACATCATATTTTTCAGCTCGACCATATGCCTCTTGCTTGCGTTTGTCTCTTCAAACTCACACCCGTAAACTGTAAGCATTGTAAGAAGAACCACACCTACGTTTATGTTGTCAATTGCAATACCTGCTTCGGCAGATGCAAACTTGATTGCTTCTTTGGCAAAAGCAACACACTGCGTTGGCTCACCCACAGACGAATTCACCTCTTCAAGAACATCTTTTTTAAGAGCCTTGAACAGCGCCTTCTTCACTCTTTTGGCACTTCCATCTGGAGCGTTTATCGCATCAACAAGCATAAACGCAGCCGCAGACATCATGAACTTCATGGTTAAAACGGAATTTCTTCTTCGTCTATATCGATTTCTGGATACTCAGGCTCGGCTGGCTGCTGGCTCTGTTGTTGCTGCTGTGGTTGGCTGCGTCCTCCATAGCCAGAGCTGCCACCTGTGCCACCGGAAGAATCTTTGCATGAAAGCATCTTGAACTCAGACACAACAATTGTGTGCTTTGAGCGCTTTGTGCCATCGTTTGCAGTCCATTGGTCCTGATTTAGTCTACCAGAAATAAGAATCCGTGACCCCTTGCTGAGGTATTGGTTTGCTACCTCTGCGTTTCTTCCAAAAAACGTAATGTCAATGAATGTAGTTTCCTCCTTCTGTGTACCAGTGTTGTCTTTCCACTTTCTAGTCATGGCAATTGCTGAGTTTCCGATTGCGGTTCCGCTTGGTGTGTACTTGATTTCTACATCTCTTGTTAGATTTCCCATACCTATGAATTGGTTGAACATATTATTTTACCTCCTTAGTTGGATTGAGAGTATACCATATTTTACCTACGATAGGCAAACTTTACGGCAATTTCTCAATTTTTTTCACGTCATCTTTTTCGAATTGGTTGTCCGACGTTGCAATGATTGCATCATCACCTATTTCCCCATTTGCCCATTTGGTTGCCGTATCAAAGTCCTTAAATAAGTAAAAACTAACCCCCTTATAATTGTATTCCGCTGGGCCTCCAGGCCAAATCTCTTCAACCGTAATATTTGGCCGAATATACAAAACCTTCAGCTCATCAGTCTTCGTAGAAGTCGAACAGTGTTGCATCACCTTCTCCTTTTTTGCATTTTGATATTACAAGCTTTGCCTCTTTACTTTTCGCCCCATGCTGCAGAACAGCAGCGTAGAACTCTCGCTGGCATTTGTCGGAAAACTTTACCGCAACTTCTCGTATTGTCTTTATGCCAACAAGCTTCTTCTCAAGGCACAATTCCTTAACGACAGGAGTCTCATTTATTGCGATATCCTCAAGGTCCTCAAGGATATCCTTTACGCTCCTGATTCCCCTTGTTACGACCATCTTAAACAAGATAGCCTTCCATTCTGGCGGGACAAGTAGTCCATTTATGTCTGCAGCAATCCTTTGCAGTCGAAGCTGTTCGTGGTGCAGCTCCCTATTAAGATTATCTTCCATTGTTGTTCCTCCTTTTACAATAATTGGTGTTTTGCCGATTGTCTCTTTATTGCATGGATTACTGCACGCTTTACAAAGCTGGAGTTTTCCATTGCAAGTAGCACGTCTCCACGAACTCCACCGATTCTGCTTCTATCAATCCCGTGCTTGCGGGTAAACTCAAGCGTCCCTGGCATACAGTTTCCACTCTCTACGCTATCGTCTATTCCAACGAATACGTGTGAAGCTCTTCGCATAAGCGCAGACTCTTCCTTTTTTTGCTTAGCCCGATTCTCAAGCTTCTTCTTGATTGTGTCGTAAAAGTCCTTAGGGCTTGACGAAAGTAGTTCTGCAAGCTCGAAGTGATATTCTTCATCTTCGCATTTTACCGCAAACCTCTCTGCCGACAACGTTCCAAGGACAGGCGTTCTAACTAGCGAGCATCCGTCCTCCTCTGCCAGCTTTTTGATTATCTGCAGGTGCTTATATCTTCCAAAGATAACCAAGCTTTCGTCAGTATTGTCATAAATCAGTTTTTCAACAGCGTCCCTAACGGCATCCTCTGCGTCAATTGTGTACGACTCTATATTGTCCGCTATTGCCCGTTCAAGCTCATAAGAATCTTCGAACATTTTCCGCAAGGCCAACGGAGCTCCATTTTCTGCATCAAAGGCATACCTTTCTGTCTCTCCAGCCACATCAAGAGAGTTTTTCGTGTCAATCAGAATCTCAACAGCTTTTTCTTGGGCCTTCTTGTCCTCAATGATATAGTAGATATAGATAGGGTCTTCCTCTATTTCCCTCTCCCCGTCATCGTCGTATACCCACGAGATATATACCTCTTCCATTATGACGCTAAAGCCGACATACCAGTCCTTGCCTTTTCTTGCATAAATAGCGAGTCTCTCTTCGGTGTCGATGCTTTTGATTTCATCAATCATACAGTCAACGCCGCCAAGCTGCCAGAAATCATCAAGCACGCTCTCTGTTGCATTATAGACTCTGCCATCAACATATTCGGTGAACTCGCACGATTCATTAGTAACAAGTGAGTCGCCATAGAACAGATGATAGTCTCCGTCCCACTCGTTCTTGAAATACCCTGTACATTCCGGGTCGTCATAATCAGAATCCAATACATCCAACAGGCGCATCTGATTTCCTGCGGCTGTCTCCGCAAAGTGCATTGCATCAACAATCATCTCCTGCTGGCCGTCGAAATCTGTATCATACTCTCCGAAATCAAACTCTCCGAGATACTGAGGGACGCCACGAAAAGAAATATCATACAACTTATCAATGATTTCGTAAATCTTTTCTTCTGAGTCAAACTTGCCCAAAGAAGTTTCAAAGCTGTCGTATCCAAAATCATAGCTCTTGATTTTTTCGTCTTCCTCTACTGTCATAGAAGATACATACACATCTTTTCCGAGCCTATATGATGCCAGGAATTTCTTTATTCTATCTACAGCCTCTTCAGAATAGTCGTCCTCCTTGTGGTACTCGCTTTTTACTCTGAAATATGCCGGATAGATATCCTTGGTAGCGTATAGGTCAACAGCCTTATCGTTTCCATTGTCACGAACAACAAACACCTCACCAAGATTTGAAATCTTTACCTCTCTATCAGTCATTTTCTCCTCCGCAATCAATATCGTCAGGCAGAAGCTCTTTGGCTTCTTCACAGCTAATGCCAAATGTTTTTACTACTTTGTGTTCGACATCGATAAACCCATTTTCCTTCAGCCTCTTAACAACCTTATCAATATGGTGTTTTGCTGCCTCTGGAAATACCAAAGAAATCTTTTGGTCGGTAAGCTTGTTGACTCCGTCCTGCTTTACAAGCTTTGCCTCTTCCATGATATAGACAAGATTGCTCTCGTCATCAACCCAATAGATATCTTCATCAAACGCATCTCTTGTAGAAAAGCTGTTTGCCAGATTTGCGATATGCTTAATACCGCTATCTCCATATCCGAATCGCCTAATGTTTACGAGTATCCCATCTTCTCCGATGTGCATCATTCCATTCAGCCATCTCCCGTAGTAGTCATACGAATCCTCAACCAAAATATACATTACAAATCCTCCATGCATGCTTCTTCGTCAGTTATGTTCTTAAACTTTGCAGCACAATCAGTGCATAGCACCTCGCCCTTCAGTCCAGAATCTTCGATTATTTTCTCACGACCCGCTGAAATATCCGATGTTTTTACAAACGCTGATGTAATCTTTCTGCATAGGCTACATTGTGCCTCATTTGTGTTGTCATCAGCTGGATTGACAACCGGATATGTGAGGCTTGGAACATCACTCCAGTCAACAAGAGCAAGGTCTGTATACCCAACAACATTTTCAAGATGTTTCAAAAGCGAGCCATGGCAATCAATTGCCGATTTTGTTGGGATTGTCTTGTCTCTGACAAACTCCCATGACGCAGCACTATGTTGCCCGACAAACTCATATGCCGTGATAAAGCTAGAGCTTTCGTCATATTTGTCGTCAACAAAAATCGCCATAACATCACCCTTCAGCGGCTCCTCAATGTTTCTCACAAATAGCACACGTGTCATTCTTTCTCCTTGTTTTTCAGTTTGTATGTTTTTCTGATTACCTCTTTGCCTTTTCCCTTCCAGTAAGGGTCTATCCATTTCGGCTTATGTATGCCTTCTTTGGAATACCACTGGTTTCTCCAGTGTCCTCGCACAATCCACGCCTTCGAATAATTTTTGGATTGCCCTTCTATAATTTCCGTATTTTCCGTATGTGCTTCCATAGAGAGGGTAATGATTCTCTCTACATGCTTTGGTATTGCACGCTTTTTAGACGCCTTAACTCTTCGTGTCTTCTCGACGATTCGGCTCCTGTCGTTTTTGAACAGTGAGATGTACATGATTGCCGATAGGACTTTGTAGTACAATGCGTTCATTTCAGGATTTTTTACATTGGCTGTTGCATCGCCAAATGTCTTTGCTTCATAACTCGTATAGATAGTGTGGAGGCCGTCTTGCTCTTTCACGCACACAACGATGCCGTCATTAGGAATAACACCTTCTCTCTTCGCCTCTTCTGCCCAGTCTCCACGAAAGTCTCTAAGACGACCAACGAGCACTGTCTTGTTGTCTATGCTCATACTGAACGCTCTAAACGGCAGCTTAATGTCAGATGGCTTTAGCTTCTCGATTGTTTTTGCTGAGATGTCGCTACCCCAGTCTTCCTCATTTGCAATAACAAGTACATTCCCGCTCTTCTCAATAAGCGTTATTAGCTTTGCTGCTACAATGAGTGAGAAAATGTAGGCGGCTGAATCACCAAGCATGCTTTCGGCTACCGCGCTCATATCAGACACCGCCATTTCCTCGTCCATGCGGAACACGTTAAGCAAGGGAGCCGGTACGATTTTGTACATCGGATTAGCCATCGCCGCCTACCTTTACGCGCTCAAGCATGCCATCCGTTTCTTTGTTGACAAACTCAATCAGCTCCTCGCGAGATGCGAACAGAAGGCTCTCTTTTCTTTCGTAACCCATATCGTCGTCATCCACGACATAGTAACTTATGCTTGGGCGACCATCCTTGATGTTTATGTTCACGGATTCCACTCTTACCACATCATACCCATAGGCGGTAATTGTGATAACAACATCGCCTGTGTTGTATTTTGTTTCTATTTTCATTACTTTCCCCCTATTCTTGAAAGTCGAATGTCCTCGGCTACACGCCTCGTGACACCTAACACATAATTAAGGTCTGCCGGGTTGATTTGAATGTCTTCTATCATCCCTCGAAACTCATTAAAGTACCGATGCCGCCGACCGGAATCACTGCCAAGCCAATTCGCGAACATAATAGCAGAGTCCATAAGAAGATTTTCAAGCCCATGCTTATCTATGAATGCGTTGACAGAGCCTCCTCCATGATGAACCCAGTAATGTTCCTTGGAGCTAATGCAGCACACGAAATAGTCATTATGCCTAATTCTGCTCTTTGGTAGCCAGTGATGAACCTCCTCTCCTCCGTTAAACGGCATCCACTCATTATGAAGCCAAGCAATGTAGTCTTTTATTATCAAGGTGCCCTTCTTCATCTCCTTGTTTTTTATTCTTTTTTCTTTTGCTCTTTCGAGCCTTAGCCTAATATCATTGTCCATCTGCCGTCCTAATCCATATAAGTGTGTTGACTCTCTCTATAACTGAGCGCACAAAATCTGCATGTTGGTTCTTTATCGGTCTTCCGTCAACCTTTCTTCCAACATCTGTCGATGCTTCAGTTTCATAGTACATAGAGAGGGCAGCACGGATAACTCTCAGCTCTTCAACTCCGACATCGAGAGTATTCTTCCCAAAAACATCAGAGTGCACAGTTGCCTCAATCTCTCTTGCAAGGCTGTCTCCAACAACTTTTGCAATATCTATTGACGATGCAGTCGCCTCCTGTTGACTGATAGCCCTTTCTGCCTTAACACAATAAGAGGCGGATACTATATCGAACACGCCGTCTTTTTTGTGATGCAGAACTACTTTATCACGCACAGACATCTTTCGCATCCTCAAACTTTTTCTTTAGCCACGCGTATTGGCTAGAATCATAGTCTTCGCAGCTAATCTCTCCGCTATCGACAAGGTCTACTGGCTCCTCTTCTTCGTACAGGACTGGCCCTGAGCATTCGTCATCTGCACCTTCTTCAACCTCAACAATTCTATATACCCTATAAACTCTTTCTTCCCACGAAACAACAACCTTTTTCATTGAAAACCTCCAGAATAACGCTCTTCAATTTCCTCAAGCAACCTGTCGTCGCTATACCCAATAGTCACCCTATCTGCCCCCCAGTACCCTCTCACAAAATCTTTATCAACAAAGATGTTTGGCCCTCCAAATGAGCACAGGACCTCAAAGTCAACAACATCTCCATAAGAGGGCGAGAAACATACCTTTTCCACAGAAAGTTGCTGGTCTAACCATTCCTGGATATCGGTCTCTTCGTTTTCTAGCTCATCAGCGATTGACTCACACATTCGCTTTAATTCCTCTTTTGTGTCCATTATGTCGTCCTCCTTAGGCATCAAAATATTCTTGGCAAGACTGGACGAGCTCCTCGTCACCGCTTTCTGTATTGTATATGTCTACTGACACACCAATGTCGTTGTGTTTTACGACAATCCGAATATTCCCAGAAGAGATAAGAATTGAATCGTCCTCTTCTGTGGAAACGTCAAGCACGCAAAGTTCCTTGTCTTCTTTTACAACCATTTCATTCTCCTTTATTCAATTACATGATTAAAAGTAAACACACAGCCGTCCTCATCTGTTGTCAACAAGCACATGTGCAAACTATCAAATCCTAGCCTTCCAACATCAATTTCTGTTTTGATGTATTTCAGGCACTCTTCACATATGTCCTCAATGACTGTCCAGGAGCCAATCTCATCGCGTATATACTGTGATGCTTTCTCGGATACACTAAAGATTGCTCCGTCAGTCTCATCTCTTCCACACTCATCCATATCGCATACCCTAATACAACTCATGCTTTATCCTTTCCGCATTATCAATCTTCGCAATACATGATTACGTAGTCAAGAGGTGTTGGGTCTCCTTTTAGGTTCAGGCTATTCCAAACCTCAACCATATTCTCAACATCCTCCACCGCAAAAATAAGTTCCTCTCCATAATCCTCGCCGTCATCACCAATCTTAATGTATGATGAGTATGGGCCCTTTTTTTGACGACAAGAACTCCTTCAATTCGTTCCACTCAAGTCCTGTAAGGCTATAATCAACAAACTCCACAAGACTTCCTATTTTTTTATCACTCATGACTTCTGCCGTTGTGTTTTTGTTTGTTATAATTCTAAAAAAAAGGATATTTATGCGACATATCGAAAAAAGGGCCTCAGGGTTGCTGATGTCTGGTCTCGCCGCAGGGCTTGTCCATGGTACACAAAATGCCGCCCTCCTAAGAAAGCTGCATAACAACACGCTTCACGAAACGGTGCTAAAGACGCTAAGGAATAGAGCCTCTGGCGCAAATGCAAATGTCCTTGATGGAGTAAAAAACTCGCTGATTCCAGAAATCGGTGTACTTGCCGACCACACATATTCAGAGGGTAATCGCATTAGAAATATGAGAAACAGGGACAGAGTTATTGCAGTCAACATGCTAAAAGGGAACCTCTCAAGAGTTCTTGGTAGTAAAAATATTAGAAAAAGGGCTATCGGGCTGCTAAAACAAAACCCAAAAACAAAAGACTATGCAGATATGGTTTCAAGCCTTGAGCGGCTCGGGCTGCTTGACGATAAGAAATCACTGCATGCGCTTGAAAAACTATACAAAAGCGACCCACTCACAAGAAACATTGCAAAGCTTACTGATGCAGTAAGTGGAAAACACATTCAAACACTAGCAAAAGGGTCTCCGACAACAAAAAAAGAGGGAGCTGGCGAGATAGCTGGAAACCTATTGTTTGCAGCCGCCGAACCTGTTGCTGCTGGCATGAATGTTACCAAAAGACTAATTGCCGACCATGAATCTGGAAAAAGTTTCGGCCCTGCAATATACAACCTTCTGAACAAAGCGCGCGAAGGAAGCAATTCTATCTTCATTAAGAAGCCAGTTAAAAAATCGTTTCTCGCAGGCTTAGGTGGCAAATACCAAAAGGGAGCAGTTGCAAAGAACAACGCATTAAAAATTAGCGGCAACGCCATCCTTGCCTCTGGCGCTGATTTTGCAGGTAAAGTCGGGCGGCTCGCAAGAGAAGAGGCCGCAAGAATAGGTGGAGCCAGCGGCCTAAAAGCAGTTGATGTTGCCGCAGCAGCTGCAGAGGCTGCTGAAAAGAAAAAGAAACGTTCGCTTTTCAAAAGAAAGTCGTAATTAAACATTCTCAACAACAAAAGATGCGCCTTTAAAAAGGTCCCTGAATTTTGAGTCAAGCTTTAGCTTCTCAATCACTTTGTCAACGAGTGCCTTCATCCACGGCCTCGTGGCATCAACACTTTCTGCACTAAGTGTTAGGACGCCATTGTTGTCATTAACCTTCACCCCTTTTATGACGACTTCGTCACTTTTTGTTTCTCCGTTAAGAGTTAAATCAATAGTCATATCTGACACTACGCCATTCTTCTTTCCAAGTTTCACACTGTTAATCGTAACAATGTCTCCGTATGCGCCGTTGACATACTCTCGAATAAAGCCTTCCACAAATCTGTCTTTAACTCCACCAAGAATTTTATTTAGCATTTTTGGCCTCCTTAAGTTTGTTTTCAATTGCAATTGCAGCCTCCGCCGCTAAGTTTACTTGTTCTACATCAAAGTCTGCCAACCAAATCCATGTACCGTCGCGCTGCTTTCTGTACAAGCCAATCATGTCTGCCTCTGCAATTCCTGCTTCTTCAAACTCCTCCTCTCCATCGCCTGAATATACTTTTTTTACAGGTCTAAACTGAACATGTTCAAGTGAATTGAGCTTATCGGCATGATTGTCGTAGTCATGAATTCTGATAAGTTTTTTTACCTCATCGGCAGACGGAAATGCAATTGATATAGACAGCACATCGTTTTTGTACACACCGAAACTATCGCAATTTGAGCCAACCCGCTCTTCTGTTTTTACAAGCGACACCTCATCAGCATATGGAATCATTTTTTCAGCATAAATGCATTCTTCTCCTTCCTTGCTTTTGATTGAGTCAATGTTGGCAATATATTCTCCGTCTTCGATATCCCCAATAACCGTTACATTTGCTTCGGCGCCATCGTATGTTGCGATTGCATTTCCGTTATCAACGCTGATGATTGCTACGACGCCAGTGTCGTAAAGGTTTTTTGTTGAAATTGTCTTTGTTTCCATAGTGTTCCTTATATTTGTTTGTTTTTTATTACGACTTGCATGTTCCGAGTGTAAGTTCTGTTAATGTGTCAAAGTCTATTTTGCCTGACAAGAATGTCTCAAAAACTTTACACGGAATGTCGGGAGAGTACAGCCCACCACCCATGGCTTTTCTGAGCTCGTCTTTTACTATAGCTATAGCAAATTTATCAAGCTTTTCATCGGAAAGCTTGACGAGCTTGGAGTAGTGATGAATCAGGGATACTGACTCTGGATAACAATATCCGTCCTCACAATAACCGGAAACATCAAACGAGAATCCGATGGTATTTTTTGGATTTGACCTCATATAGTCAACTGCCTCAAAAAGTTCATCGATTTCGTACTTATCAAGCATAACGCCTTGCGCAGACGGAAATGATGCAACCTCACTCTCGGCACGGTCTATGAGCATCGTTTTGATTCTTTTTTTTCTGTCATCTTCCTCTTTTCTGATATTGCTTAGGACATTGTTCAAAACTCCATCTTTTTCAGCTTGAGCAAGCGATGCATGCACCTCTGCGATTTCTTTTTTTGCTTCTTCAATCTTTTTAAGCACCTCTTTGTTAGTCATGTCAATCCTCCTTTTTATACATATTGTTCTAGTGTGTACCTCAGGTCTTCACTCATGTCGCTGATATTCTCAAGCATCCATTGCAAATACCCTGGGTTTTCAGAAGCAACATCGCTTATGCGTTGCCCTTTGTATTTTCCAAACGGAAACTCTTTTACCTTAACTGGCTGTTTTGTCAACCTTAGAAGTGTAGCCACATGCCCGTCAACCTTGTCAAGCAAGTGCATCGCTAACAAATATAGCATCATTGTGTCATACATTGCATTATGGGCGCCAAGACAAGAAGTGTCTATTTTTAGCTTGCTTGCTAGGTCATCCATTTTTCTGTTGAGCCCATATTGGTAATATAGCACGCCAAGAGAATAGCCCTCTGCATCTTCAAGCAAGTGCTTTGAGCACCTTAGGGTGTCTACTACTGGGTATTCTGGAGACGCTCCATTTCTGCTGAGCATCTTGATATCAAAATCTGCGTTATGCGCAAAGCCGACACACCTTGTCATGCCTCTCTTTTTGAATCGACTCACCATCTCAATAGAGTCTGAGAGCATAGGCTTGTCGGCAAGATATTCGTTTGTTAATCCATGAATTGCCATTGCCTTAAACCCAACTGGCTTCGACGGCTTGAATTCTTTCACGAACGGAGTTAGCTTTTCTCCAGCCATATCAATATACGCAAGCTGGACCACCTCATCGTCTTCATCAAAACCTGTAGTCTCTGTGTCAAAAAAAGTGAACCTCATCCTCATCCTTCATTGAAAATTTCGCTATCCACTCTGGCCCCCAAGACTCAAAATCGTCATCTAGGCTTACCTTGTCATACATTTCACAGTACCATTTATCACACTCACCACCTATCTCGAACTTTAGAGCAATTTCTCTTGTTCTTTTCATTAGAAAAACGTACAGCTCAGCAGTCCCATCTGGAGCAATATTTGTTTTTGTCCTAGTGATGGAACATGCCATGCGCTCATGAGCAATTCTATGCTTTGCCACTTGCTTGCCTTTGGCTGATAGAGCACATGTAAAGTGCTTACAGTTGTCAATTTCGACCGAAAGAGAATATTGCTCGCCGCCAATTTTTACCTCAAATGTAGCACTTTTATCTGAAGCATTTGCGATGACTGCATGTGTCGCCATGCAATCTCTCATTGGAATCTCGTATCGCATTTTAAAAATCCTTTCTTTGCAAGAAAATACCGTTTCTTTGCATTTAGGCTAGTCTGAACTGATGCTCGCTGGAAAGTTTCCACGCCTCGAAATCGTCATTTTCTTCAGCATGGTAAACGCTGCAGTATCCAATCACACCGTGACCTCCGACCTCAAACCTTACAACAATCTTGTTTTTCTTCTTCAGGAGATGAATATACATAAACACTTCTCCATCATCCTCGTGTACGACCGCATCGGTTATCTTGCATGCTACAGACTCGTGGAGCACCCTATTTTCAAGTACTTTTTTTTCGCAGCACCTGAATTCATACACAAACGAGTTACAGTTTTCAACATCGATAGTTAGTGAATACTTGTTGCCAGAAAGCTCAAAATTGAATACAGCATGCTTATCTGAACACAGTACAACCTCCGCATTAGATGCGCTATAATTGTCCATGTCTACTCCTCATCATCATACGGTTCGTACCAAGGCGACTCTGAATACTCGCCTTCGTATTCGCTGATAATTTCTCCATTTTCAGCCTCAACCTTTCTGTAATAGAACATCCCTGAGTCTCCATCTTCAAATACACCAGAGAGCCCATACTCCTTCACTATCGTCACAAACCACTCATAAGGCCCATTCCATGGCGACATAAACGAGAAGAACGCCCAGCATTCGTCTTTGTTGTGGCTGCACGAAATATCGTGCGCCAAGTCGTCTTTGTCGATGTTCCATTTTGTTCCCCAGTTTTTTAGAGCCCAATCATACCAGTCGTTAGCCCCGCACCTGTTTACGACAGAGTCTTTTATCTTTGAAAGACCGAATCTGCACGGGCTGTTTTCATTGTCTTTTTTGTACTTTCTGCACTCTTTGGCATACTCTCTCCACTCTTCTTTCGACACAACATCACAAGGAGCAGTGTACACTTTTAGTGGGGCTGGCATTTTTGTTTTTCCCCAGTCATAGCCATGCTCTACTGTGTTTTCATACACCTCCTTGACCGCATCTTTTTTCCCACGAATTTCAATGTTTACGTCTGCCCAATTTGGCATGTCTCACCCCCTATTATTTAGAAAAAATTTTCTCATCATCACTGTTGTAGATGTCAATTACATCGGCCTCGAAATTTACCCACACAATGTCGTCTTCTTTGCTTACAGACACCACTGGGCCAGAAATAAAGTGCCTATCGCCAACAGATTTGCACAGAACATCGTCGTCTAGCTCAAAGTTGTCTAGCATAAAAAGCACAAGCTCTTTTACTGTCACGTTTTCCTCCTTTTTGCCATAACTGCAAAATAGCAGCAAGAACTATTCTGCGCTATCTGTATTGCAGAGCTGCTCTTCGTCAAAGAAGAAATCGATATCTTCATCGTTTTCTCCACCAGCGCACCCAGCAGGGATATAGGAGTCCCCGTCTATTTTTCCGTTGTTCCTGATTGCTTCAAGAACCTTTTTGCCATCATCAATCATGTCTTTATCAATCTCGAAACTTACTCCAAGACGAATCCATGCTTTTACCTTTTTACTCATCCTCGCACGCTCCTTCTTCTTCAATGTCATCAAACTCAAACTCAAGCTCGCCAACTTCTTTCATATCTGAGGCTGTACACTCGTCAGCAATTTTGATTGCCTCATCTTCGCTATTTGCGCATACCTCGACAACAAAAGTCTCTGTTTGCTTGTAATACACTCGGTATTTTTTCATTTTCCCCTCCTTGTTTTCTGTTTTTAGTTCTACCTTCTTTTCGAAAATTGCATAGTCTTTCTCTGCGTCAACGTTGTATACAACAACACTGAATGTTTTAGAGTTTTTATCAAAAACACCTGTGACTGTATGTATATCGCCGCCACTCTCAAAGACACCTTTGTTTATGATTTTTGTTCCACTGTCATCATCGTCTGCTACGGCACGCAGTACTTTCTTAAACCCTTTTGGCACTTCGATGTTTTCATCAAACAAGACGCTGTTGTTCTTAACCAACGACAAATACACGAAAGCATCGTTTTGCCATCCAAAATAGAATTTATACTCATCTGCGCCATCCGTAAAAACAAACTTGGCATACCTGTCTTTTATCTCAGACCCAAAAAAACTAATCACACCGCTAACCTCCTATTTGTCTATGTGTTATAATTATGAAAAAAGGACATATATGACACTGCTATCAAAAATGGCCTCAGGTCAGAATCCGTATTCGCCTAAATCTTTGAAGTTTGGAGTAACGCTGAAGAAAAAAATCCACAAGCAGAGCACGCGCTCAAAACTTGCAGAGAAGTTTGGCAACAAGGCTTTCTTGATGCCTCAAGAGAAAAAATTTCCGATAATCAACCCAAACACTGGAAAAGTTAGCTGCAAGCTCCTAAAAGCAGCCAAAATTCGTGCATCACAGCATGGGTATTCCGATGTTATTAGCAAGGCAGATAAGCTTCTACAAGAGCACGGCTGCATGTAGGATTACCCGAACTCCTCCCATGCAACAATCTTTGCTCCCAGAGAATTGAGTGGCTCTGGAAGAGAGAAGTTTTGGATTGTAAAAAAACCATCCTCAACAATCTCTCCTATATCAGGGTCATCTTGCTCTGTGTATGAATAAGAGATTCCTAGGTCGTACCCGGTCTTGTTTAGGAAGCACTCTGCAAGCTCAATCCATGCATCACGAATCGGCTTTGACTCAGGCATATCTTCATAGTCTACAACATATTCTCGTAGCGAAACTCCCTTGTCTTCTAAGGCCGTGATAAACCTATCATACTGCTCTTTACACATTTTCTCTACACTATCAGATGGAATGTAAACATCCCATGCACCATAAGACATCATCCCCATTTTCAATCCTTACAAAATTTATCCAACAGAGCAATCAACGTAATACCAAATAAAAAAGACACTGATGACATCGTTGCCCCTCGCAGCACTACCCAATCAGTACCATCAACAACAATTCTTACGATACAAAAAATTGAAAGCAGGCCGGACAGGACAAAGAAGCCAAGCATAAACCCAAAGACTATCTGACACAGAACTTCTCTTGCATTTTTGCTCATTTTTTGTCCTTACACTCGTAAACCCCAGTAAGCGTTTCCTCTGTTGTCTCTGACGTATCAATAATAGATTCGTCAACAACCACGAATTCAGCAAATACTTCCCCGATGCCGTCGTTCATTGCACTCTCTACTTTTTTGATAGCCTCCTCTTTGTTGTCTGCTTCAATTTCGATTGTGTATTCATTGACAGCCGTTTCAACACACTCTATTGTCGCGCAATATTTCGCCATAGTTTACCCCTTGTAGTTTGTTTGATTGATTTTTTCAATGATTCTGTCAAATAAAAACTTCTCATCACGAGCAACGATGAACATCAACGGATTCTTTTTGAAGTGCTCAAACTTCTCCATCAGATACCCCTCGTCCTCATAGACATCCTGCATCAACTCTTTGAATATGTCAAAATTAACACGATTCCATGTGTATTTTGCAAACAGTCTTGCACACTCATATAACTCATCTTTGTTCTCAAGCATGTTACCTCCTTTTGCTATCACCTACAATACCGCTTCCGTCAACATAGTCAACAATTTGCATGTCGCTTCTTCTTACAATAGCTGATTCGCCATATTTGTTGACAACCTCATCAAAATGTTCTCTTGAGAAGAACGAGCCGCTAGTGCCTCTTATCATCCTACGCCTTGAGAACCTTTTGTGCATCTCAGCAACCCCCAATGTGCGGGATGACGTTGACTCTTTCCCCGCACCCATCACATTCAATGACTGTGCAACCTTCTCCATAAACGTAGTCACTAATTTCACAAGCTCCCTCATTTGCTACCTCCTGCCTCTCTATATCAAATCCTAGCGCCTCACCAGCTTTTTTTCTGATGTTTTCGTCGTAAATGTAGACACAGTCATCAACACCAAGTTCTTTTGCAATATCGTCATCGCAGATTTCGAATCCGTTATGGTGACATTTCGAGCAATCCCAACTACGACTAACAATCATTGCTTCAGAACCGCACTTTCCACACACTATTTTTTCCATTTCTTACCCCCAAACAAGCTTTATAGCTGAGCCGTCGCTAACAAATTGAAACTTATCTGGCGCCTTGGCAGTTCCATTCATAATGTCGTCTGTTGTAATGATAATTGCAGGGTCTCTCATTTTTTCACCAAATATTGTCAAAATTGGCAAGCTGTCCCCCTTCTTAAGGGCTCTCGCAATGGTTCTTCTTGGTGTGAGCGAGCAATAGCACATTCTGTTGAATGCGTCTGCGTCTTGAAATTTTTTTTCAATCACAGCATAGTATTCCTCCACTACTCCTGGCAGCTTGTCGGTACTTCTCTTTACTGGCTTTTTACACCGTCCGTCAATGAGAAGCTCTTCCATATCCTCAACAGATGAACTCTCCAGCAGTTTTACAACCTCTTCATACTCCTCTTTCGTTGCCTTGTCTAGAAAAACAGGAGACATTTCTCTTAGGACGTTTTCGGATATGACATTTTTTTTGCGAGAAAAAATCTCATCGTCAGATACATCTGTGCTACGCTTATTGTTCAATTTTTTATCAATAGAAAGACTCATATATCCGTCTCTCGAATAGAACATCGACGCAGCATGTACATCTTCAGTGACAACGATAACAGCCCCGCCACCCACAGAGCCAAACACACTTGATATTTTTAATCTGACAGCGCTTATCTTCGCCGTCCCCTTTCCAACAGTGTAGTTCTTTCCTATAAAAAAGAACTCAGTTGCATCCTCCTCTAGTAGCAGCTCCGTGGCAACCTGTCCCCTTACAGCCGCTGCCTGCTCCCAGCTTTTCCCGTGTAGCATTTTATTTATTTTGTTACCGCATTTTGAACAGAACTTGATAATCTCATCATCAGAGAATTCAACATAGTTTCCGCAGTTGCACTTTACTTTCATTGTTACCTCCCAAAAGTCATTGTCCTTCCAACCACACCAATCAGCTCATACTCAGCGAAAACGTTTTCATAGAATTCGATAAGTGAGTCGTCATGATATGACGCCGTCAGGAATACAGAAAACCCATCCGTTTGGGTCTCCAGCCATCTCAACATCATTGTCCCATATCCCTTTCCGCGAAACTGCGGCTCAATTTCTATTGACTGAAGATATATATCGCCTGGGCAAAACACATCAACAAGCGAGTTTTCTGCAGCCTCTAGAGCCTCAATGTCGCATGAAAACATGTCTATCAGTTCAGAGCGGCTCCTTTCCTCGTCTTCAATCCTGTAAGACATTGTTCCTATTTTTATATTTTCACATCCAGATGATAAAAACAATGTTGATTCTTTGATATCTAGCTGACCGTCATCAACGCATGTTGTTGACATAATATGGTCTTCATCTATTTTTTCAACACGAAACACTTTGGCAATCCTTATTTGGTTTTTTGGGCCAATTCTACCAAAGCATTTCAATTACTCAAACTATTTGCTTTCGTCCTCCTGTCCAGAGCCAACGATTTCATTCATAACAAAATCAATTGTCTCCTTAATCTCTTCGGTTGTCAAATCATCATTGTCAACGATACTCTTCTTTCCTGCAAGCCTGATTTCATCGTCGATTTCGGGCATTGTAACAAGCGCCATCATTAGAAAGTTATCATAATCTTCTTCTGGCAGCACATTGGCATGCCCCTCGCCAGTATATACCTTTCCGTACTTTATCTTTGCAATAGGGTATTTTCCAAGGACAATGGTGCCAGTATCGTCAAACTCCTTGTTCTCTTCATCAAGACCTACATCAAATTTGTACTTGCTGTATTTTTCAACTGCATCCTTGAATCCGTCAGCCGACATAAGCATTGGCATCAATTCTGCTCCATCTCTTGGTCTAACCTCAATAACAACACCGAAATCAAGATTGATATTTTTATTCATAGTTTTCTCCTTTTTATGCGTCAAATGTCATTGCATCAACTTCTTCTTCAGAATAGCCTTCTGTATCAACATAGAAACCATACTCTGCGCCTATTGCTTTCTCTACCGTCTCAAGTCGTCCGTCAAAATCAAACCCGCCACAAGAAATACATGACTCATTCTCGTACCAATTGATTCTTCCGCACTTTTCACACACCTTGAAATCTGTCGGCTTCATTAGAACCTGGTCAAATCTGAATTCCATCTTACTCATCCTCCTCAAAGAAAAATTTTTTATAGTTTGAATATCCGCCTGTCTCTTGCTGTACCCGCATCCTAATCAGCGCATTTTCTTCATATTCGCTGAGGTTTTCAATCCTCTGCGCTCGCACTGGCGATTTGCCATCGATGATATAGTACGCCAATTCAATAGCATCGTCTAGGTATGCTCCGTTTTTTGCTTCCGCTATCACAGAACAATTAAGTTCTGCGATGTAAATTATAGATATGCCTCTTGCATGCCTAAGAACCGCGGCAACCTCGTCTTTCCCAACATCTTTTTTTTGCAGAATATGCACAAGATTGCTTTTTGGCCTAAATCTATTGAATAGATTCTCCGAAGCTGTTGTGTCGGTATACTCTTCGATTGCGTCAAGAACATGCTCATAGTTGTATCTATTCTTCTCATACCACTCAACAAAGTCCTCGGAGGACTCTACAATTTCAGCGGCAGAGCAGAACACCTCAAGCGACCTATTAACATAGTGGCACCCATGTTGCTTCGCAAAGAATGGGTATGTAATGGTATACGCCATTGCTTCTCCTCCTTATTTTTTTGGTATGCTGATTTTCATATATTTTGTCATGTCAGACAGAACATCAATGCTAAGTTCCACATCGTCTCCGTCATCTTTTGCATAAATATAAATGTCCTCAGAGTCAGTCATAAAGTTTGCTTTTTTCTGGGCTGAGTCAGAGTCATACAGGTCGGCTGTACCGTCAGTTGGCACGAACACAATATCTGTTTCTTCATCAACATCAACTCTAGTCACACGGATGCCTGAGTCTTCACACATTGGTACAGAATACGCCCTGATTCTGAACGGCTCAACCATATTCGCTTTTACTTTTGTTGCCCATATCTCTATTGCATTATCAGCGACATGAGATGTCAATGGGCCTTTTTTCTTTATTTCGTATGGCGTAGGTGCTGACCACTCATCCTGCTTCACATAGATTTTGATTCCGTTTATGCAGTCCGGGTCGTCATATTTGTTCTCACACTCAACAAGAAGATATTCCGTAACCTGCCATGTCTTTGTTATGACATCTATGATGTTTTGGACATCTTTATATTTGAAATCAAGCTCTTCTGTGAACGGCCTTCCAAATGGAACCCATCCGAAACTCTCTGGGTCGCCGACAAGCATTGCAACCTTTTCGGTGTTTGAAGCATTCTCATAGTAATCATGCTCGTTTCCTTTGATTGGAATGATTTCTCCATCCAAGTAAAACCATGACGGCCTCCACCACACTGAACTTGCCTGTGTTCTGTATGCCTTGCCGTCACTCGCAATAATCCACTCGTCATGCCATTCAGGGTTGTATCCCATATTCTCAAGTAGTTCAAAAAAGCAATTTCCTGTCATGTTCCAATTTCCGAGTAGCACAAGCCCTTCTTCATGGTATCCAGGCTCTCCGTACTCTTCTGCATAGTCATATACAAATTGATTATCTGTGCTTCCTTGAACACTGTCCATGATTAGCTTATATACTGAGTCTTCGAGAGACCAATTTTTTCCAACAGCTTCGATAGCCTTGTCAACAGACAGTTCCTCATCCTCAACAAGCATGTCAATCTTGACTCCGAACATGCTTTCGATGACGTGTTTTGCCTCATCAATTTCCCCGCGTCCATTCACGCAGTCGAAAAACTCTGATACCCTCTCTTTGTCTGCTTTATTCATCATACGCTCCGTTTCTTGCTTCTATTGCTTCTTCAAGCGCAACTTCACCGATTACCATTTCTGCTATTTCTTTGTCTTTTTCTGAGATACAATCTGCTTCTGCAAGATATGTCTCTACAATATACGGGTCCCAGTATTCGACATTGTCATATCTTTCGAGAATATCATTGGTTAGAACTTCTGACAGTCCTCCTTCGCTATTTTCGCAAACTCCAACAAGGTCGCACATGTCAACCTCACCATCTTCGACGGCAACATCAAGTAGCTTGTCAGAATATTCAGTAAGTAGCATTCCTATGTTTTCGATGCACTGCTCCTCCTCTATTTCTTGCGCACTAGCACCTTTCAGGTACAAGAACTCTACATCATAATCAATGTCTGTGTACGGAACAGCTCCAGCAAAGTCATCATCATAATGTGCAATCGAGCCAGTAATAATAGCGCGCGTCGCACAGGACGGCATGATATGTTTATTTAGTTCATAAGAAACTGATTCTGCACATTCTCCTGTTACCGTGATAGTAAATGTCCCACTTTTTACACTCATGCTATCCTCCTCTACCAGTTAAATTTTTCTAAAAACGACACCTCGTCTGCACAGCCCCTAATCACGAGCCATCTAACCCCCATATCAAAGAACGCATACCGGCACAGCTTGATAAAGGCATCACTCATTCCTATCTTAGGAGCATTTTCCAGTATAAGCTCCATGTCGTTATATAGGATGAAACCTGTATCAATCATGCTGAGCACAGGAAGCCTAAAATCCATTCCAGTAGCATCAAGCTCTAGTTTATTTGCGTCCTGCTCTGTTATATGGGCAGTGCTTACATCTAGAAATGTATTTATTGCGCTCACGGCTAATCCTCCTCGTACATCAAGCATATACTTCCATCTCCCTCAAGAACAGACACATAAAACCTATTGTCATCGAGTTCTTCGCTGGCAATGTCGGAAAGTTTGTCCATAAGCTCATTGACCATTATGTCCTTGCCTTCAAAATCCAGGCTCCTGAACTCTTCAAGCTTTTCATGGAAGTATTCCTCAACAAAAATTTCATCCATATACACGCCATGATGCGAATCAACGAGCGTATCAACCACAATCGGCATTCCATCGACATACCACTTCTCGTTTTTAACGTCGTTTATTGTCTTGAAATACCTATCTTTATTTTGAATGAAAAACATTCTTTGCCATCCTTTCTTTTTAGTCTATTGCCAGGAAGTTGTTGTGACCATTTCTTGTGCATGCCGTTGATTTTACATAATCAACGTTTTTTGACGCAGCTTTTTTGTCACCAACCTCAGCAAGTCTCTCTTTGTGCTTTTTGTACCGCAGGCATGTGTCTTTGATAGAGCATCTATAGCCAGTACAGTACACAAACTTAACAATCTCCATCGGCTCCTCCTGTTGCAGCAAAATATTCGTCAAGCCCATGCTTTTCTAGCACAGAGCTGCATGCGTCCATTAAGTCCTTTATGACATCTTCTGTCTTAATTCCCTTCTTCTTCGCATCAGCATCCATTTCTGAAAGCAGCTCCTCGTTGAAATCCCTTGCATTCACAAGTGTACTCAACTTATAGCTGTCAACATCAACCATCTGCTTCTCAAGCATCTTTGCGATTTCTGATTTCGCTTTCTCCTTTTTTGCTGATGTGGCAACATAATATGGAAGAAACATCCAATACACAGGTGAATCTCCATATAGGCTATAACTGTCCTTTAATCTCTTCTTCGGATTCATTATCGCGCCTTTTCTTCCTCTACGTACTTGTTGTACTCTCTATACTTTTCTTCTAGTGCCTTGTACAGGTCGTCTTCGAATGTCTGAGAAATTTCAAGATTCGCTGCCGCCTCCTGTGCATATACATTGTCCTCTTTGCCAAACCACAACTTGGAATAGAATCCCTCCTTGTAGCCATTCTTCTGGCGAAACTCATTGAGTACATTTTTTGCAAAATATGCTTTATACACATCCTCGTATGACATGCCAAGCATTTTTGCGAGCGCCATAACTTTCAAATAGATATCAACTGTTTGTGCGTCAGATGTTTTTCCTGCCGTAAATGTCATCAGGATGATTTCGTCAATAGTATCCTCAATCTTCTCAACGAGGATATCATCAGAGTATGGATACTCCTGGCGCATAGCATCACGAACTCTTTCGTCAATCCAATCCCACATGAAATACTCTTCCTGGAGCAGAATCGACATTGCAAAGTGGACCATGTCAACAGCCTCAACTCGAAGGTTTTCTTTGTCAAGCTCTCCACTCTTCCACCACTTCCATGGAGTTGAATCCATTGCTTCTGATGCTTCTTGGCGAAGCGCTCGTCTAAAATTTAGCCCCTTGTTTTTCCATCCTTTAACTGTGAGCTCGTTCAGATTGTCCTGCTTTTCTGCAATTTTCTTTGTGAGGTTCATAGTTGTTCCTTTTTTGTGTTTTTGTATTTAATAGTGTAAAGATTGTCTCTATCGATTTCGACAAATCTCGTCACTTGCCATTGCATCGATTACTTTTCTCTCAAACCATACTATCGCATCAGAGTAAGAAGAGAACTCTCTTGACTCATTAGCGACAACAGCTATCCACCCGTGTCCGTCATCATGTATTACAAGCTTCAACTCCGCAACAACACCGTTTATGATGATGTGCTTAACTGTTTCCATCTTCTCCTCCAAGGTATTTGCCAAGCATAGGGTACTTTTCATCAGTTGCTACAACCCACCCATATGCTACTGCGTTTTCAAATCCGACTACACTTTTTTCTCCGCAACATGAGCATTGATAATTTACAGCATCGGGCTCACACGGACCTTCCTCTATATGCCCACACTCAATACAGTACCCCATTGAGTGCTCAAGATACTTGTCAACAAGTTTCCTGTTTACCATTACACCATCTACTACCATCAGAGCTCCTCAATTCCCAAAATTTCCATCGCCTGCTTCATATGCTCATCTGTAAGCTCGATATCCTCAGGGATGCCATATAGCCACTCTTCAAGCTGTTTCATTTCTTTGTCACCAAACCACTCTGCCGTATCAATTTCAATTTCATCGTCAGTATAGTCGTCAATACCATATATCGTGCTAGGGATATCGCCGGACATGGTGATTGTGTTCCACAGCAGCTCGAAGACCTCTTCGTCGTCAGCGATAAGCTCGCATTCGTTTACATATCCAAGGTGGGGCTCACCTGGAATAGTCATATACTTTTCGCACTTAAGATACATTCTCTTTCCTTTTTTTATTTTCAGAAATTGCAGCAGCGTATAGCTTCAATTGGCGTTGCAGCTCTTTGTGCTTGTCCATTATTCGCTGAAGCATTCGCTCTGTGTCGTATACAAATTCCACAGACTTCATTACTTCTTTTGCGTCATTACTCTGAACCCATCCGGCAACACCATCAACATACAGGTCTCCATTTATGTCAAACCAGAAGCAATCTCCTTCTTGTATTGTCCCACAGTCGCTGCCTTTAAGCGCTATTTTTGGCGCCGACATTAGGCTTACTGCGTTCATTTTGACCCCCTAAGGAAATAGTCTGAGATTTCCGGCCTAGGAATATGTGGAGTTGATGTTACAAGATGTGACATTGGCATTGCAACAACCACCGAGCAAAGTTCGACATCATCAAGGCTTCTGCCGGAAAATACCTCAGAGTCATATACATACTCTCCGGTATCCTCGTCCTCATAAATCGCATGAACTTCGCTGTCAACATAAGGAGTGTCCTTTATAAGAACAACATAGCCCATGTCAAAATACAGCTCAAGGGCCTTTGCTTCTTTTCTTGTCATACTCTCTCCTTACCAACTTGAATGATATTCCCACTCTGCGTAGAACCCGTCTGGTACACTATCAGCCCATTCGAACTCCTCCTCAAGTTTTTTCTTAGTGTATTCAAGGTCATCCCAATAGTATTCATCGTACTCAGTGTCTCCAAAAAAGAATCCGGCTTGGGTTGGAAGCAACTCTTCAGCAGTTTCTTCCGAGCGACTCTCAAGAACCTTTTTAACTGTTTTGTATAGCTCCTCAAGCGCCTCCCTAGGCACATAATATGTTCCACAATTGTCCTCTCCGTCCTGAATGTTATCGACGAACCACTTGTGGATTTGATTCGATTTTCTCCAGTAGATTCCCTCGATTACAACATATGACACATTGTTGCACTCAAATTCGTTGCCGTCAATTTTAAACTTGCACCCGCCTTCTACACCTCTATGGTCGTACTGCTGTCCTACAAACACCTTCCTATTCAAAAACATATCAAGTCCCATTTTCATCTCCTTCTATTTTGTTGTATTTTCTGCCAGAAATACTTTGTATAGGCCTTCTGCATCTGCAAAGGCAACTCCACCATGTTCACATTCAAGCTGGGCACAAATGCGATTTCCATCACACTCATACACAGCTGTTACTGTCATTTTTTCTCCAGAAAGCAAGTCATAGAAGCTTTCACACGTTATTGTGTCAGCAATCTCTATCAGCTTGTTCATCTTTCTTTCTCTCGCAAGCGCTCTCCATGCGTAGCAATTTTAACCACATCAATCATTTCTCGCTCAATAAGCTCTTTTGTTGCCTCCATGGTGTCAGCAAGCTCATCGTATCCTACGTCTTCTAATGGCTCCCAGACGATTGTTTTTTCAGGCTCATTCATGAAGTCATCGTATGTTCCATCGCTCAGGTAGCAGCCTGCTGCAAGTCTTTTTGCTTTTTCTTTGATTATGTATTTCAAGTCGTTCATTGCTTACCTCCTTCATATTTTACATTCGCAGAAACAAGTGCCTTGGCAACCTGAGGAACAACACTGTTTCCACACATCCGAACTTGTGCGCTTCTCGTGAGCTTTCTCCCGCGAGGGTTTCCAGTCTTTGAATCATACACATTATCTATCGCATACGAATCAGGGAAACCTTGCGCCCTAAATAGTTCCCTAGGTGTGAACATCCTCATGCACACATCTGTAATAACGTAATCGTCACCATTTACATTTACCACTCCGAACCGCTCTTTTGTTGTAACTGTGTGCAATGGAGAATCAACTGGATGGGACGTTCCGTTCCCATAATATTTCATCAGGAATGTTCTAACCTCTCCATGATGAGAGCCGCTGCTTGTAATTGTGTGCATTGGCTCATCCATCTTTGAGCCATAGTTGTTGTTTCTCATTTTCACAACATGGCTTAGTACAAGTTGTTGCTGGCTTCCAGTCCTGGTTACTGTTGACATTGGCGTGTCAACCGCCCTGCCGACATTTCCAAGGTTGTGCTGCGCAACAAACAATGCAGCCTTGTCAACATGCATAGAATTGCATTCAACCGGTGCTACAAATGGCTTATCATTATCAATTACAAATTTTCTTATCCCTGTTGCTATTCTGTGCATTGTCTTCTCTGCGAGCGGTCGCTTGACACCGTACTGCTTTCCCTCTTCCTTGCTCAGAAAAATTGAGTATGCTGGTGTGTCCCAATCAATGCAGTCAGCAGCAGTTTTCCATGGAAGTCTATCTGGATATTTTCTTGGGTCTCCATGCGTCGGCTCTGGCCAAACGATTGGCTTTCCATCACATCTGGCCACCATGAATAATCGCTTTCTTGTAGTTGGCGCGCCATAGTCCGACGCTACGAGCTCTTTCCATTCGACCTTGTACCCTATATGCTCAAGCTCTTTTACAAAAATATTGAACGTCATGCCAGCCTTGTCTTTGATTGGCATTCCGTTATCGTCAAGAGGCCCCCATGTCTGGAACTCTTCGACGTTTTCAAGGATAATCACATCTGGCCTAACATCGTTAGCCCACCTTACTGCAACCCATGCAAGGCTTCTTATATTGCAGTCTAGAGGCTTCCCGCCTTTTGCTTTTGAGAAATGCTTACAATCCGGCGAGAGCCATAGCAATGCTACACCATGTCTAACAGCACCGCATACCTTCTTTGGGTCAACGTCAAATACATCCTCTTTGTAGTGAATCGTGTTCCTGTGGTTAGCAGCATGCATAGCAATTGCTTCATCGTCATGGTTGACCGCAATATCTGGAGACACTCCAAGAGCCCACTCTATCCCAAGGCTTGCGCCACCTCCTCCAGCAAATAGGTCAACTATTAATTTACCGTTAAACACGCTTCCTCCTTACCATCCGACACCAAAAGGCCCTGACTTTGCAAGTTCTGCCAATCCTTTGATGTCGTCATCTATTGATTTTTCGAGGTCACTAATAGACCCTGCATCTCCTGCTTCCGAGCTTTTAGGCTCACCTGTTTTGTAGAATGGGTCAAACTTGATAACCTTTAAGCCCAAATCTTTTGCAGCATCCATCACAGCTTTTCTTACATCGTCAAGCGGCAACGAATGGCATCCGATTTTCAGCTTTCTGCTGCTAAAGCCTCCGTATACATACCCTCCAATATTGGCGCCTGGCTTAATCTTTCCGAGGCCTATTGCGTTGTATGCCATTACAGCTGTATCTGCCTTGACATAAAGTCCGCTCGTTGCCTCTATCTTCCCATTCCTGTATCTTACACGCTTCTCTTCCATGACATCGGTATAGAGTTTTACGTCTTCTCCATTGAGCCATTTCTGAAGATATTTCTTGTTGTGCTCACGCTTCTTTTTGCTTGATGTGCTTGCTGCAAGATATCTATCTTCTGGAAATTGAGACTTTATTTTTTCTATGAATTCTTTTGATGCCTCTGTTATGCTTGTTCCCATCTCTTTCTTGAAGAAAGACTTGAACCGCCTGCATTCTTTATGCCTTCCAAGCTTGAAATATTTAAAATAGTATGCGCTCTCAAGCAGCGTGTCTTCTGCTAGTCTTTTCCAGCGTGTAAAAGAACTGTTTTTCCTTGCACGCAACGCCTTCAGAGCATATTTGTTGTATTTTTTCTTGAACCACTCAATATTCTTGCAATGCGTACTTAGCGGCCAGTCATCATCGTGGAAGTCTAGCTCAATGACATGCATTACTGGCAGGTGTGACGCAGCAGACTCAACAGCCCATTTGTGTTTCTTTGTAGTGTTTGAGTAGTCAATATCGGTTATGAAAACGGCTGGTCCGTGTTTCTTCTTCATGGGCTCCATCATTACCGCAATCGGTGTGTTGTATGAGCTCACATAATTTCCAGTTACGCTCATTCTGCCTCCAGCAGTTGACCTGAACCCATAATTGTAAATCCACCAGTGCGCTAGCCCACTGTAGTCATACGAGCCGACTCCTATGTTTTTGTTTTCTCTTTCTTTTATGCTCATGCATTGCTCCATTTAGTTGATTTCAACATAGTCAATATCTGCAGACTTTAACTGCTCCATAGTCTTGACATCTTCTTCGTCCCCGTATACCTTAACCATGGCTTCTAGCCCATTGTCAACAACGAACTGCGCTCCATAATCAGACGGGTTTACCATTGATGGCTCAAGCTCTTCGGCAATCTTTTCTTTTAGTCGCTGTGAAAATGGCGGTTCATATGCAACTTTGAAAATTGTCATGTCACCCTCCTATTTTTTTTAGTTCGCTGATAATGTCTTTCCCCGTTCTTCTTCTGCAAACAAGTCGTGCATAGTTTGCGAGGTCGAGCCATGTATCAGTGTTTGCTGTGCTGGTGTCCGTGACACTTCTTGTAACCTTAAGCATAAGTATTGTGTATTCAGTAACCTGCTTGCTGGTGAGACCAACACCGTGAGTCTTCGTCTTAAGCTCATCCAGCACGTCAACAATTGCAGAAATTGCATCAACCTGGTCCTCAAATTTTCCATAGATTTTCTCTTTATTTTCAATCAAATCATCAATTTTGTTCTCGTCATCATCCTCAGCCTCGTAGCATTCTGTTGCAACAATGTCCAGCTTTTTTCGCTCGCGCTCCTCCACCATTTCAAGGCTAAGCCCATCTCTGTCAACTACATATTTTCCAAATACTCCTGGTTCATCTGCCAGGTATACAACAATCAAAGCCGAATCATTTCCGGCTCCGCTTTCGTTAAACTCCCCGGCCTCAACAGCAACCATTTCTTTGAACTCGTTTTTTGCCCTTGCTGCAGCCATGTCACACGAGCAGGCAGATACAAATGTCTCGTAATACAAAGGTGTGCCGTTGATTCCCATTGCGACAAAAAATGTCTTTTCACTCATCATCTTCCTCCTCAACGCTTAGTGCGCATGTGCTTATGTTCATAGAAACAATATCTTCTGCCTCAACCTCTGCTTCATCTTTGTTCTCTGCTATAACCTCTACAGGAACAACGAACGACGCATCTCTAAATCTGATTTCAACATCAACGTTAAACGTTTTCACTCTTATACTCCCATCTTCCAACTTTTTTTGCACTACTAGGCCTAACCCTGATATTCTTCTTTACAAGCTTCTTTGCAAGCTTCTTTGCTTCTTCCTCACTCTCAGCAGCAATATCAACAATTACAACCATCAAGTTAGTCTCAGTAGAGACAACCACATCAACCTTGTACTGATTCATTGATTTTCCTCCTTGAACTCTTCATTGTAATGTTCCATATAGAGATTTTGTGCAGCGGAAAGTATTTCGTCCTTTCCGTCTTCGTCAATATTTCCAAATATGTCAAGCACAATGTCTGCTGCAGTTGTTTCATCATGTATTTTTCTTACTTCATCTGCAGCCGCCTCAAGCAAATCTGTCCACGGTAACGAGACCATTATTGTTAGCAGTTTTTCTGACTTACTCATCACTTCTCCTTTAAGATATTTGACATACACCACGCGCACACAAATGATTCCGACAGTGGGTCCATTTTTTCTTTGGCTTTTCCGCTGCCTATAAGCTCAAGCTCGTCAATCCTATCTTGTGTGAGCTTTCTGTCTGAAATGGCACCACAGTTTGAGCATACAACACCAACGATGCCACCATCTCTATAAGCAATTCTTGCCGTATAGCTTGTTGCATTTGCGGCTCCATAGTCCCTTGAAGAGAACAAGTCGCTCTTCATACCTCTTTTTATCGCCATCTTTTTTATAAACATTAAGTGGCGAAGGAAGTCTTTCGGCTCAATATCTCTTATGCTAACTGGTTCACCACTCACATCAGTTGGGAAGTCTGGGTCTATTTTTTTCACATAAGAGCTGAACTCTTTTTGCTTTACCCACGGGTATTGCTCGGTTCTTATCTCTTCTAGAAGCTTCCTGTAGAATTTGTTTTGCTTTTCAGTTATCTTCACTGCACATCTACCTCCTCTTCAACAACAATTTTCACAGAGTAGTTGTTTGCGAGCTTCAGTACCCCGATTCTTTTTAGTTCACTAACAATAGCTTCACCAACCTCCATATCGCTTGCTTCTATCACGAATCTCTTTTTTTCTGTTGTGTTTTCATCAATAATCTTCTTGATGACAACCTCAATTGGTTCTTCAACCAACTCTTTTACGATAAGGTTGCCGTTGTGCGCAATAATCACACCGACGTCATCGGGGTCTTCCCCGTGCCAGACGATGTTGCCATCAACAAGCTTCCCGCCATATTTTTCAATGATTTTTTTAATGTAAAACATCCATTCTACATAGTTGTAGAACTTTTCACCTCCTGTCCATGAAATGTATGCAACCTTGTCGTCATAGTCGTCTGGCTGCAATTGCCAATCAAGCCACAAGCTTGGCTGTGTGCTTGGCGGGCTGTTGTAGTCCACGACACTTTCGTCTGTTGTTTGGCCGAAGTTGTCCAAATCGTCTTCGTTGAAGTAGAATTCGCCTTCAACTCCATATTCATCAATTGGCTTGTCAAGCCTATCTTTGATTCTTGCAAGATTCCTTTTCACTCTACGCGTCTGCGATAGTCCGTTTATAATCCTTACGGCCTCGTCTCTTCCACTTTTGTCTTTAAATACGACTTCGATTTCGCCGCTAAAATCAGTAGTGTAGCCCATGTCATTCTCCTTTTTTTGGTTCATAAACAAGTTTTGCAGAATTATCCAAAAGAAGCCCGTCTTTATCTTGGCTTTCTGGCCATTCGTACAAAACATAGTCTCCGTCTTCATCTGGAATAGCCCAGGTTGAGTTTGGTGCGTCCATAATGAAAATTGCACCATCTTCATCCATAATATCTTGGCTGTCAGGCCATTGAAGAACAGTGTATCTTTCTCCTGTCATCGCTTAACTTCCTTTCTATTGTTATGTGCGGCGCCTTTTTTAGGCGCCTTTCATGTTATTTGAAATTATTTGTAGCTGAGGTGTGCTGTTGAGGTATTTGCTATAGAAGGTACTACTGTGCCCATCACGGGCACAGCGTCACAAGTGCTTATCTGTTAGTGTTTTCATAGCTTTCGCAATCTCACGTATTTCATCCTGAGCTTTCGACTCAGTCCTTAATGAATAGAAATTGCTTAGCGACTCAAGGTTCCTTGCCGACCAGACTTCTGTCTTTAACCCAATCGGAAGCACCCTTCTTGCGTCCTGAGCCTTTACTCCATTCTTAAGCAGCTCGTTGTACATTTCGATTGAAATATCAACTACATCTTGAGCGCTTAGCTCTCTGTCTCCTACCACAATCTTTGCGCCTGAGTGCTCAATGCTGGAGTCCAGATATACTTCTACCGGGACTTTTTTCCCTGTGGTATATCTGCGCGACAATTCCTGCCACGAGTCGCGGTGCCTCATATACTGACGAGCAGTTGCTATATCAAGCTTATGTTTCGTCACAACGAAATTCTTCCTGATGATGCTTTGCTCTGTGCTTGTTTTATTGAATGCACCGTTTATCCACTTTTCTTTATCTGCGCCTGACATTTCAATGTCATACAGAAGCGCACGATAGTTTGTCAGGATATATTCATCCTGTCCATCCTTGATTAGCGTCCCGTACTTCATGAAATGAGGAATTGCACCCTCACTGACAAGTTCGTCAAAGGGGCACAGCTCTGAGTTGAGTTTCAATAAAACCGGTACGAACTCAAAAGAGCTAGAAGGGAGCCCTATTGATTCAGCAGCAAGTTTGTTGTACAGCTTGTCGCTGCCTATTGCCTTGTTGCTACCGAAGCATATCGATGCAACTGCTGTGACGGCCTCAACTCTTGCTTCATGTGACTCATTTGCCCTTGAGAAGTCCCATAGCTCAACATAGCCTCCTGGCGTGTCTGCTCTTTCGATAAGCTTAATCACATTCATCTTGTTTGTCCTTGTCGTCATAGCCAAGCTCTTCGCGGAAGAATCGCAATGCACTCTCTTCGCTTACTCCGCAATTCATGAACTCATTGAACCATTTGTCATCAAAAAAGCTATCTAGATAGTTTGTATAGATGTCTGGCGAATAGCTAAAAATCTCGCCTTCTATATCAATGCCTTTGACGTCCGCAATGGCAGCAAGCTTCTCTTTGATGTCGGCCTCGATAATACTAAAAGCAGAATGCACGTATGAATTGAAGTCGAGATATACTTCTGGGCTATCTTCTTTACTTCCGCACGAGCTCTCAATCTCGTCAATGACATCATCTGGTAAAATGTCATTATCCTTCATGAGATTAGCCAGGAACTCGTAGTCCATAGAACCACATCCTGTAATTAGCTGAAAAAACTCACTTCCCATATTTCCTCCTTGATTGCAGCACCTGCGCTGCCTTTTTTACATCTACAGAATTTTTTTCAGCACACTTGAAATACCTCTTTGCAATCTCAACAGCAAGTGTGGTTGCAAAGACAATTGCTACCTCAGCTACTTCCTTCTTCATCTTTAAGCACCTCCCTAACAACAGTACATGCCCTTCCGACATATACTGTTCCATATTTTTCTTCGTCGCTTCTTAGCGCGACAGTTTTTCCATCTTTTTCAACCTTTACGGTTATTCCGTCGTTGTCTGCAGCCATAATCACAACAGCGTACCCTTTGTGTACAAGCGCAACAATTGAATCCATGCAACTGTTTGGTGTCATGCATCTCCTTTCATTTTCTGCTTCATCTCGTCTATTTTGACCTGAGCCTCTCTTGTTTTCCTGACCTTTTCCTCAAAGCTCATTGTCTTGCTGCTTCTTACAGCTGCTATGTACCTAGTAAGGCAGGCTATTTTGATTGACATCAGGTCATGCACAAAATCCTTCGACCTACCGATTGTCTCATCTAGATAAATTTCTGTCAAAGATTCGTCATCTAGTTCCTCCTTTGCAAGTTTTTCGATTTCTTCTTTTAGCCTAAAGCACTTTCGTGCTTCATACAGAAGCGCTCTTTTCTCCTCAGAGTCCATTGCTGCCTTGATTAGCTCTTTCTCTCTGAGCAGAATGCTGCCTGAGTGACGTCCTCTGTCTTTGCTTTTTGACTCAACCTTTCTTACAACACCAAGAATTTTTGTTGCATATTCAAGCATTGATTGCCTGACTACAGCATGCATCCTTGATGCTTCTTTCAGGATTGCGTCGTAAGCTTTTTGTTTTTGGAATGGGTCAGATGTGTCGTACTCAGAAGCAATTGAATTTACACAAAACTCAACAGCTGGCACGCCCATCCCTAGCTTGGTCCTTAGTTCGTCTATTCTGCCTTCTGCAATTATGTCCGCTGGGTCTTCTCCATAATCAAACGTGACAATCTTTGTGCTGATTGCCCGCTCGCTGAACATGCATGCTGCCTTTAGTGCAGCTCTAACGCCTGCACTGTCTCCATCGTATGCTATTGTCCCGGAGATTGCATGCCGTCCTATTAGCTTCACATGCTCTTCAGTAAGCGATGTGCCCATGCTGGCGAAAGCGTTCTCAAAACCAGCCTGATGCATCAATACAACATCCATCTGTCCTTCACACAGCAAAAAAGACTTTGTTTTTGCAACGTTGGTTTTTGCTATGTTGAAGCCGTAAAGAAGTTTGGATTTTTTGAAAATCGGCGTGTCTGGAGTATTTACATACTTAGCAGGATGGTTTGAAAATGTTCTTCCGCTAAAGCCGCAGAGCTTGCCTGTATGGTCACGGACAGGGAACATTATCCTGTCAATAAACCTGGCGTAAAGCCCTCTACTTCCCTCGTCAATAATTCCTAGGACTTTGGCTTCCTCCGCATTAAGGTTTTCTAATACAAATCTGACAGTCTCTCTGCTTGCTGGAGCAAAACCTATTTCAAATTTCTCTATTGAGCTGCGACTTACTCCCCTATCCGTCAGATACGCTATAACGTCTTTTCTTTTTTTTAGGTTTAGGATGCACCACTCATTGTACTCTTCAAGTGCCGATGAAGAATATTTCTTTTGCGATTGGTAGTTTTTTTCATATTCTACCTCTATGCCGAACATCTCACAGAGCTTCTCAACTGCCTCAGCAAAAGACAGGCGCTCCATGTCCATCACAAGCTTTATCGCATCTCCACCAACACCAGCGCTGAAATCGTGCCAGATATTTTTTTGTTCAGAGACAACAAAACTAGGAGTCTTCTCTTCGTTGAACGGAGAGAAACCCTTGTATACGGACCCTGCTTTTTTCAGGTCTCTTACATACAGCTCTGCGACATCTAGTACCGGCAGCGACCTTACGGATTCGAGTGTTCGTTCTGAGAACATGCGTCTTCTCCTTCCGGCAGAACACTCTCTATCTCTTCACCAAGCTCGGCTACATCAGTAACCTCAACTATATTGGATTCGAGAACGTCACCAGAAAGCGCCTTGGCCACAGCTTCTTCTGAGTTTGACGCCAAAACTATGACCTCCTCGATTGATAGAGTCAGCATGTTTCTGGCGACAACAACTTTGTATCTCATGTTGCCCTCCTACAACTGGAGGCTATGGTTAGAACTTTCTTCTAAATCCGTCGGCTACGACTGTCTTGCCTCCACTTTTAATCTGGTTTGCGACAGCCACGACGTCTTTCCTCGTGTTATTTAGTGCGTTTAGCACCTGAGCTGATACGACATATAGTGTGTTTTTCTCTGGAGCAGGAAGCCCAAAAACATCACCGTATGTGTCACGGAATATGTTGAATTCACCAAAAGACTCTACATCTTTTCCTGTCTTCTCAACCCTCGCAACAATCCCACTTTGTGGAATCCTGACTGTCTTTGGGATATCGCCGGATGTTAACACATATATGTCATGGTTACATAGGTTTACAACCTTCTTACCGTTCGATTCGTACGCTTTGACATCAACGTCCATAATCATACCTCCGTAACAACTCGCTCGATATCGTCCCGCTCCTCAACAATCTTTATATTCTCTGGTGTTGGTTTCATTGAAATAATGACACCGTCACCATTTTTTTTGATTGCAAAAATCTTGCCTTCTTTCCTTGTGGCTTCGAAGTTATCTTTTAGCCACTTTGAGTACACCTCCTTATATGCCTCTTCGTTGATTATATCCCGAAGTGCATCCATCCCAATTTCCTCTGCAGCTTTTCTTGATGTTTCGGTAACAAGCTCAACAACAAGCTCGTCGCCGTCAACTCTAAAGCTACCACATTTCCTGTTTTTATATCTGATGTCTCCGCTGTAATTTTCGACATCAACATTTGCAACTGTAAAATCACTCATGTATACCCCCTTTGTTTTTGTGTGTGTTTTGCGGCACAAAACGGTATGTGCCGCCAAGTAAATATCCTACAGATACCCCTCTGTTGACAGTGTTGTGTGAGAGTAAGCCTTCGGCCTATCTTCAAAAAAGTTTGTCCGCGTGTCGTTTGGCTTGTCGTACTTCTTCTCATACGCAAGCAGTGGACTAACTGGCTTGTTATACATTGGCTCAAACCCAAGCCCTACAAGCATCTCATCACCCTTCCCGCAAATATACCGACCAACTGTTTCTCGATTGATTTCAGGGAACTCTTCTCCAGTGACAGCGAGAGCCCATTCAATCTCAAGGTTTACAGCACCATCAATCAGCTCTCTTGCCATCTGTTCGACAACCTTGATGTCGATGCCAGGATAAGCTTTTAGCGTGCTGGTGAGCATTTGGCGAAACAGTAGTACGTGAGTGCGCTCGTCACGTGCAATGTATGAAATCATGCTTGCGGAGCCCTTCATCTTGTGGCCAAGCCACCAGAAGAAGATGAATCCTCCATAGAACATAATGTTCTCAAGAACATTGTTTGCAAGCATAGCCTTTACGATTGCTCTCATTGGAACGCCTTCATCGTTATATCTCAACTCTGAATACATTTTGTCAAGAAACGCGTCTCGCTCTCTAAGCATGGCATCTGTTTTGTATAGGTCATAAATCTTGTCTCTATTCGGAGAAACATCTTTGACCATTACGTCATAGCTCTTGCTGTGCAGAGCCTCCTCGTATGTTTGCCTTGCAAGACACGCCTTGATTGCACCGTCTGTAATCCACGGCATCATATTTGACGCTAGGTTCGACGTTTGCGCTGAATCATTGAAGATAAGGCCAGCCAGAACTCGGTCATATGCAGAACGCTCGATATCTGATAGCTCCATATACACTTTTCTGTCGCCAGTCATATCAACATCTTCTGGGAACCATGTGTTCCCAAGCATCACGTTAAACAGCCTGTCTGCCCACTGGTATGGACTACCAGTAAAGTCGATGATTCCATCTACATCGCTTCCGACTGGCGCCGCATTTGTCCTGTGCACCTCTGGCTCAGGATTGAACAACTTTGCTGGTTTTACAATCGAATCCAAATTCATACGCCATCCTCCTTTTCTTATTGGCATCCGCTACATTCGAACGAGCGGTCAATTGTTGTCTCGTCCGGTGCTTGAGACCGTACATAATAGACAGACTTAAGCCCATTCATCCAAGCAGACCTATACAGGTTTGCGAGTTGTGATACATGCGTAACCTTGGTTGGGTCTATAAACAGGTTGAAAGAAATTCCTTGGTCTATGTATTTAGACCTAAGGCCATTCATCCTTACGGAATCCTCTTGGTCAACGCCATAAGCAGTAACATAGTATTTGTAGTTTTCCACATCAATCTTTGGAGCCGTTACTGGGATTGAGCCTCCAGCGTTCTCCTCATTCCACTTGCGCTTATACACAGGCTCTATCGTCGATGTTGTCCCTGTAATCAAAGCAATGGATGATGTAGGAGCAATCGCATTGATATACGCATTGCGCATTGGCTTTTCCCATTCCGACCCATTGTACTCTGGATATGCGCCTTTTTCCTCTGCAAGAAGTTGAGACGCCTTTACAGATGCGTCTCTAAATTTTGAGTACACCTCATTAATGTAGTCCTCATGCTCCTTTGAGCCAAACATGATATGCCTTGTTGCAATGTCCTCTGCTTCTCCCATTACTCCAAGGCCTATTGCCCTTGTAAGCTTTGCCGTCCTTTCGACCTTTTTGAGAGGATACAAATTGCAATCAATTACGTTATCAAGCATTCTGATTGCAGTATATACAACATCGTAAAACTCGTCATCTGTAAGCCGCGTAACTTTAGGTAGGTTAATGGACGCAAGGTTGCATATAGCAGTCCTACCTTCTTTTCTGTACGATTCTATTCTCGTAACCTTCTTGCCGTCTACGACATCGCCAAGCTCGACGTATTTAGACATCTTTTTGCCAGAATCGGTTTCAATGTATTCGAACTCGCTTAACTGAATCTGCGGGTCTTCTTTGTCATCTAGATAGATGTCCACCATATTTCTATCTGGCTCAGTTGTTTGGAAAATCTCTGTGCACAAATTGCTTGAGCGGATTACGCCTGTATGCTTGTTCTTGTTCTCCCTGTTTGCTGTATCCTTAAATCCAACAAACGGCACTCCATGTCGTGCTGCATATATCATCATCTGAGAGAAGATTTCTCTTGCTCTCACTCTAGACTTTCTTATGGATGGGTCTTTTTCTGCCTTAATATACGCTTCTGTAAATTCGTCGCCATAAAGCTCATTGAGATGAGGGACATCATATGGGTCAAATAGCGTCCACATCTCGTCATTAGCTTCTCGGCGCATGAACTCGTCTGAAACCCAGATTGCAGGGAAGATATCGAATGCCTTGTTTCTCTCTTCTCCTCCAGCGTCTCTGGTTTGCAGAAATTTTGAGATATCAAGGTGCCAATCCTGAATATAATCAGCGAACGCGCCTTTCCGTGTGCCTAGCTGGTCCACGGCTAGCGCTGTATCGTTATCAATCTTTATGAATGGCACAACACCTCTAGCCACATCCTTGTATCTGTCAATTGATGAGCCAGTAGCTCGGACCTGTGACCAGTCCCACCCTACGCCGCCTCCAAATTTTGACAAGAAGGCTTTCTCTTTGTATCCATCGAAAATTCCTTCAAGCGAGTCATCATTTGAGCCAACAAAACAGCTTGACAGTTGATGCCTCTTGGTTCTTGCATTCGACAATGTTGGTGTGGCTGCCATTACGTAGAATTTTGACAGCATTTCATAGAACTTCAGCGCCCACTTCATTTTGTCATGCTCTTTGTGCGCAAGGAACATTGCAACAGCCATGAACATATGCTGTGGAAGCTCTACGATTTTATTGTCGCTTGAGCGAAGAAGGTATCTGTCCTCAAGCATTTTTATTCCAAGATACGTAAATTGATTGTCTCTCTCTGGTGCAATATGCTTATCGATTTCGTCGATGTCATAGTCTTTCCAGAAATCGTGAAACTTCCCTGTAGATTCAGCCATTTCTACGTATTGACGGAACGAAGGGTATTTCTGGCCCTTCTTGTTCATATACAGCTTTCCAACATTGTGATACAGTTCCATTAACTCCAATCGCGCAGCCACAAATGTCCAGTTGGGTGCCACCACATCGATTTTGTCCTCTGCCGCCTTCTTCATTGTGGCATGGACAGCAGTGGTTGGCATCCCGTTTGTCCATGAGATTTTAGAATCGAGAATCAGCTCATACGGATTTACATTGTCTATGCCATCGCATGCATCCTTTGCTTTTTCGAGTGCCTTCTCAACGAGCATAGGCTCTTTGTTACCATCCCTTTTTGTAACAGACAGTTCACCACCGCTATACTCTTTCCTTCCAGCCGCGACAGCAATGTAGTCCATAATGAACTCATTTGCTGCCTTGTAGTCACCTAACTCTCTTCGAATATACTCTCCAACCTTTATTGCTTTTTCAACCAAATCAACATTTTTGCTCATCGATGTTTCTCCTTTTTGCCTTTTCTAGGCATTTTAAGCTTGACGAACGGAATTATATCATCATTGGAATAATTCCCCTCTGTAATCTCGCCCATAATTGATGATGCAAACTGGTCATTAACAACGCTTCCGTAATGCTCCTTGAATAGGTCATTTACCATTGCTGTAGCCTCAGTCATCGTGTCTTTGGAGTACTCCATAGCATCCATATAATCACGTGCTGAGGTAACGCTGTCAGGGTACATGTTTTTGCCAACTGCCGCCTTCTGGTACAACATTGACATCATGCAGTAGAGTTCGAGCATCTTCTCCAGGTCCTCTCTGGCTGTTGTTGAATACAACTCCTTCATATAGTCAGACATTCTTTTTACAATGTCGTCAGGAGATATGGCTTGGAACTCTACTCCTGATACGGCTACTCTTGAATAGTAATTTTTCATCTTCTTTTCCTTTTGTAGGGTTTTTTTTGATATAATGACGCTGCTTGACGCAAAATCTAAACAAGGAGTTAAATATGAGTCAGCAGCTTATCACAGAGGTTCAGAGCAAACTTGGATGCTCAAAGACTGAAGCGGCAAAGGCCGTAAAAGCAGTCACAGATTCCATCAAAGAGATTGCATCAAAGAAAGGCTCCGTGACAATCGTCAATTTTGGAAGCTTTACAGTGAAGCCATTCAACAGAACAAGCAAACTGCATGGCAAAGAGTACAAAGTCTCAAAAAACATTGTCCGCTTCAAGCCTGGTAAAGGTTTTGACGAGCTTATCAACAGCTAAACGCATTGGGCGTCACAATGACGCTCATGCCATCAACCTTCTTCAACTCGCCACCTTTCTTTTTAATTCTACTGCTGTCAAATGTCGATATTGTTTCTGCCTGCTCCTCTGTTACAACAAGATAATCAGGCTTCTTGCCTGTTTTTTCCGTTACAAGTTTCATGTTTCTGCCAATCACGGAATGCAGCTCCGCAAGAGACTCAATTTCGCAGTTTTCGATAGAAACTCCATTTATTTTCATTCTCTTCCTTTCATGTGCTTTCTGTTTAGAAACGACAGGAACTCTAATGCAATATCTCCGTTTTTAAATACGGCCTTCTTGCATCCAACGCACCCAATCGCTTCGACTACATACACTGTCTCTCCGTTTTTGTTTCTCGCAATATACCAGGCGAGTTCGGTTGATTCGTAAAAAGACTGTAAATCGAATTTTTTAGAGAACACATTCTTAAACGCTTCTCTCTTTTTTTCCTCCCTATCTACTTCATTTGTTTCCTCCTTTCTTGGTTCTGCTTCGTCTTTGTTTTTGTTGTGGTCTTCATTCTCTCCGTACATAAATACGGAGGCCGCTTTTTCTATGTCGTCAGCAAACTCCTTATGATTGCTGAGCCACTCTTTGAATTCGTTAACCTTGTATAGCGGCACATACAATTCATACTGAACCATCAGAAGCACCTATACAACAGGCATGTCAATCATGACATCATCAAGAGTATCCTCTGTGTACGTCACAACATCAACTGGGTATGACGATGCTGGCCTATCTGTGAACTTGACGCTAGGCGACACAAAATGTGTATGAGCTGTCCCGGTCATACCGTCCCTGTTTTTCAACACGATAAGCTCTGCGTCATTCACTGGCGGCTCTTTTTCGCCGGTTTCCCTTGATTTGTAATACGATGGCCTGTAGAGGCCAATTACAACATCGGCATCCTCTTCTATCGCCCCAGACTCCCTGAGGTCAGATAGCTGAGGTCTTTTATTCGGCCTACTCTCTATTGAGCGGCTCAGCTGAGACAGTAGCCATACTTTGACGTCAAGTTCCTTTGCCAGTCGCTTGAGAGTCTTTGTGACGCCGCTAACCCACAAATGCATATTCTTGTCTGCAGTTGAACTCTTCTTGATGTATGTCAAGTGGTCAACAAAAATGTTTTTAACACTTGGGTGCTCACGCTTTATCGCCATGGATAGGTTGAAGATGTCAGTCTCAGTAACACTGCTGTCAACGATAAAATAGTTGCTGGCATTCGCTATCTTATCCCTTGCCCGCTTATAGGCATCAAAGTCGCTTATTTCGCCTCTTTTTATTTCTGATACTGGGATTTCTGCCTCGTTAGCTATCAATCTTGTCATGATTGCTTCAGATGGCATTTCAAGCGAGAAGAACAATGAGCCCTCTCTTTTTTTAAGAAGGTGCCATTGGACTGTGGCAATGAATCCCGTCTTCCCCATAGATGGCCTTGCAGCAACCACAATTAGTGAGCCTGGCGCTATGTTAACCATATTGTCAAGTTCGGCTATTCCTGTGCCGTGGTCAATGATTGGATTTTGTATCATCTTCTCCATTCTCTCCACAATCTCCATGTTGGATTCTATTGGAGTTTTTGTGGATATATCTGGAACCTTCAGTTCGTCTGCTGTTACGTCTTCGCCGTTCATGAGCTTTTGCTTGACTTCATCCAGACGCTTTATTGCTTCGCGCCTTCCGAACGACTCTATCACGACCTCTGCAGCAGACACCATCGCATCCCTTGATAGCGGCGGGTTGTTTGCGGTTATGTCAAGAACAACTGCCTCTGGCAGCCCGCTTTTTGCTACTGCTACAAGCTCGTTGAACGGTTGTTTTGAGGCATACGCTGTGATTGCCTCCTCATATATTTTTCTACAGTTATCATCGAAAAAGTGATTTGGCATCAACTTTCCCATGACATCTGCCACTCGTCTGACATCGAACATTACGGTAGACGCAATTGAATGTTCAATTGCTGTCGGTGCCAGCTTGCCACTCATATCTTATTCACCATTGCGCACTTTGTAAGAGTAGCAGTAACAAGTGCATCGACGAGCCGCTGGATGTTTCTAGTAGCATCCTTGCCTATTTTGACAACCATACTTTTTGAGTCGTCTGACAAGATTACGTTTGCTCCCTCGACGATTGATACGTTTGCCTTTGCTTTCTCAAGCTCCACATCTCCACCCCTGGACGATGCAATTAGTGTTGATATTGTCATGATGTCATTCTGGCTCAAATAGAACTTTACGCCATCATACTCAAGCAGGTACGCATCAAGAGCCTGTGCCGCCTTTACAGATATGATTCCTGTAATAACAAGATGCTTTCCATTTGATGCAGGAATCCTTATTGAGGGACCTTTTATTGCCATTATGCTTCCTCCTTTCCGCAGTTAACAAAAACTTTCTCGATTGAAGCCCACGTTCCACTGTCAAACTCAACGAATGTGGTGCAGTCAACACTGCTTGGTCTTAGGATTATATCAGCAATCTCTTTCTCTGCTGTACTCCTAACAACCTCGTCTTCATCAGAGAAAAATTTACACCTTTCTCCATCAATGTATACATGCCCTATAGTGACGCTTTCCTCGTTCTCAATGGCGTGCTCGATGATTTCGCTAGCAGCATCGCGTGCCGAGTCTTTTACAATGTGGCTATGTATCCCGTTTCTATAGGAAAAGAACATTGACACCTTTTTCATATAAGCCTTTCTGTTCTTGCCTTGATTAGCATTTGCCATACTATCTTTGCCTCCTTTCCGTCTATCTTGTTTCCTCTCTCGTAATCATACAGTAGCGGTGGCTCTCCATGTAGACATAGAGACACGACCTCGCCAGTGTTTTTTCTTTTGTACCTAAAGAATGGTTGGTCTTTTCCATACTTGTGCAACAGAAAGTCAACCATTTCGCTTCTTGTAGGCTCCTCAGAACGCTTCATCTCCTCCCATAGCCTTGGGAAATGTTGCCGCAGCTTTTTGCCGCTTTGTATGTTTGGCCTCCAGAACATCCCTGCTGGGTTTGTAAAAATCCACTCAAGGATTCTGTTTACGTCATCTGGAGATACGCCGTCAATTCTGATTAGTCGCTCTATTTCTACAACCCATTTTAAAAATGATGCCTCTGATGGTTTTCTGTGTCTTTCTAGACTTGTCTCTATATACTCTCTCAGCTTTTCAGCTAATGCAAGAGCATCTTTATATTTTTCATCAGAGTACACCTTTTCTTTTAGACTTCCTCTTTCCTCCTCTCCTGCTTGCGTTGGCCCAGAAGGGTCAACACTATTTGTACTTTTATTATATATATTACTTTTATGTGTGCCGTTAGGCGATATCGCCTTTTGGCACATCGGGTCTGAACCCGTTTGCTCGTTTTGGCACATCGGGTCTTCGCAAGTGTCATCAGGAAACTGCAGGCTCAAGCTATCCCGTAGATGATACTCATACCAAAGATTCTGCTGTTCTGCGGTTCTTTGGAGTTTCACCTTTTTAACATACCCTGCCTCAATCAACTCATCAAGTGCAGAGTTTACAGATTTTTTACCTCCTTTTGTTCCTTTAACGAGACCTTCGATTGTTATGTATCCGTTATCTATATTAGATAGCATCCAGATACGCAAAAACAATCCGCGAGCCTTGTCAGTGATTGAGTTGTCCCTGATGATGTCGTTGTGAACCATTGTGAAGTTTGCCGTATAAGGCGACTTCACAAACCTAACCTGTGCCATTATTTCCCCTTTTTGTCCCAGTTGACAATTAGCGAGATGTTGGTTGTTGTCTCAACGGTCTTCCCTTCGATTATCCATTTCTTGTCGTCTGGAAGCTTTGAGTTAATCAACTTCGCTAACTCTTTTTTGTTTGGCATAACGTATGAAGGGTTTAGGCGTGCTAACTCAAGAAGCTCTTGGTCAGTATACTTGCTTGTGTCAACCTCTACCTTCTTATTGCCACCACGAAGCGTGACTGTAACGCCTTTCTTTTTAGCCTTCGATACGCCAGATTTTAGCATAAATTTTTTAACATCTTCTCCGAGTTTCTTGGCGTTCTTCTCAATATCCTTGAATTCTCGGTACTCTACGGCCTCTTCAGCAATGTCATCAGGAAGCTCTTTCACCTCCCCTTTCCCAAGGCAATTAAATGCCCACGGACACACTGAGCAGATGTTCCCGACATTGCGTGGGACGTCGTTCACGCTGAATTCCATCGAGTCTTTCTCTCCGTTCTGCCACTGAATGTAATCCTCGACGACATTCACGAGCGCAAGAGCATCCTCTTCTGCAAGCATAGCTTCTGCCTCGCTGTACTCGATATCGAAGACTTTATTTCCTCCGTCGTTCAGCTCAAGCGCCAGCACTTTTGCGTCAATTTCTTCAGGCTGCACTCCCTTTTCTGCAGCGATATATTTAGTCTGTAGACACACCTGCCGCACCCAATAGTCATGTGGCACTTTTGGAATGGCGTTGGTTGTTTTTATCTCGATGAGAATAAACTTCTTGCCACTCTTTTTTGCGCTTTCAATAAGCTCAACGGCTTCTGGAAGTGGGTCTTTTCTAGTAAACGGAGCATTAACTTCTATCAAAATATCTGGGTGAACCAATATGAAATTCATTATCGTTTCGCCTAAATATTCTCCCTGTCTTTCAAAGTTGATTCCAGCAATCTCAAATCGAGACTCAACAACACCCTCAGCCACATTGCCCTTGCGCATACGTATGAAATTTTCCAATGTTGGCTCCGGCTCTCCATACAAGATGTTGTATGCAGTTTTTCTAGCGCAACCGGCTACATCAGATGCTCCGATGCGCGCTGTATGACCATCAAAAGTCATACGGTCAGATTTTGTTTCTTTCTGCTCCTTCAAAAAAGCTGCTTGCATCAAATCTTGAATCCGACTCATACCTGTTCTCCTTTTTTACAAATCATAGAAATATACAGAATCGATATCTGCTCCAAGATAGTCAATCTCGTGAGATTTTTCAATTCTATCAACAATGCCGTCACCCTCACTCATCCACGGATTTCCATCGTATACGTCATGTATGTATTTTCCGATTGACGCATATCCAGCTCCATGTAAAGCATCTTTGTCATAGTAAATGTTGTATGAGTTGACCATGTTGTCTACTACAGAAAAAGATGACTTTTCCATCTATTCCTCCTTAATCCATTTTCCATCTTGGCACACGAAGCCCTTTCTCTTTAGCACATCTGCAGTTTTCTTTCCAACAGATTCTGCATCGACAATAAATGAGCCAGAATCAACCACATATTGCAGCTTTAGCCTCCTAAGCGTGTCCTCGGTGTCCTCCTCTTTTATTCTCATTTTTGATGGCTTCTTTGCTTTGGCAGCGGCAACTATTTTTTCACGGTGGCTAATCTCGTCCTTTGTTGCGATTGAGCCATTAAGACCGATTCCTAGCGCTCCGAGAGCACGTCCTCTTGCAGATGTCTCTGCAGTTTCAAAGTAGTTCCACTTGTTGAACTCTGATGCATCATCCCTCTCCTCTGCAAATCCATTGCACACGAAGTGTTCGGCACCATCGCTATCTCTTTTGAAAACCTGCGCCTCAAATACTACGCCTCTCACCACCCCGCCTGCCGTCTCAATAGAGAAATGGCTAGGGATGGTCTTCATGAAGTATCCCTGCGGCATCCATTTCTCGACAAATTCCTTTAGCCTCTCGGCAACAGTAACATATGACTCATTATAGTTATCGTACTCCAAGCTCATTTGCACACTCCTCTACTCCTTTAAAATTTCTTATGTCTATGCCATCACAATTTGCATTCATCTTTGTTACATTTATATCAAAGCTCTTTACGGCTTCTAGCTGTGCGTTTGCTATCAGCGCAGCAACAACAATTGCAAATGTGATTAGAATCATAATCGCTTTGTCGCTCACTTTTTCCTCCTCTTCCTGCTCTTCCTTTTTCCGAACAGATAAATGTCCGGGCTGATGTAATTCTCTATGGGGGCAGCCTCTAGCAACGCATCAGCACGAAGGTAGAGGCTCTCAGATGGGCCTTTCTCATCAAGCTCACGATTCAGCGCAGCGAGCTCCATGAGAAATTTGTCAACAGAGAGTTTTTTTCTGCCCCCACTTTTCAGTTTTTTACTACTGCAACATCGAACTTCTTTCTAGTTTTGAGTGTTTTTTTAACCACATCCTTGATTGATTGGTCAATCAGGTCGTTCTCATCGATATCAAGGAATTTCTCCTCTCCGTCAACTACTACAGCAGTTGTTCCATCAAAGCTGACGATGCTACTCGCCGGGATATCCCTGCCTATTTTATCGCTCAGTACCTCCTGCAATGATGCAGATAAAAGGTCCGTCGGATTCACTTTTACCTTTTTCTCTTTTCCAAATACAACCTTCACTTTCATTCACAACCTCCTTTATTTTCTTCTCAAGTTCGTGTTTTTCTGCCATCTTTTCCATATCAAAATATGTAACGACAAACACAGGTGACATCATTATAAAAGCAGCAATAAAATATCTCATTGTTTGCTCACTTTCGCAAGGGTCTCGAAGCCATGGCACCCCTTTACCTTCTTGATTTTGTGCGTTACAGGATTCCCTTTTGAATCCTTAACGATTTCACCATACCCATCAAACATTACACTATCTTCATTTTGATGTTCGATATTTGTTGGGTATACAAAATCATCTCTATCAGAATACTCATGCGACCTTGCAATGTATTCCGCTACTTTTTTTGAAACGATATAGTAAACACCGTCTTTCTTTGGAGGAATATTTCCAACAAGTTCCTCCACAGGCTCATAAATGTACGAGTCCATCACCTTTTTTACTGGCCTGCTAGCACGCTGTAGACGCAACACGTCTTCATATCTAGCAGGACCTGCAACAAAACCACTATCTAGGTCTCTGACCTCGTGGCACGTCAAGTTTACAAGCATTTCTGTCATTTTTCATCTCCCTTAAAATTTGTTCAACGATTCGAACTTTTTTTGCTATAACCTTAACATAATTAGAATTAGGGCCTGCGGCAAACCCTCCATTATATGAGGCAACCATGTGCTTCCATACATTTTTTTGTTTCAGCCTTACCCTCCAGTAGTTTTGCCAATACTTAAGCTCCATGAGGGCTGCTGACACCGAAAAATCGAGGTCACTAATTAGCCTCTCACAAAGCCTGCTCCTATTCCATGCGTTGTTCTTTAACGGTAGCCGCCTGATTAAGGATGATGGCATTACGTGAAACACTCCACAGCTTGGGTCTGAAAGGTTAATTGGATGTGCGCCAAGTTGAGATTCCTGCCACGCTATAGCAGCAAGAGTAAGTCCAAGGTCAAACTTTTTGCCTGCTTCGTAGATATGTAGCATTGTGCTTTTTTGAGCATCTGTTAGTTTTTCGACACTGTAATCTGACGCGCTTAAAATAGAGGCAACGAGCGCAATTAGAACAAGGACTTTTTTAATCATGGCGTACACTCGTTTTTCGATGTATGCATAATAGCTTCAAAAATAGCTGCGCCAGACTCGTGAACTTGCTGTAGCCTCTCGTCAAGTTCTTTTGCATCAGCCTCAACAAGTAACTTTTGAGTGATTTCTATTGAATTTGCACAGTCGTTAAGGTTTTCGTACATGATTATGTTGCCTGTGTCTCTGAATGATTTTGCAAGAGATTTTAGGTAACGAGCCTCATTTATCAAATCTTCGTATAGTCTGCCTTTTTCTGTCATCTTCTCATCCTTTTATGTATTTATTTTTTACATCATCAATGCTTTTTCCGGCAAAGCTCCATACACCGTTGTACCTAGCGAAAATTCCATCTGTTCCATAACAAATTACAATCTTCTCAGTGAAATCAATTTTTTCGACTTCACAAATAGCCTCGATAGCGTTTGTTACAGAAGGGCATTCCTCGCAATCGTCCTTGTCGTAAATGATAACAATATCATTATCGAGCCACTCAATGTTATAAGATGGCATCATTCTGTATGGGTATTGCATGAATAGGTTGCTTTTATAGTCTCTCTGTCCATGCTCAAAGTGTCTATGCAGACACACTGGTCCCACTCCTGCCTCAACAGAGACAGGGTCTGTTAATGGCTTACCGCAGTACGCACACTTAGCAGATGCTTTTTTGGTCCTCTTTTTCTTGTTGTTGCAACTTTCTGAAACATCATCAACTACATAATCATCCATTAGTGGCAGCAAGTTATCTTGTACCGACTTTTTATTCATCAAATCCCCCTTATTCTACGGGCAAGCTTTGCAACAGCATTTGCTGCTGGCCTATTTATTTTTGCCAAATTCATGGCAACTAAATATACTGTATCAGCTATTTTATTTTTCATTTTCAACCTCCATGCACTCTTGAAGGATTTTATCAACCCTTTCAAGGTCGTATTTCGCCTGCTCATACATTCTTTTAAAGTGGTCAACCTTTTGGTTGATGAGCTCCCTTTGTATTTTGTAAAAATGCATTCTTGCAAGCTCTTTGCTTAGGAAATATCTGCCCTCAACAAAGTCCCAAAGGCCATCTTCATATTCACAGTCAGTCAATAAGTCTGAGTAGAACAGTTTTCCAAACTTGTCTGAAGACAAAAGAACCTCAACTTTTCTGCATGCCCCAACATCATGCTTTGACTTCGCCTGAAATGATACCCCATGCTCTGTCGTGATTACTGCTGTAACAGTAAACTCAATTATGTCGATTGAGCATGGGTGATATAGCGTATCACCGACAGTAATAGACGAAATTTCTTCGCCACCGTTTATCCTCCCTAATGACTTGATATATGTTTCTGGGCTCATTTCAGTCCTCCTTTTTCACACGAATGACATCAGTTGTTTTTGCTCCATTTTCGAGCTCAACATACAGCTCTACATCCCATCCAGCAAGCCTCCTGCCAGCGTAGACAGGAGTAATTCTGGACACATACGCACTTGAAATTCCGCACTCGTCACACTCAACGGTGATAGGAGCGGTCATGTTTACAAGTTCTGCATCACATTTTGCAAGGAGCTTTTCGCTCCAGATTGCACTGAACTTTCCTGTGTCGATGAACATAATATGTACCTCCAGTCTTCTTACATAAGGCCATTTGTTCGGCGCCTCATCTACCCTAAAAAAACAACCTACAACACCCTTCCCGTATCGCACAAAGCAAACAATCGACAAAATCGACTGCTTGCCTGTGTAACACAGGAAGGGTGCAGTGAAACCAGTTATTTTGCGCCTGCTGGCCAGGCGTGAGCTCTATTCGGCAATGAGCCTTTTGAGCTCTTCTTTTGCGGCGGCTGTCTTCAAGTTGACTGTGTTGTTCTCCTTATCGACGAACAGCTTATGTCCACTGTCAGACATCATTCTAATCAAAACCCAGGCGCGGTTGCCACCGATTTCAGCTACCTTGGCGTTTTTATATATAAAGCTCATGTTCCCTCCTCCTTATAGTGGGCGACTACATGAGGCAGTCATCCAGAAACTTGCTCATCTCTTTCTTGTTGTCGAAGAGATAAAGTTTCTCAGGCCTTTTGAGCCCGCTATAATTGCCTCTGTTTATGAGGCCAGCGTTTGAGTATGTAGAGAGAGCCCATCCGCTGCGCGTCTTCTCGAAGCGGTTAAGGCAATATATTGGGTGCTTAGTTGCGACTGAAAAATCGCCGTTGTCGAGTTTCCAAGCACCAACTACTTCCTGATAGCCACTTCCTCCATTATGGAGGTCGCGGATTTCAAATCCACGTGCTTTCGCTGCCTCCTTTATTGCATTCTCAATACCTACTTTTTTCACGTCGATTTCCAGCATTTTCAGCCTTTCCCCTGTCTGAGCCGGGAATGCTCCTCTCTTCCAACGCGCCCATAGAGCAGGACGGCCTTTAGCGTTGGCGCAGGCACCGTTGATTCAGTGTGCCTACAAGAGCTCCGCAGAGACCTTGTAGCCACAGCCTCACAAGAGGCGTGCCATGCAGCGTATTTATTTGCGCCCGCTGCTGGCGCAACTCATTAGTCGAGATTAGTCGAGCCCGAGGATGGCGCGGGAGGCCTCGATAGCCTCCTCTCTACTGCCGTGGACAAAGCCGTCAATGTCCGTCCAGAGGATTTTTGTTCCGACTGTAATCGCTTTTGCCATGGTTCACCTCCTTAGGTGTAGCTCCACTGCTCTGGCGTACAGTGGAGAAGGGAAGCCGCTTTCGCGGCAACTCACCAAGGCTCTTCATTCAACGCCCTGGTGGAGGCTATTATTTAGCCTCATATATATATGCCACGTTTTTTGCGATTTTTATCACCGCAATATTACGCAGCATACATACATGAGGCTAATTTCAGCCTCGTATATATATGCCGCATTTTTGTTAATTTTTATCACTAAATTTAAACTGTTTTTGTTGATAGTAATTTCTGGTAAAATGATGCCGTAGTTGTATGCAGTCAAAATATACACCAGGAGCAAGCAATGACACAAAAAACTGCAGCATTTTTTAATGGCGACTATGCAGCTGACCCGCTTTCGGAGGCTGAAATTGACGCTATGTATTCAACAAAAAAAGACAGGACCAAGAGAGCTAGAGAACTCATTAATCATAATGCGTCTCTTCCTGAGCATTCAGCTTTGGTGTCAGCAGCAAAAGGTGGATTGCTAGGTGGTGGATTGGGTGGGCTGGCTGCTCTTGCTGCAACAAGAGACCCAATAGCTGCGGCTGCTATTGGAGGACTTGGTGCGCTTGTGTCAGGAGCGCTAGCAGGTGGCGCCAGGTCGTTAAGCAACACAGAGATACGCAAAGCTAAACAGTTGAAAAATGTTGACGACTCAACACTTGAGAGAATGGTTCTAGAGCGGGCATTACAAGACAAGCTTAATAGGGAACATACTAGGCATGCTAGCCTTGTTGCAGCAGTTAGCAGGCAATAAATCACAAAGAAAGGAAAAGATAGATGAAAAAAATAGCACTTGTAGTCGGACATAGACCATCTGCACCTGGAGCATATGGCGACATGGGCATCCCAGAGTTTAAATTTTGGAATGAGCTCGCACCTATTCTTAAAAACAGGATGGAAGCAACAGGAAGAGTTCAGTGTAGAATTTTTCACAGGCCAGAGATTCCAGGTGGATATGGCGCAAAGATGAAGGCTCTGCATAAAGAAATTGACGAGTGGGGTGCAGATATAAGTATTTCTCTTCATTTTAACGCAGCAAGCAGCCCAATGGCTAATGGCCATGAGGTTCTGTATTGCGCATTTTCCAATGGAGGAATGCTGTATGCAAAAATAATGGAGGATATTTTTACAAAAAGACTCCCGAATAAGCCTAGAGGCACAAAACCAAAGACCAAAAAAGAAAGAGGTGGTGGATTTTTGTGTAGAGGAAAGTCAAAGTGCATTCTAGTCGAGCCGTTCTTTGCATCAAACCAACACGACTATGTTGAAGGCGGTGCGCACAGAGAAGACCTAATTTCCTGCTTCGAGGATTTTGCACAACTATGCTAGCCAGCTAAATAGCTTGCATAGGCTCAAGAGTCGCAAATGCGGCTCTTCATGTGAGAAATCAGCATCATGAAATTATCAAAGTCGTATCGTGTGCACTTTTCTCTGGTTGAACGTTTAAAGTTCGTATGGAAGTCTATGTGGCATTTGCTACACAAACACACGCCATTGCTTGCATCAAACCTCTGCTCCTTGAAATAAGAGGCATGATTTATATGATGAGCAACTCTTCCTTTTATTGAATTGCACACAACACATCTTTTGTCCCTTCTTATTACGGCAGCCCTCCAAATTCTATATTCTCTTGTTTTTCTCCAGTCCATTTTTTGTCCTTTACAGCTTGACTTTTATTTTTTTTCTGGTAAAATTCTCCGTGTTAGCTTGCTGTCTGTGCTATGCACAGAGCGTGGGTATAGCGCAGTCTGGTAGCGCACCTGGTTTGGGACCAGGTGGTCGCAGGTTCGAATCCTGCTGCCCGCACCATTCTAACAAAAAAAACACGAAAGCAGGTTGGCTGAGTGGTCGAAAGCGGCGGTCTTGAAAACCGTTGAGGGTAACACCTCCGTGGGTTCGAATCCCACACCTGCTGCCATTATGGACATAATCAAAGATGATTGACAAAAAAGAAGTCGGCGAACTGATAGCATCATCAATATATGACTCTGACGATATAGACACAGCTCTTTTTCAACTTGAGACATCAACACCAGAAGAAAGAAAAAGACTAATTCCTGTTGTTGTTGAATTGATTCTTGAAGAAGCTCTGTTTGGAATACTTTCTGGGATATCAACCAAAGTAACCGATGAAGAGTTTGAAGAAATAAGACAGATGGTGCTTAAGTCTGTCGAGGATTCAATCGGTAATTTTTCATAGAATGCGGAAGTGGTGGAATTGGTAGACACGCCAGCCTTAGGAGCTGGTGCACTAGTGCGTGAGAGTTCGAGTCTCTCCTTCCGCACCATTCATTAAGCGAGAACAAATGGTTGAAACAATAATGGTTTCACTACTGTTTGTGTCATTCCTTGCCGGATACATTGTTGGATGCGCTTCATGCAACAACTCCTCAAAAGAAAAACACGACGGCAAATACTGCGACACAACACCATACTTTTAGGCAGCCGTAGTTCAGATGGTTAGAACGCCTGCCTGTCACGCAGGAGGCCGTGGGTTCGAGTCCCATCGGCTGCGCCATATAAAAAAGATAGAAGGAAATACAGATGGAATTCAATACTATGCTTTTGATGGTTAACATTGCTGGACTCCTCCTATTCTACGACACAAATTCAGATAATTGCTAATTTTTTAAGTATCACGTAAAGTTCTGTTTGGTATAGTTCAAGTTATGCGCCCGTAGCTCAGCAGGATAGAGCATTCGCCTTCTAAGCGAACGGTCCCAAGTTCGAATCTTGGCGGGCGTACCATGCCGGTGTAGCTCAGTTGGCCAGAGCAGCTGATTTGTAATCAGCAGGTCGTCAGTTCGAATCTGACCATCGGCTCCATCTCAAAAAAGTCGTACAATACGCCAAAACCCCTTGCAAAACAAAAAAATATTCGCTACAATTCAAACTGTCAGAGATGACATCGCTTTATGTCTTCCTATCATTTTATACTGATAGGCCACATATTGCGAGGCTACGAGGGGGAGAGCCGTTCTGGAGATAAGCGCCCAGAATCCGCCATGCTCATGGAGGCCCGCCTCAACAGCCGAATAATAAGCTGGGGTGTCGCCAAGCGGTAAGGCCGCAGGTTTTGGTCCTGCTATTCGGGGGTTCGAGTCCCTCCACCCCATCCATTCCGGTGTAGCTCAGCTGGTAGAGCGAGCGGCTGTTAACCGCTATGTCGCAGGTTCGAGTCCTGCCACCGGAGCCACAAATACTTCAAAAAAGGGGAAATCATGAAAAAAAAGTTCAAATCTCTGTGGAAAATTGATATTAGCTATGATGACGATAGTGGAGATACGGCATCAGCAACATTTATGGTAGTGGCGAGAACAATCGATAAGGCAATCAGCATTGCTAGGAAGAATTTTGGAAATGTGGATGTGGAGATTGTTTCCGTAGAAAAAACAAACTGCAACCTTTTGTACTGAGCATAGACATGGAAAATTGCGAAATTGAGCAAGCAATTTTTAGGGAGATAGAAAAAGAGGTTGTCCGCATAATCAGAGAGAAGCATATGGACTACATTGAGAAGGTAGTTGACGATAACATTGAGTATATCGTTGATGAGTTCTTTAGGAGTGCAAGAGAATACGGTCATGAGCAGATAGACGAGGTAATCGTTGACGCCATGAGAGAAAAAGTCAGCCAATATATGAAAGATGTTGAGCTGACAAAAAAATCAAGCAAGGTGAAGTGATGAGATATATCGTTGCTGAAAAAATCCCAACAGAGGTTAAGATGCTCAGCGTAACAAAAAAGGAGCTTGAGGATATGCGAAACAAGTTTAGGTGCATATCCGTTTCCTTGCAAGACGAAAAGTGGCTGGCATCAGAAGAAGACGATGCACACGTTGGCTATCTTGCCGGAGAAATAGGAAGAATGCACCAAGACCAATATGCTGATGTTTGGTTTGTAAACAAAAACTATTTCAACAAAAACTATAGAATTGTAAAGGAGGAAGAAAAATGAGTGCAGGAACTTTTGTAGGAGAAGGGTCTTTCGGATGGGCTCTCAAAATGCTTGAAAACGGCGAGAAGGTAGCAAGAGATGGGTGGAACGGGAAAGATATGTTTCTGTTTCTTGTTCCAGGTAGCAAATTTAAGGTAAACCGTCCACCGCTTCTAGGAATCTATCCAGAAGGAACGGAGATTGAGTATCATGCTCATATCGACATGAAGACAGCGCAAGGATATGTTGTTCCGTGGCTAGCGTCACAAGCAGATATTCTAGCAAAAGACTGGAAGGTGGTTAAGTAATGCACGGCATGTTCATGTTTGACATGAGCAGGTGTCATGGCATTGGGTGCGACAAATCAACAGAATGTGCACGCTATCTTGCTGTTGAGTTTGACAAAAAACACAAAGATGAGCTTCCAAATTATATGTCATACATCCAAGAAGCAAGCTGCATTCGAAACGGGTTCTCAGGTTTTGTAAAAGCAACAAAGCAAGAAAAAAAACTTGCTATGCAAGGATAAAAAAGCTTTGTATAAGGTACAATTTTGTACCATTCTTTCTGCCAGTCGTCTAGCGGCCAAGGACACCTCAAACGAGGAAACGCATGTTCAAATCATGCCTGGCAAAATCAGGGAAAGATTAGGCAGCAGGTGTTTCTAGAGCACCTATACAGCTGAACAGGTTCAACCCCTGCCTGATTAAAACTCCTGCAGAAGTGCAGGTCGCTCAAGGCAAGTCTAATAGGCGCTTGAGCCTTGAGAGTAGCACCGCTGCCTCTGTCTACCGAGCAATGAGCTCAGGTAGTCACGCACGGAATATTCGGGCACTTAGCTCAGTTGGTAGAGCTCCCCGCTCATAACGGGGCGGTCGGTTGGGTTCGAGTCCCCCAGTGCCCACCATATATGGGGTTGTAGCTCAGTTGGGAGAGCGCTTGCCTTGCACGCACGAGGTCACGGGTTCGAGCCCCGTCAACTCCACCACTTACTCCTTCTTCTCTACTATATGAAACATCAACTACTTATGGTAAAATTTTCAAGACACAAAGTTATAGGCTCTAGTTGCGAGTCAACTTTTGTCTAAAACACAACAAAAGGACAAGTATGGCCAGCTATACAGTTGATAATGGCGATACTCTCACTCTTGATACTTCATTAAACGGACAAACGGTAGATAGCATCACTGTAAATGACGGTGTTTGTAACGTCGTAAACGACACAGATGATGGTCTTGTTCTGCAGATGGCATCAGGCGGGACAATAACAGTGTCTTCGTTTGGTCAGTTTAATGTGCGTGGAAAGATGATTGAAATCGCTACGTCTGACGGCACAAGAGGTTTGTCGATTCAGCATTGGCAGACAGAGCATCCTGTGAATATCGTATGGGTTGAAACTGGAGAGAGTACAAACATATTCAAACCTTGGTACTGCATCAATCCCGGTGGCTCAACAACACTAGACTTCAATATGTTTGCTGACGACGAAAGAGTCGGCAGAGTGTTTAAATGGTCAGACGGGGCAATCCAATTCTCTCCTAATCAGGGTGAAGCATGCGTGCCTGCAAATGGTGCAAGAATAAAAGTTCCTAATATCATTTTCTCAACAGAAGCTCCCTTCACATCAACAGTTACCGCAAAGTTTGCATCTGGAAAAGGCGGATATCTGTCGATGAAAAATGTTTACTTCTCTGACTTTTCAGCATCATTGAGCGGGTTTGGACATATTGATACAGAGGGTGTCGGCTTCCACGGGGCTGCGTATATCCTGTATTGCAACGACTTTAATCTTGTAGACACACACTCAGCGCTGAAAGATATGTATAGCTCGTCATTTGGACTAAACTATTCATCAAATGGCCAGATGAGAAACTGTAGCGCAGCGTCAGCAAAGTCGTTTGGAATGTCACTAAGCTACCTAAGAAATGTTGATGTAGACGGCATTGACGGATATGTAATGAAAAGGGATGGGATTTATGACTACGCAGTCTATCTAAACACAGTCACCAATTCAAATATACAAAATGTAAAAAGCGTTGGTGGGTCTCTGGCTCTAAAGAACACTAGCAACTCACGCATCAGATTTGTTGAGTGTATAGACCATCCAAATATGGTCGAAGATACAGCTGTTGCTGTTCCAAACATCTTGATTGATAGTTCGTCTGATAACACTATTAGAGATATCACCATCCCCGATGGCGGTGGAGCTGCTGTTGCATACATCAAAATCCAGAACTCACCTGGAATCGATATTGTTAAAGCTGACATTGAAAGCTCACATGGAAACAATGTTATAGCAGCAGATGTTTCGTTTGGAGTAAGATATTCAGAAATCAATTATGCTGGATACAGAGGTAGCGTGCCGTTCTTTATGCCCGCAAAGAACAACGGTGTCGTTATGCAACATATCACGACTCAAAACAGAACAGAGCTTAATATGGACGCACCTAACCTTGTAATCAAAGGTGCTGATGCAACAGGAGTGTCTGTTGGTTCTGGAGCAGAAGGTTCTGGATTTGCACAAATCTACACCTCTGACACAGAAGGTAAGCTCGTGTTTGTCGCACAAAAGAACTCAGTAGAGTCTGGAATCTTCGACTCCATTGAGGGGACTGTAAAGTTCTCGTATGACGGAAGGGTGTATTTTAATTCCCTTGGTGACAGCGCAGTTCTTAAGACGCCATACAGAATCAAGGGTGTTACATTCAAAGATGTGCAGCCTGAAATATCTGGCTACGGCACCAGCGTGCTT
>Ga0256831_1000021_pt1 | contig 76440 bp, 82 predicted proteins | sample 132544metaG_FD_189087 | JGI IMG/M metagenome (GOLD analysis project Ga0256831, IMG submission 189087) | Hydrothermal vent microbial communities from Lau Basin, Pacific Ocean - 132-544 | ecosystem: Environmental > Aquatic > Marine > Hydrothermal vents | place: Pacific Ocean: Lau Basin | collected...
CACAATTGATGCTACCGAAGAATCAATAAGCTATTATACTGATAGTATAAAAAATAATATTTACTATTTTGTTAGTATTTTAACAAGCCAAGATATAGGTGGTTTTGATATGGAAATAGTTTTTAAAATTGATTCTAATTTGGAATATATAGGTTCTGAAATTGTTCAATGTGACTTTTCTTATACAAACAATTTTGTTTCTAATAATGTTTTTATGTTAGGAGAATTTAAATACAAAACTCAACAAAATATTCTTTCTTCTATGTATAGATTATGTGATTTTAAATATACAAAAGTTTTATCTTTGATTAAAGGAATACTTTCTGCATATAGCCACAGTTTTACTCTAAATAAAGGAATTGAATCTATAGGGGGACATATTGATAAGTGGGCAACCACATGGATGCAATTATTTATTCCTACAGCTGCTGACATATCGGATATATCTATAAAAGTGTTTGAGTTAATACCTTCTTCTACTGAATGGACTTTAGATATCCCTTTAGAATATAGATATGTTAATGATAAGTTGCAAGGTTTTTCAAAACCTATACCTAAAAAAGCAGATCCGAAAATACCTTCTATTTCACTTAAAGAAATAGAGGCAGACCCATTATACACAACAAAAACAAAAATTCCGAAAGAAGAACTTTGTAAAGAGTTTTACAAAATGTTAGACAATGACGGATTTACATATGAGATAGAATCAGATGATAAGCTATTAATAGGAAATTATGTTTACAAAATAAAAAAAGATTTTTATGGCGGAGACATTAAAGAAGTAGCATCTTCATTTGTTAAAAACAGATATGCTTCTGATATAGATATCTTCAAAAACACGTTAATAGAAATATTAGAAGCCAAAACACAAGAACCTATAGATGAAAACTTTACTATTGACAAATTTGAATTAACTGCTAAAGATTTTAATAATCAAATATCAGAGGAAGCACTTGAAGCTATTCAAAACCAAATAGATGCAGCTCAACAAGAAGCACTTCAAGAACAAGAGAAAAAATCTGTTAGAATGTCGATAGATGAATATATAGCTCAACATCCAGAAATGGAAGCAGAAATAAAACAATATATAGATGACCTTAACATGTTGGCAGATGCATACGTTTGGGAAGGCAATCCAGCAAGAACACCTATCGATGGAAAGTTATTTAAAAAAGTAAAGATGTCTCAAATAATGGAGATAAAACCTCGAACTATACAAAAGGAAGAAGATGTTTAAAAGAGTTGGAAATACTCTCGTTGTAGGAAATTCGTCAGTCCCTTTATTGGATGGGTCACATGATATTTTTTTAGACAAAAATACATTGGCTGTTTCATTAGATGTTGAAAATCCTCCAGACAATTTAAAAAAAATAGCAACATATGATTTTAATGAAGAAAAAAATGAATTAACAATCACAAAAAACACTTTTGATTTTGAAAACAAAAAACCAAAGCTATATCTTTTTGCAAGGAGTATGACTAATAATATTAGAGTTCATAACAATGCATTATATAATGAAGGCTCTGATTTTCCTGTCTCAGGATATATAGAAGGAATTCCTATAGATTTTAACTATACTAGCTTTTTTATGTCTACTATGGCAATGGCAACTTATCCTTGGATAGGGGGAAGGAGTTGCTTTAAAACATTATTATTTGGTTCTATAAACAGCAATCCACCTAGATATACCGCTAAACCTATGACATATTGTGCTGAATTTGACCCTAAATTTTGGATTATATTACAGTTTTCAGTAAGTGCAGTAGGATTGGTGTTAAATCCTGTTTCTTACGAGCTTTCTTTAGATTCTCAAAATTTGGCCTTTAATAGATGGTCGTTAATGTTTTCTTTTTACAATTTTAGAAGATATTCAGAAATTGTTATAAACAAAGAAAATATGTTTAGTATTAATTTTGAAAACAATGATGTGCAAGATTTTTCGCCTGTTACAGAACTAAGTAGCGGCAGTTCTTATTCTATACCAAATTTTAATACTAAGTTTTCAATGTTTAACTTAACACAATAAAGGAGAATAATGGCTACTTTATATATACAAGCAGTTAATCATAAGCTTTACACTAATAATTATTTTTCAAATTTATCAGATGAAGAAAAAGATAAGATTTACTATAAAGTTTCTGGTACAGAAAAGCCTACACTTAATTATAAACAATTTATAATTGAACAACCAAAGATAAGACTTCAATTAACAGATTATTTATTTAATCTAATAAAAGATGAAATGTTTTACGAAAATTACCACAATATCGTATACAAAAAAGTTGAAAACAAGGAGTTTTATAAAAGAATTAAAAATATAAAGTATCAAAAAATTAGGTTTTATTTTGAAGATAGATGGATAACTTATTATTTTAATGTAAAAAGCAAACACAAAGTTACAGAGTCAGATTTTCCAGTTGCTTTAGCCCTTTACGCTGCTTATCCAGCTAAAGGGGTGTTTAACTTTTTGTTGCAACCTTGTACTAAAGAAGGAGGTAATGGGTTTGTTAAATGTTGGAGCGATATGTGGAAAATATGTGCTTTTATAGAGGGATTAGAAAGCGAAGAAGATTATTGTGATATGAGTGATACTACATGTTACGATCCTCCTTATAGATTAAAGTTTGAAAATTATTTTTATACTTTTCCAGGAGAAAATGACTATCTTTTAGAAGCTTACACAATAGATTACGATAAAGGTATATATAAAGATAAATCTTCTGAGTATTATATTGTAGACAGAGAAGGGGATTATTTTAAAAAGGGGACAACTAAACTATCAGACTTAAAAGAATTGGTTCTTAAACGTTTCAACGAATCGCCAGAGAGGATAGAATTGTATATGGATAAAAAAGTAAAAAGAAAAATAATTGCTTACAAAACAAGTAACACTTTTAAAACATTTGAAGATATGTTTAAATATTTAGGGCGTTCGTGGATTGGGAGACATAATGCTTTTTTCTTACAGTGGAATCAATACATGAAATATTTTAACGAATCTAGCGATGGATATTATTGCCCTCCTTCGTCTCCACAATACATAAGTGAAACAGTTTCACAAGAAGAGCCTGTTCTTTCGCCATATGTTGATGTTCGTTTTTCCCAAAAATCAAGTGACTCTTTAATACAAGAAACAATTGAAGGTTATGTAAAAAAAGAATACAATATATCCATCCTGCAAGATATTAAGATATTAACCATGTTTGATTATTTAAAGTTTACAATAAGTACAGACAAATGGTTAGAGCTTCTTGACATTAACGCAAAAACATCTGAGATATTAAAAGAGCACCTAATTATAAATCATCAAACATTAGATGGTTATTGAAATTTGTTATAATTAGCTAAAAAAGGATGTGATTATGTTTGACATTACAAATGACATGGATTTAAGTTTCTTATCTCAAGCATTGCATGATGCCCCAATAAAACCTGTAGAGTTAATAAAACAAGCAAATGTAAATATTGATTATTCTCAATTACCTAATGATATTTTTGCAGATCCTGTAGAAAAAAAATTTCCTATACATACTCCAGCAGATGCCGCTATTAGTGCACTTTATATTTATAAACAAGCATCAGAGGTAGACGAAGATGTTAAGCAAAGAGTAGCAAATGCATTAGAAGAATATGGATTAAAAGAGCTGGAGCCCTTATTAGAGGGTGAAAAAGAAATGGTGAAAATTGCAAGTGAAGAACACTTTCTTCTACCATCTAAATTAAAATTCCCAGCTTTAGATCCTGATATGTTACTTAAATCAGCTTCAGCTGCTGAAACATACTTCCATGTAATGCCTTTAAGCGATAAGGTAGAGCTTGCTACTAATTTGGTTAAAACAGCAGAAGAATTTAATATTGAACCTGAAAAGTTGCCAAAATGGGCTTTTGTGTATGGGCAACATGCACCATGTAATTTAGAAAAGTTAGCCCATGAATTAGGTGTTAGATATGCTTATACAAAACATGAAGGCTATCAAGATCTCTTTCAAGAACTTAAAGGATTATTTAAAACAGCAGGAGAAATTAGTTTTGATGCTGGAACTAATAGAAGTATAGTTGCTAAATTGATAAAATTAGACAAACAAGCAAATATTTCTTATGATGAGCTTCCTGATCCTTTTATTATTGTATTTAATGAAATTGACGCTCAACCAGAAGAAATATCAAAAACAGCTTCTGACGAGTTAGTAACAATTGGGGGAGTTGATTTTTATAAAGACGATTTAGCTGAGTTAATAATGAGCTCAGATGGTCCTGCTATTATTGGTGAAGATTTATATAAGGCAGCTGAAGAACATTATAATGTTTTAGATGCAGATGCTGTGATTTCAGAGTTACAATCTTTACCTAAAGAGGCACAAGAATTAATAGCTGAATATTTAGTTCAGTACATAAATGAGTAATGTCTAATATAAATATTATTTTTCCAAAGGAGAATGTTTTTTCTCCTGTTAACAATGTTGTTGTTTCTCAAAATGTTAACACTGATACAATTTATCTTCAGGTTGGAGAAAATATTATTACTCTTCAAACTAAAAAAGCAGATTATTTTATACCCGGTTTAGAGTATGCAGACATAAATGATTGTACAGATTTGGTAAGAAGCAGAAATATTGTAGATATTATATTGTTTGTAAACAAATTTGCTCCAAAAGGGATTATAGATAAGGGGAGTGGTCCTTTCAAATTTTCATATTCTAAAAAAGAATTGTTTGGGTTTGTCTATTCGTCTGAGTTGTTGGAAATAAACATCAAAATTTCAGGGGATTGTTTATTGATTTTGAATAATAAACTATTCTATGAAAACGCTAAAGTTAGCATTCCAAAAAATATTTTCTTACCTATCAGAATGATATTTTGTAACGGAACAATTGAATTTGGTGTTAATCAGAATATTTTTTACCTTTTAAAGGAGAAAGATGAATAAAGCGTCTAAAGAAATACTGCATTTTGCACATCAAGTAGATGATTTAAAAAATTATATTATGAGTAGAAAACTTGATGAAGAAACATATAAGATGGTGTTTTCAAATGAAAAAATTCAGGCTTTAATTTTGTATTATGTTTTTTTAAATTTAGCCAGAGAAGATGCTTTTAAAATGGAGATAGAAACCATTGATAATTTGATTTCTCCATATTCTGAATATAATGCAGAAAGACTTAAAGCTATGACTTCAATTCTAAAAACTGAACAAGTTTTTACAAATCCTATAGCTTTTAACGCAATGATTGAATGTTTTAATGGTCATGAAATTACAGTTGGAACATTAGAACCTTACCCAGCATATGAAATAGCTTGGACTTGCGCTAATGTGTTGGGAATATGGGGAAGCGAAACTTTTGCGTTCAAAGGAAATGCTTTAAGGTATATCAGAGCGTGTCTTGATTGGGAATCTTGGGAATTGCCTCCAGTGTTTTTATCTTTTCCAGTTATATTAGACATGTATGAAACTAAAAAATTAGAAATGTATGCATCGATTATTAAATATATGCAAAATCTAACATTAAAAGAAATATCTGAATTAGCAAATGACAAAAATGCTATAAAAACTTTTGAAAAAACTCCTTTTTTACTAAATTATATGGTAAAATGTTCAATGGAAAGCCTTGCCTTGGTGAGGCTTATCAATGAAACAAACCAACAATTAAAAACAATTTTTGAATGAAAGGATTGCAAATGTTTGGTGGAACTCTTTATGATCTTTATAAAATGGCTGCAGAAGATAAAAGAGATTATTCTGGGGCAGAAGCTGCTGCAGGAGTAGGTTTAGCTGGTGCCGGAATTTATGGTGGAGTAAAAGCAAAACAAATGGCAGATAAACAAAAAAGAGCTGAAGGTGCTTTATATTTTGCTAAAAAAAGAAAAGCTGAATCAGAAAACGCTAAAGATATTAATGTTAAAAAATTAAAACAAGTAAATAATAGAATTAAAGAACTAGAAGATTACAAACCATCTTTATTTAGCGCTTTATTCCGTGATGCAACAGCAAATAAAGTTCGTGAATTAGAACAGTTAGGTGTAAAAAAATCTGAATTAGAAAAAGTTGTTGCTCATATGGAAGGAAGAGCAGCTTCTAGCGAAGAAAAAGCAAAAGCTCTTGAAGAGGTAGTTGGCAAAATTAAAAAAGGAAAAGGTGTTGCTGCAGCCGGAGGAGCTTTAGGTCTTCTAGGTGGTGGTGGTTTACTTTATGATGCATACCACAAAAAAGACCAATAAGGAATAGAAATGAGTCTTTTATTTAAAGTAGCTCAAAACCTTCATGAAGATTTCTCTTCTGAAGGTCTCTTGTATAAAATTGCAAAGAAAAAAAACAAAAAAGAAAAAAAGGGCCTGCTAAAAAGAGAAATATAGATACTCTTATTAGAGATATTGACACAGCGTATGTTTCAAATGCAGAAAAAGTTAAGGCTAACATGAGCTTTGGTTCAGAAACAAATGCTGTATGGCCTGGAGCGAGCACTACTACTACTACAAAAAGTTCAGCACCTAATTGGAGCGCAATGGGGCCTGGTTCTGCGTATAATTATGTAATACATGGCACTGAATGGGATGGAAAACTTCCTGGAAGTGAAACTCCTAAAACTTCAACAACTACTTCTGATGTTCCTAATTGGAGTGCAATGGGACCTGGTGATGAATACAAAGATACAAACAAGTTATTAGAACAACCATCATTCTTCAGTAAACACAAAGGTAAACTTGCAGCTGGAGCATTAGGTTTAATTTTAGCTGGTTATGGTTATCATAGATATAGACAGAATAATCAACAACAGCAACAATAGTTATCTTCTTCTTTTTTTTAGATTCCCTTTTTCTTTTTTTGTTATAATTTGTAAAAAAGGTTATTATGTCTAACATAGCACATTTCGGTAGAACCATAACCAGATCGCAATTTGCGCAAGCTGTTTTGTGGTTAAAAGGCAAAAGATTCAATTTTGAGTTACATCAGCCTTTTAGAGAAATATACGACTGGCCTAAAAAAAATCTATTATTAAAAACAGCTAGACAGGTTGGTAAATCTACTATGCTAGCTGCAACCCTTGTAACCGACTCTATGTTAGAGCCAAACAAAAGAACCTTTTATGCTACAACTTCTGAAAAACAAGCTAGGGAATTTGCTAGAGTTAAATTAAACGAATTTTTAGCTCGTTCACCTCTAGTTAGGAGATATTTATTAAACAAACATTCTTATGATGTAAAAGATAGTTTGTTTGACAAGAACTTTGCAAATGGTTCAGGAGTAACTATTTCTTATATGAAAGACAATGCTGATAGAACTAGGGGTTATTCTGCAGACACTCTTATGTTAGATGAGATTCAAGATATGGACCCAAACGAAATACCTGTTGCATTAGAAATTTTATCAGCATCATTAGATCCTAGAAAATTATTTGCTGGTACACCTAAAACAATAGATAACCCAATTGAAATAATGTGGCAAAGATCTACTCAGCACGAAATATTTTTTAAATGTGAAAAATGTGGCAGTTGGAATGATATAGGGTATAAAAACATTGGTAAAAAAGGACCTATATGCTCTAAGTGCGGCGGATTATTAAATATGGAAAAATTTGTAATTATTCCTACCGCACCTGAACCAGAAAAAGCCTTTTATGTTGGAGTAAGAGTTCCTCAGCCTGCATTAAAACTTCATTATGGTTTTGAAAACAAATGGAAAGATCTACTTCAAAAGTATGAAGAATATGATGAAGCCAAATTCAACAATGAGGTTCTTGGGATTTCGTTTTCTAAAGGTGCTCGTTTTATTACAGAAGAAGATATATTGGCTTGCTGTAGACCAGGTGTGCACATTATAACTAATCCTGATAGGAACATTTTAAGAAGAAATTTTCAAACAATTGTTGCAGGAATAGACTGGAGTGGAGGAGGAATTGATTACAATTCAAGAACTGTTTTAACTATATATGGAGAATTAAGAGGAGATGCTTCTTTTAGAGGAAGAGGAAGATTACAATTGCTTTATTATAAAATATACCCTCAGCAAGATTATATGATAACAATTAGGGATATTAAAAGGCAAATAGCATTATTTGGATGTCAGATTGTTGGAGCAGACGCTGGAGAAGGGGCTTTAAACAATTCATATCTTGCAGATGCTTTTGGTCCACAAATGATTATACCTTTTAGATATGGTAAATTTGATAAAATCATTAAAAGAAGTCCTGATGGTTGGACAATTTATTTAGACAAAACATCTGTTATAGATGATTTTTTTAAAGCTCTTAAACCAGGAAAAGTAGGTGATATTAATAGAGGAGGGAGGTTTATTTTTCCGTCTCCCGAAGAAATGAGAGAACCTATATTACATTTATTGTCAGAACACGAGCATATTACCAAAAATGGATACAGAATTTGGCAAAGAGGAACTCATCCAGATGACTTCTTGCATGCTTCAGTATTTGCCTACAATGCCTTCAAGATATTAACAGGAGAATTTAAAGTTTACTAATTATTTGATATAATTAACCAAAAAAGGATTTAGTATGAAACAATACACAGTTGAACACATTGCTTCTCTATTGGAAAAAGCAGCTGCGGAAATTGAGCTTAAAGATGCAAAAATTAAAGAATTAGAAGAAAAATTAAATCAATTAGAATCTAACCAAATTAATCAAGGCTTTGATTTCATGGAAAAAAATGCCTCTTATAACTCTATAGATGAGGAGTTCGGTAACTTAGAGGACTGGGGAAGCTTAGGTGAACCTTCTAACGTAAAACTGCCTTCAACTGATGCTAAAAAAGCCTTAGAAGATTTTTTGAGCTCTTTAGCTTAAAACCTCTTTTTTTCTTCTCTTTTTACCCCCTATATAAAGTGCCCGAATTATCGCATTTTTTTGATAATTTGATTTTTTTATATAAAATATAGCTGTTTAAAACTTTAACAAAAGGATAGCTATGAAAAATATCGACATTGTAAGAGGGTATAGAAGCTTCGGGCACGAAGATCTTTACACTAGCGACCCTAATGTTGCAGTTCAACCTGGTGACATCATCACTATGGATGGACAAAAGGCTACATTAACAGATACTCACATTGAATGTGGTGTAGCTGTAGAAAGCAATGTAAACCCTATGGGTCAACAAAAACCTTCTGGAAAAATTCCTGTATATGTTAGTAATTTTGTTGTTAGATTCTATCAACCAGCGCCTGATGGTGTAAATCTAAATGATCCTGTGACTGTTGTTGATGGTAAAGTTGCACCTTTGGATGACACTCATAAAGTTGTTTGGGGATATGTGACTAGAATTACAGAAACATCTTTTGATGTTAGAGTAAATTACTAAAAAAGGATAGACAATGAACATCAGAACTGAAGTTCCAACAATCAAAACTAATGCAGGACTTGTAAAAGCAGCAAGTGATGCTCAATTACTAAAGCAAGCAATGGATAACTCTACTTACTTCATTAGAGAAAGAGTAAGAGAGTTAGGATTTGCTAGAAAACTTATTGAACCTAAAATGGTAACACCGGCTGACTTAGATAGAGTAAGCGGTTCAGAACAACCAGCAATCATCCTAGAAAAAGATATTGAAGCAACAGCGATGACTGTTCCATTCAGAGGACAAGGTGAAGCAAGATATTGGGAAAAAGAAAACCCAATTGTAGAATTCCAAAAAATTGAAACTGCAAAATTCCACAAATCAAAATTTGAGTTAATGAATTCTAAAACACCTTACACAAAAATCTTAGAACAAAGATTTATCCAAGAAGCTCAAAAAGTTGAAGACGAAACTATGATTGAGGCTTTCAACAAAATCATCACAGATGCAAATGCTAAAGCTCCTGGAACTCAAGAGCAACATGTATCTGGAGGTCTAACAAAAGAAAACATTTCAATCCTTATCAAAATGTTAGCTAGACTAAGAATGATTCCTACTGATCCTAAAGAAGGAAAACCTAAATTTCTTATGACTCAAACGTTAAAAGCAGACCTAGTAAATCTAGGAATGATTGAAATCGGTGATAAAAATGTTTCTAAAAACTGGGAAGAAGGCACTCTTGGTGTTGATAAACTTTTCGGTATCCCAGTTGTTACAACAATTAAAAACGATTTAGTAAAAGACAATGAAATGTATATCGTTGCGCCACAAGACTACTTTGGTAGATTCTTTATTCTTCAAGATCACACTTTAGTAATCAAAACTGAAGCTGATATGATTGAAATGTGGACATATGCAGCAATGGGGCTTGGACTAATCAATACTAAAGGTGTGTGCAGAATCGTGCTAGATTAATTCTAGCTCTTTTCTTCCCTTTTTATAGTCTTATTGGATTAGTGATCTAATAAAACTGTAAAAAGGAAAATCATGATATTCTTCGACCCAAACAGACAAAAAGTAACAGCTATAGCAAAAGAAGCATTGGAGCAAGTAAACCAAAGTGGAGAGTCTCCTGATTTGGTTATAGAAAAGTTATGCGATAATTATGGGTTAAATGCTAATTGGAGACAAAGAATTGTTGAAGAATACAACATTCAAGCGTTTCTGCAAAAACTCCAAGAAGGAACTCAACACGAACACTATCAAGTAGCACAACCTGTGATTGATGAATGTAAGCAATGGCTAGGTATTGAGTGGTATGAACCTATCCCTGAAAACAATTCAAATGAGGGGATTAAAAAAACAGCTTCTTATGGAGATGCGGGAGTAGTTCCTTTGAATGCATTTGAATATGATGTTAATGAAGAATTTAAACCTTTTGATCCGCTATATGTTTCAGGAGATAATTTTGATGATACTATTGAATTAGAAAAAGTGGCTTTTGAAAAACAACAAATGCTTCAAGAGATGCAAAAAGAAGAACTGCAAAAAGAAGCTAGTTATTACATTCAGCAAGCAGAAGATAAAATTTTAGGTGAGCTAATTAAGATAGCAAATATATCTCCTGGATTTGCTAAATCAATTATTCACGATTTATCAAAAACTGCTAGTAGGGTTTATGCAGAAGATGTTCTCATTGGATGCAAACATAAACCAGAAGAAATTTTAGAAGCAAGTATATACGATGATGTTGCTCCATATGAATTTGAAAAATTAGCTTCTGTAAAAGGTTTAATAGAAGAGCTATCGTATCTTATTCCTTTAAAAAAAGGAGTTGCTGCTGGTAAAGAAAAATTCATCGCTATGGCAAGAAAATTGAAAAGCGACCCTGTTCGTGGTATAATTATACCCGCAGTAATAATAAAAAATCTTTACAAAGAAATAACAGAATCGCCTAGTAAAGAGATTGGATTGAATATTAAAGCTTTTGCTGACCAATAAGAGGAGATGCTATGGATAAAGAAACAAGAGATTTTTTAATTAAAAAAGCCCAAGAATTAAAAGAAGAGGCTAAAAGATACTTTTTAAAAAAAGTAGCAGCAACTAAAATTGTAGAGCAATATTTGATTTTGAAAGAATTGGAGAAAAATGAGAAAGATTTTTAATGCGATAAAAGATAAGTTAAAAAAAGAATATGTGTCGGCTCCACTTAATGCTAAATCGCTGCTACTTAAAGCTCAGAAAGATTCTTTCTTATTAAGAAAATCAGAGATAGTTAAACTAGGAAAAGATTTGGTTGCAAAGGTAAGTTCACCTATAAAATGTAAAGAAAAAGACATATTAGTATCTTTCTACGAAAATGACAAGAGATATTTTATTGATGATTTCAAAGTTATAGGACCGAATAAAATAAGAATTTCTGACGAATATTATAAATTATGGTCAACAATAGATGTTAAAACTCCGTGGTTAAAAATGCTTAAAGTAAGCTACTTGACTGATGATAGAACAAAAGCAAGAAAATTAGTTGTTAAAAATGGAAAGTTATTCATAAAAGCTTCAATTGTTGATGGTGATGTAAACTGTTTATACTCTGAAACAAACTCTGATATCAATGCAACAATATCTTTTTCAAGAAAGAAAATCATATACAGACAATGTAAACCAACTATTTTAAAAGACATTGAAACAAATGAATGTTATATTTTAGTGATGGATAATTTTCTAGATTTAAAATTACAAAAGGTAGAGGATGGCTGCTAATAATTTAATTAATTTAGTAACAGATGTTTTTAATCCTGATGCTGTTAATGCTCTTAAGGATAATTTAGGTATTGACATATTCAGTGGGGAAGCTCCGTCGTTAGGGGATCTAACTGGCTCTGGATGGCTGTTTATAGCGGCAGTTAACTCTTTAGTGAGAACTGATTTGGGGTTTGATGCTGCTAAAGTAAAAAACACCCTTAAAGATATTTTAGGATCACAAGATTCTGGAGGAGAAATTTTAAAGTATCAAACTAATTCTAAAGGAGATAACCTTACTACTCAAGCTTTTGTTTACGCTAGAGATAATGACATACCTGCAGATATAGTTTTGAGTTTGTTAGAATATGTGTTTACTTCTGCAGAGTTAGAAAATCAATTAAAACATGTAAACTCAAGCGGAATTTCTGCAGCAATGATTATTGCTAGTAGTCAAAAACTTACTGAAGAATTTTATGAAAGCGGGGCTTTTACTACTTATTATAAAACATTCTTAGATATTTCCTATGATAAAACCAACAAAAACTTATTACCTATAGGAAGATTACTTGTTTTAAACACGATATCTGGGGTAGATGCTGCTAAAGATGCGATTAACGCAATAATTGATTCCGTTGTTAGCGGGTCGCCGTCTTCTAAATGGGATTTTTTTAACAAAATCTTCTTTCCTTTTCCAGATGTGGTGGTTTCTAATGAAAGCAATTCGTTAGTAGATTTTATTTATTCGGTTGGAGCTGATACAGTAAATAATGCTTTAAGTGATGTGATGCAAACCATTGTTACTAAAACCATTTCAAGCAATGAAAATGATGGTTTAAACATTTTGGTTTCATCGGTAGCTACAGATAATTGTGTTGGTATAAAATATGGAGAAACTGGATTTAATTTAAACACATACAAAGCACAAATCTCAGACTATGAACCGTTAATAAATTTTCTTTATCATGTAGTTAAGAAGTTGGGGAATAAAGCAAAAATAGATAGTTTTTATTACAATTATTTATCACCTTTTTTGTTTCCAGTTCCAGCATCTGGAAATATAGAAGGTTATACATTGTTGGCGCTAATGTGTGAAACTCTTGAATTTAATTCGAGCGGAGTGGTTGATTCCAATATTTTAGAAGCAGTTAAGTCTTTACTAAAAAAAGCAGCCAACAAAGTCTCAACCCAAACAGATAAACTTAAAAAATTTTTCTTGCTCAATGCCTATTTAGGAACTCCAAGGGATTTTTCCGGTGGAGCTACTATGAATTTATATAGCCCAATCAATGTACTTTTAAATAAAATAAATAATATCCATAAACAATGGTGCACAGAAAATAACAAATCTTTTGATGATTATAAAACAACTTTTTCAAATATAATAGCAGACTTATTTGGAACTTCTGATGTAATAGATTTTGACACTGCATATAAATATTGGTGTAATGAGTATGAGAAAATGTTTTAACTTTTTTCTAAATACTCTATAATTTTTATCAATTCTCCGCTTGGGGTCCAGTTTTCTTTTTCTCTTAGGATTAAATATTTGTCTTGATTTTGAATTAAAGTTGTCATAAAATTAGCATATTCATCAGCGGTAGTTTGTTCTGTTATAAAAAAATATTTAGCTTTCCATTTAATGTTTGAGGCTATGTTTTTGTTTTCATTTTGAAGTTTAGGAATGCCAGTAAAACGTGAGTATATTTTTTCTGCTGATTCATCTATCATTTTTCTTAATTCATTAAAATTTTCTGAAAACATTTATTACCTTTGTATGTTTTTATTTCTTATTTTTTTACATAGTTCATAAACTAAATCTTTTTTTTCCAAAAGAGAAGAATCAACGCTTGTAAAACAATCTTCTTGTGAATCATTGCAAATCATTTTTAAAGCACAAAACAATTGTTCATCGTTTTTAAAATTCTTTAAAAACATGATTTCTTCTATTGTCAATTCTCCATCTTCAAGGAGAAAAGCTAATTTTTTCTTAAAGAGCCTTAAATCCAACATCGTTAAAATATTTTGAGTTTGTAGAAAATATTTGAGAAGTTGCTTGTTTTGCTGAACCAGGTTTTATGTTGCTTAAACTTCCAGCTACAGTCAAAGCAGTCATAGCTTTTCCTATAGGAGTTTTTATAGGGTTTTGAAACCCAGTAAAAGCTGTTGATTTTAGAAAATTAACACCCTTACCAAGCCCTCTAGTTAATAAAGATAATGCACTACCCATGTTTAATCCTCGTGGTAAGTTACTTTAAATTTCAATTTGTTTCTATCTGGGATTTTTTCTACTTTATTATTAAGGGACACAAGTTTGCTTTTCATTTTTACAATTTCAAACTTACCTAACTTTCTTAAATAGATTTTATCTCCTACTTCTTTTAGAGATTTTATTTCTTCAATAAAACTATCCATTACAGATCTTACCTCTTTTTTAGTTAATCCAGTTTTCTCAGACAACATCTCAATTAAAGTTATATAATTAACTTTCTTCATTTATCGCCTTTTTTATGTATATTTTAACAAAAAAAATAAACTTTTGCTATAATTAAGAAAAAAAAGGAATAAAATGGATAGAAATGCTATTTTAAATCAAATCGTTGAAAGCGCTTCTAAAGAATTAAATGTGTTAGCTGCTGATGGAGAGTTACAAAAAGTTGCTTCTTCTATTCAAGAGGAAAATCATAAGCCTCAAATGCCTGATGCAATCAATGAAGAAGAAGGTCTCTTGCACAAAGTTGCAGAAGAACCTCAATTAACTCCAACTGAAGAACAAATAGTTGCTCTTCTAAAAAAAGAAGCTCAAGAGTTGACAAAAACTGCTAGTGTAGTAGATGATGAAGAATTAGAGTTATTGTTAGAAAAAACGGCAATGGAAGCTGGATTAGAATTAGTTGCTTTGGAAAAAACAGCAGAAGAATTTGGTAAAGCTGCAGCTCATGCTTTCTTAAGAGAATTAGGGATAGAAGCAGAGGTGTAGAAAATGAAACTACAACAAGAATTAAAAAAAATAGCTTCGGAATTAAAAAACAATGAAGCGACACTTGTTTCTAAAGAAATTAGACCAATAGAACTTTTAAAAAAAGCTGCGTTTGTAAAAATTAAAACATGGGATAGCTTTTTGCCAAAAAAAAGGTAGTTGATGATAAAGGTTACCTCTACGTCAATATATATTGACGATGGAAGTTATTCTTTTGAAGATGTCTATAGTTCTGTCCAAGAAAGCGCTTATGCTTATAAGGCTAAAAAATCAGGAGATAAAACTTTTTTTTTTGATTTTGATTTTTATATAGGAAAAGACACTCCTGCAATTTTAATAGATAAAAACAAAAATATAGAAATTAATGGAAGCTTATTTCAAATATATGAAGGTTCTGAATTTCAATTTGGGGAATTGAACAATAGTGAACCTATGGTTGGAGGTAGCTTTATCATAAACAACCCAGAGTTAGCTTATGGCTTTGGAAATCAAACTAAAAATTCAAACGGAGAAACTTTATCCGGAAACTTGAAGTTGTATGGTAGCTATATAGAAATTCCTTGTTTTTGGGGTTTTTTTAATTCTCCCGAAAAGCAGAAAGTAGAAATTAAAAATTGCATCATAAAAGGATTTGGAAGAATTTCAGGAAAAGATTCTTATGTTGAAAACGTAACCTACCTTAACCCTGAAACTAAGTATGGCTCTATTTCAACAAAAGGTCAAATTAAGTATATTAAAAATGTAAATATTGTAAATGCAGATTCCGATGCTTATGCTTTATATTTTAACCCTTCTTTATCTGGTAACGCAACTTTAAATTCTATTTCTATAAAAAATTGCAATAACACCATTTATTGTGAAAAAGCCGACACGTCTACTACATTAACTTTAGTGGATTTAGCAACTGATAGTTTAAGTGTTTACTTTAAAGATTCAAATGTTAATATTGAAATAAAACACACAGTTAAGTTTTTAACAACTAAAGAAAATGTAAATGTAAAAATATACAGAAATGGAGAAATGATAGATGAACTTATTGTAGATAAAGCTGCATCTCTACCTTTAACAGAAAAAATTATAAACAACATCAATACATCTTTTTTAAATGAATACGAGATAGTAATAAACAATTTACATAAAATCCCTTTAAAATTAAAAGAAAAGGTAACCATTGATATAGACATGTTTGAATTCCCTGTTGTTGAGAATGAAAATCAAGAAATATATCTTCTCCCTAAAAAGGAATATGAGTTAGAAGATGTGTTGGAATTTTTTGTGTCGTCTTTTTACCCAATAGATAGTATCGAATTATGTAAAAGTAATTTTAATAAAATTGCTTCTCCTGTTCAAATAACTCAAATTTCAGAAAATTTATATAGGGTTGTTTTTTTTATTGGTGAACTAGGAACAGAGGGAGAAAATGGAGAAAAATGGCAAGACGGTCCTTATTTGATAAAAACAAACATCAAATCAAAACAGTACCTATGCCCAATTTATATTGCTAGACCTCAAGAGGAGGAATTTGAAGAAGTTGTAGAGGAAGTAATTCAAGAAGAAAAACCTACTATTTCCAATGGAGCTAAAATTTATTTGTAAAATCGATAAATTTTGAACTTTCTAAGCAATAGGTTATAATAGAAACGCAAAAAACAAAAAAAGGATTAAACATGGCAGCATTATGGACTGTTCCTGGTATTAACCATTTTGTAATTGGTACAGACAGAGATAAAATGGGGTTAACTGACTGGGTAATTAAAATTGTTGACCTATCTACAGGAAATGTAACTGATGAGACTGCAAATGTTGAAGTAAGTGAAATCATTTACAATATTGATTCTCCAGCAACAGGAACTGTTGCAACAGATGTAGCAGCTGGTAGTAAGGTTTTACCTTTAAAAGAAGGTGACGGTGCGAATTTCTCAGCTGGAATGAAAGTAAAAATTAACACAGTGAATGGAGAAGAGTACAAAGAAATTAGAAAAGTTACAGGCGACATTCTAACATTCTTCAAACCTCTAAAATCAGATGTTATTGCAGACACTGATAATGATGGTAAAGCTGACAACACTGTAACACAAGTAGGTAACTCAGGAGATTATAGAGTTGTAGTTGACACTGAAAAATTAAGCACAAATATTGTAGCTGGCGGTGACTATCAAGTGCAAGTTACAAGTGCAGCTGGAGAAATTGATGTAACTTCAGAAATCTTCCATGCTACTGATTACGATTATGATAACCTAAAAGGTGATATTGATTACCTAAAACAAGGTATTGATAATCTACTTAATGGAGGGCTTGGAGGAGCAAAAATTTACCTCTAAGTTCTTCTTTCTTTTTTTCATTCCACAAGAGCTTGTGTGGTAAAGTGTTTATTGCTCCAATCTATTTGAAATTCTTCTGGATATTTTAATCCATCAATGTGTATTGTTAATTGACCTATTAACATAGTTCCTGATTTATCTATATTGCTTACCTCTATTTTTGTAATTCCATATTTATCAGCTATTTTATTTGCATTTTTTTCTAAATAAAAGCTAAATTTAGGAGGATTTATCACTTCTCCTAAATCTTCTATCAAAGTTGTTCCATAGCCTGGCTTTAAAGGAGGAGAGAATGTTGTTAACAATTCTTGAATAAAGTTTTTAGCTTTTACTTTAGCTCTACTTTCTTCTTTTTTTGTTTGCTGAGAGACAACAATAGGATCTGTTGATTTTGCTATTTCCAATTTAGATTGAAAAATTTCATTGATCATATTTAACCTTTACTCATAAGAATTTATAGCTTCTGCGTATTGAGATATATGGTTGTCTATTTCTTTCTTGATAGAATAAAATTTTGTTTGTTTAAAACCATATTTTTTAAACAGTTGCTCTTTTGATAGTTGTTTTAAATACATGTCTTTAGCTATATTTCTTTTTGTAGGGTCTGGTATGCTATCTATAATTTCTTTAGGTGTAATTGAAATATTTTTTGCTTGAAGATATTCATCTGTTTCAAATTGAGCTTTTGCAACTCCTCCATATAATTGCAATAAATTTTTAGCTTTATTTTCTGTAATATTCATTTTTTTTGCTAGCCAGGTAGGATTAGGTAATCCACCATATGTGTCTTTATAGTCATCTATAATTTTTTTAGCTTTATACATTAAAAGTTGTTGATTTTCTGGCACATAAACTGGTTGATTTTTGTAAAATTCTCTACTCAATTGTTGCAGTTGCGAACTTAAGTATGTTTTAAGATTACCGTAACCAGGATTCCAGTTTCTTAAAGCTTTTCTAATTATTGCCTCAGCTTTTGCTCTTAACACATATTCGTTTTGATTTTGTTTAAATTTATTTACAAAATATTCTAATTGTTCGTTAGCAATTTTATTTTTTTCAGGGTCTGTAGTAAACTCAATCATTACAGTGTCCTTTAAATTGAGGTAAATCATAAATATTATCAATAGGAGAAGTTATTTTTCCTAAATCTATTATTTCATATTCATACGCAGGAAGCTTTCCACAATCTGTAACTATTGGTGCTCCACCAGCAACATCAACAACATAAACAGGCGGTTCACACAATCTTCCACAATCAAACACATAACCAACAAAGCCAGTGATAGAGCCTAAATCATCTAAAGATGTATCTATTTTTGTGTAATGTCTTAATCCAGCATATTCAGTTTTTACTTTAAAAAAATCTATTTCAATATTTTCTCCTGTAGCTGTAGAACCTAAATGTATAAACATATAAAAATATGGTAATTCTTCATATGAAGTTAAAGGAAGCAACATTGTTTCTTCTGGCGTTAAATAAATAGAAATAATTCCTGGCTTACTTAAATCTGGCTCTATTTTTTTTATCAAATACGATTCTTCATCGGGAGTGTTTCTATCTTTTTTAAACACCACATAACAATCATCATATTTCGTTAAATCCACAGGTTCTTCTACACCATATTCATTTGTTTTGGAAACAAAAAGTTCTTTGTAGTATGAGTTTGTTATCCTTATTTTTTCAGCCATATTTTTTACAATCCTTTTTGTTATAATTATAGCAAAAAGGATTAACATGGGCACTCCGATAGCAAAACAACTATTAATTAGATGGGCAGAATCTGAAAGTACATTAGAACAATATAGACCAGCGGTTAGAGAGTTTGTTTACACAATGGATACTGGTGCTGTATTTATGGGAACTCCAGAAGGGGCTAAAAAATTAGCCTATTGGATAGATGTAGAAAAATATATAGATAATCAAATTAAAGAATACAAACCCAAAGTTGGTAGTGGTGCAGAACTAGCAACTCAACAATTAGCTGGACAATTAGCATATAACACGGATGTAAAAAGGTTACAATATTTAGAGCCTTTAACAAATATTAGGCAAACATATGTTACAACATCAGATTTAATGTTGAAAGACCCAGTAACAATTAAAATTACAAGTGACAACATCGATGAAAACGATAATAATAGTGTGACAATTGTGGATTTTAAAAGACCATTTAGAATGGTATTTGTAAATGGCAAACTTGTAACACAAAACACTTCTGGTGAAAGATATTACACATACGATAGTTCAACTTATACTTTGAAAATTTATAAAATGGAAGATGGTGATTTAATTGCTTATTTCTAATTTGATATAATTAAAAAGTTTAAAAAATCAACAAAAAAGGAAAAGAGATGATCACAAAACAACAAGCTAAAACTTTCAATAGAATGTTAAACTCTCACAAAGTAGTTGGTGGTATGAAAGGTAAAGTTGCGTTAAAAGTGTATGACCCTCAAGGTAATTTAGTAGACATAGCAACTATGTGGGAAGGGTATGATATAGATGATATTATGTTCAACACATCATTAGAAACCGCAAAAAAAATCATGGCTCGTGTAATGGCTGGAGACACAAATTACAAATTAGCAAAGGTTGCTTTTGGTAATTGTGGGCATAACTTTGATAATCCAAAACAAAAGGTTGACCCAACTCCATATGATGTAGAACTAAAAGCTGCTTCATTAATTAGACAATCATTAGAAGACGATTCTATTGATGATTACACATATACTTACAACGATGTTAAACATAGGATAGTTTATTTAGAAAAAGATATTCTTCCTGAAAACATTTCATTTGGTCCAGATGGAAAAGAATTTGTGGTAGAAGTGCCTATAACATATAATGATTTTAACTTAAGAAATGGAGCTGATCAATCTGATGAAACTTTACCATTCGTTGATAGTATTGTTAGCTATGATATAATCATGTCTGATGGCACTTTAGCAAAACACAGAAATGTTAACTCTGACGGAACAATTAAAGATGACGGAAATTACACAGAAGTTTTAAAAACAACTGATAGCGATGACAACACTGTTTATAGATTTAAAAACGGGTTAAATAGTAATGGAGAAGTAGACACAGAAAATGGTGGCATCAGACCTCAAGAAATTTCAGAAATTTTATTATGTGCAAACATAACTGGTTCTGGAACAGAAGAAGACCCTTATGAAAAATTAGCTAGCTCAAGAATTACTTCTGGTCTATTGGTATTCCCTGAGGGCTTTAATTTTGTTTATCAATGGACATTAAGTTGGAACTTGGTAGATTAGAATGGTTTATTGCAATATAGAAACTATATTGTTTCCTAGTCGTCTAACATATTCAAAGTTAGACGACCTCATTATTAATGGAGATGATGTTGAATTTCTAAAAAAAATAGAACAAACTATTGATTTGCAAAAAGTTATTGCTGAAAGGTTAAATGTGAAAATAATCACTCCTCCTAAACCGTATTCAATGTTTAATTTAGACGAGATCATAATGGCGATCAATTTTAATTTTCTGGAAATTGAAAAAAAAATAAACGATATTGAAGCTAACAACAGAGAAGATTACATAAATTTTGATGAATTCAAAAAAATAGATCTATTTTTTAATGAGTATGGAAAAAATATTACTATCAACATAAATTCTGACTCTGTTTCCATAGAAACAAGTTCCAAGAAGTTTAAATTAAACATTGAAGATGAAACTATGGAAATAGAATCTTAAGGATAAAGATGATTGACATCAATCAGTTTTGTGAAAAAATACAGACTACAAACATTACAGATGTAGAAAATGAAAATTTATTTTTTGAAACAGTTTTTCAGGAACAAAAAAGAATATTAAACGATATTTATAAAAGCAAGGTTCTTTTAAAAGAAATTAAAGAGACATGGAAAGAGAATCCTAAATTAAGCTATAATTTTTTAGTTTACGATAAGAACATAAAACTAAAATCTAATAAATTAACTATCGTAATAGATTCTGAAATAAAAGAAGAAAATAACTTTGTTAATGAACAGTATTTAGAAGATGTGGTTCAAAATTTTTACCAAAATATCGAAAATGTTTCGAGCTTTATTGAGCAAGAAGTAGTTTTATCTTCTAACGGCTCTCCGTTAGTTAACTTAAACTATTTTATCGATAATTATTTAACCATCAAAAAACCTGTTATAACAGATTGTGTAATTGAACAACAAACAATAGAAGAAATTGGTGATAACAATTTAATAGGATTAATTGATTGTTACACATACATAATTCCAATTAAAACTATTATTGACCTTACTGACAAAAATATAAAAAACTTAGATAACACGATGTCCTTAACTAAGGACTCTTTTCGTTTTTTACGTCTAAAGATTATTGATTCGCCAGTAACATCAATATATTTAACCCAATCATCATTATATCTTAATAATGCAACCACAAAAGAATTATACATAACTAATCAGAATAATTACATTTTAGATGAAATTGTTGTTTCGGATGAGCTTGAAGAAAAATCAAACTTTTTAAAAACCATTACACTTTTTAAAATTTTTGAGGAAACTAAAGCAAAAAAAAATTGGACTGTTCCTGAGTTAATTAAAACAGATTCAAATCAAACTGGATTATCAAATAAGATAATAGAAGCTGTAAGAAAAAATGAGACGTTAGATACAAATGAATTAGTTAGTTATGAGGAATTAGAATTAGCTATGGAACATATTATATCTGAATTAACAACAATTACAGAGGTGTGCAATGAATAAAAAACTTCAACTTGTTATACAAGAGTATGAGAAGCTTAAAAAGCAATTGATTCCTGTAACAAAAGTTACATTAGAAGGCGATAATTTAATTTTTTTTCAAAATCAGCCTTTAAAAGAACTAAAAGACAATCAGTCTATAAATTTTGAAAATATAGGAGAAATGGTTGAGTATTTGATAAAGGATATTTTAGAGTATGTGGAAAGTATTAAAAATTTGTCTACTGCAATAAATCGAGAAAACGACTTAAATAAGGAATACTTAATAATAAACACTAGCGATTCTACTTTCCTGAAATTAAATCCTATTTCTCCAGACACTTATTATGCGTACAATTTAATTAATTATAAAGATATAGCTGAATTTAGAACTTTAATTGATCAAGTAATGGTTAAAACAAACTTTATTTTACAAAGAGAAAATGGCACTTCTGTAAATATAGAGCCAATCGTAATGTTACTAGATGCATCAAACAAAACAATTAAACGTTTTACCGAAAATTTGCCCTTTAGCATCACTTCTATTTTTAGCCTGATTTTAATAGGCATTAAAACAAAAGAAAAATTAACAAAAGATGAAAAACTAAAAATTGTTTCTGATTATTCTATAGAGCTTAGATTTAATTCTTTAAAAAAAGAAATTTACAATGGAAAGTTATATGATTTTGAAGTTATTCAAGTCCCTGAAACTATTAATGAAGAAGTAATATTTGTTTTTAACTTAATTGATTTATTTAAAAACATTGTAGATGTTAAAACATTCAAAAATAAAGAATATAGTTTGAGTTCTAACAATCAGACATTTGGAGATGTAGAAAATGATTTTTTGAAGATTGTAAAAATAAATGAAGAAATTATTCCCGTATCTATCTGGGAAAGAATATTTGTTTATAAAGATTTCAACAGATACAAATTACCCTTTGATATGAAATTTCAGATTTACAAATCTCCATCTAAAGGAGAATATGTTTATTTTCCGTCTGGAGCAGACTTGGTAAAAAAACTCAAGGAGACAATAGATGAAATTTGAGATGAAATATATGTTTTATTTAGATGATTTTTGCATGTCTGCTCAATTTGTTGTTGAACAGTTAAATTATTTGGAAAACACTATCAGTTCCTTTCTATCAAAAAAAAAGCCAATTGTTTATATAGGAAACAAAACTAACAATATTTACATTTATCAGAGTTTATTCAACAGGCACGATAGTTCATTTGAATTTAGTGAATTGCGTGTCGAGTTCAATAAAAACTTAAATATTTTAGTTAATTACAACCAAACTGTTTTAGAAGAATCTCTATTTTTAAAAGATTATACTTTTCATTTGTTTGAATCTTTAGACAAAGTTTTTATTAATAAAAATATAAACACTGCTTCTGTAAACTGGTTTTATACACACGATATCAAAACCAGTGACATTAAAGATAATAGTTTCTTTTCTATTGAAATAGCTAATTTATTGTTTTACAAAAACAAAAATGAACTTTTCAAATCTGTCGAGGTAACTAAAGAAATAAATAATTTACCTACAAAGAAAAATTTATCGGAACAATTTAATTTGTTAACAAGCAAAACTATTGTGTGTGAAATAAGAGGCTTCCAAGGGGATAATGCGTCTTTACAAGATATAGATTTTAAAAGCAAAATTCCAATAGAAATAAACACAGAAGTCATAACATCAAATAATATAATAGAGGATTTGTCAAACATAGAAACAAATAATTCTTTTTTTATAAGAAGAGATTTAACAAATGTTGAACAATTGAAGATAAAAGACAAAGAAATATTAGAAGATGATGATGTTTTAAACACTAAAGAAATTAACAATCTGTTAAAGAATTACAAGGATATAAATGATTATACAATTGATTCGTCTTATTCTGTAAAAAATTCTACAGAAAGTAATCATGCTGCAACAGCTAGCAAAGTTGTTTCTATTATTAAAACATATTTAGAAGAATTTTACTTTTCGACAATTGAGAAATCAATTGACAATCTACCCACAACTAATGTATTGAAATTGATAAAATTTTACGAGGATAAAATTAAAGAAATAAAATCTGAATATCTTTTGTTAGAGGACTATTCTTTAACAGAATTTCATACTCACAATAACTATTGTTTAAAAACAAGTAATCCTTTAACTTTTACTCTTCAAAAGAAATGTATAGATGCTAAAATTTCTATTGAAGATAGCAATAAAGTTATGACCAAAAATGTTTTAAAATGTTGGCTAAAACAATGTTTAGATGAAAGGGCAAGCCTATGACATATATAGACTTTCATAACCTAAATCACATAAAACCAATGGCCATTTTTAAAGCCTTACTTGATTTGTCAAATTTTAGACAAATTGCTAATACAAAATGCAAAGTGTATAAATACATTGCATTATCCTTTATATTACTATTTAAAAAAGATATCTTTTTTACAAAGGAAAAAAGTGATGAGGTTAATATAAATCTGCAAGAGTTGTTAAAATCGCTAAAAAGCAATCGCAATATTAGCAGAATAGTTTCTGAAATAAAAAAAACAAAAGAATGTGTTTTTCTTCCTGAATTAGTTGATCTCGTAGATCAAGACGATTGGTTGTCGTTGTTGCATATTTTAAAATCAGCAAACAAGTTAGATTGCGTAAAAGATGCATTGGATTATTTAAAAAGCAATTTTAAGGACTACGAATGAAAATAGAAATAGTTTCTCTTGATAAATATGTTTTTAATGATTCTGTAAAACTTTTGCAAAGATTTTATAAAGAATTTAAAGGTGAGCTTATACATAGGATAGAAGCAGAAGAGATTTTAAAAAATCCAAACAACCAAACATATGTTTTATTAGTAGAAAATGAAGTAAGAGGATTATATGTTTTTCAACCATTCAATGAAGTGTATATAGTTAAAGCATTTATTTTACACCCATTGGTGAGAAGAACAAAAACTGGATATAGACTTTGGAAACATATGAAAGAGAAATTAAGCAAAAAACCTGCTATAATAGGAATTATTAGAAACAATAACCTTATTAAATCTATAATCAAAAAAAGAGGCCATTACATTGGAAGCGGTCTAGACAATGAGGGGCACGCATTAGATTTTTACAACTTATCTTTTAAAGGAATGTAATGCAAGGAACAGCTGGAGTAATTTTATTAAATTCATTAATGCCAAAAGATATCCAATTCGACCCTAAAAAACCAATAACAAAAAAAATATACACTCAAAAACTGTCGGAGTTTGCTTCAAAATACCCTGAACTCTACAAAGAAAGAATCCATGAAATTACAGCTTTGGCAGAAAAGATGGCATTTTATTTAGGAGCAAATGTTGGTACAAAAGACTTAAAAATAGCTGAAAAAGAAGTTGAAAAACATATAAAGGAAATTGAGAAATCATTTAACAAAGCAAAATCTGTAAAAGAAAAAAAGAAAATTCTAATGAAAGCTTTTAATGAAGCTCAAGAAACTATAAAAAAGATGGAAGATCCTAACAATGAAATGCTTTTACAAATCAAATCTTCCGCAAGAGGTAAACCAGCTCAATTTGCAAGAATGTCTTGGGCACCTTTTTATGCAGTAGACATGGATCAAACCCCAAAGCCTATTTTGATTAAAAACAATTTCGTTAAAGGTTTAAATCCTCAAGAATATTTTGCTGTTGCAGCACAAGGAAGATTCTCAGCCGTTCAAACAGCAAATGCAACTTCAGAACCTGGAGAGTTTGGAAAAGTATTAGTAGCAAACACAGATGACCAGGTCATCACAATGAAAGATTGTGGCACAAAAAATGGAATTTGCATGGATCCTCAAGACCATCATATAGTTGGTAGATTTGAAGCTGGAACCAATAAACTAATTGATGAAGAGTATTGGAAAAAACTTAAAAATGATAAAAACATTAAATGTGTAAAAGTTAGAAGCCCTATAACATGTGAAGCACCAAGAGGAATATGTGCGATGTGTTATGGACTAAAGCCTGACGGTAGACTTCCATCTATAGGAGAGGAAGTAGGTATAGTAGCTGCACAAAGCATTGGCGAACCTTTAACTCAGATGGTTTTAAGCACTAAACATAGCGTAGGAGCAAAAGAAGAAGATCCTCATAAATTGCAAGGCATGGAAGGTTTTAAAATAGTGGTTAATTCTCCTGATAGATTTAAACAAAAAGCCCCAGTAGCACCTAGATCTGGAATCGTTACCAAAATAGAAGCATCACCTCAAGGTGGTTATCTGATTTATATAGGTGACGCCAAGAAACCTGTACACGTAGATGCTGGTAAGAAGATTTTGGTTAAAAAGGGGGATTATGTATACAAAGGGCAACAATTATCAGAAGGAGTCGCATCGGTAAAAGATGTACTACAAACTAGAGGTCTTGGTGCTGCACGTAAACATGAAGCCGATTTATTACATGAAACATTTTTAAATTCTACAGGTAGAGACTTGAATAAAAAACATTTTGAAGTTATTGCTAGAGGACATTTATCTTTAGGTAAAGATGAATTAGGAGATATAGCTGATGTAAATGCTGCACTAAAAAACTACCCAAGCATAAAAATGAAAAAGATGGTTTCTCCAGAATTAGCTAACGGAAAATATTATTTAGCAGAAAGTGTAGATGTGTTTTTAAAAGGAACTCCAATTGATGATTTTGTAATAAAAACCTTACAAATGCACAATATACACCAAATATATGTCACAGAACAAAAGCCTCCTGTAAAACCTATTTACAAAACATTAGTAATGCGCCCTAACTTTAACAGAAATCTATTTGCAAAACTTAACTATAGGTATCTACAAAAAGCTATGTTAGATGAAGTAAAAAGAGGCAAAGGATTTAAAACAGAAGATATTGTTTCTGGAAGAGAAAAACATACCGCCCATAAATTATAGTATAATTCCTAAAAAAAGGATTGAAAAATGGCGGTTTTTTTCTCTAACATCCCACTCACAAAAGAAACTCCTCAACCAACTATATTAGAATTGTTTGTTGCAAACGATAGTGCTTTCTCTATATTAGATAGAACTAATGAAGTTTATGAAAACAAATCCAAATTGATTAGAGATTTTGAGTTTGTTAAAAAGCCTTTCAATGAATATCAAATTCATTTGATACCTCCTGTAAAATCTGATGGATTGATTTTAGGACTTTTTATAGCAGAAGGGTTTGATTTTGAAATACAAACACAAAAAGAGCCAATTTTTAAAATTGAAAAAAACAAGTTGGAACTTTCTCTAAAAGAATTTTATGACCCAAATGAAAAAATAAAAAAAGCAACAATTGGCTTGTTCTTTCCTGGTACTGTAATTAGATATAAAATAAATGGAATACCATATAAAGATATATTAACTGAAAGAGGATGGACTTCTAAAAGAGAGACTAAATCTGTTAGTGAAGTAGCTAAGAGCTCTAAAAATGAAACCCTAGACGAATTAGAAACAAAAGAAGCGATTAAATATGCTGAAGAGTTAATGAAGAAGGGAGAGATTAGTAAAGATTTATTTGAAAGATATAAGATTTTTAGATTAGGGTATGATGAAGGCTCAAAAAATGGTAAAATACTTTTTAATGCTTTAACAAAAGATGAAGTTAAACTTTTAAAAGAGAAAGGGTTATAATGAAAAGGAAAAAATCTGAACAATTCAAAGAAGCGTTAAACCAAACATTTCTATACAAAAAAGCAGATGATGATGTTAATGCTAATATTGCAGAATTGGTTAATGAAGAGGCTTTTGCTCAGTTGTCAAAAAAATACTCGGATATAATTCCTTATATTATCGGGTTTAAAGAAGTTGAAAAAATAGATGATGGTACTTTATTGTCAAGTGCAGTAGTAAGCGATGGAGAGAACAGGTTAATTATTCCGATAATATATGCTGGTGGAAAAGTTGATGCCACTTCTTATATTTATAATCCTGATACAGACATAATTTTTGCCTTAACAAAAAAAGTTATCAACTTTCTTTTTAAAACTAATAAAGATTTAGGTGTAGCAATTGATGGTCAAAATAATAGCACTTTGGATGCTGGTAATATTAGAAAGCTATTCATTCCTCCTAAAAATTGGTCTCCAAAGATAGCTAGTAGCAACTTGTTACCATATTTAGTAGAAACTCAACCAATCATTAAAGGGTTATTGTTAGAAAAAATAGCAACTGATGAAACATTTTCTCAAATATTTAAAATTTTCTACCATGATATGGCTGAAGAGCTAGAAAAAGAAGCACAACAATTTAAAGCGTTTATAGAAACTCCTGAAATAGTTGCTTCTTCATTTGAAGAAGTAAGACATAATAACAATGTATTAAACAAAGAAGCAGCTGCTCAGGAATATGCAGAAAATGGAATATACATTCAACATGGAGAAAAATTACCTTCTAAAAGCTTAATTAAAGTTGCCAGTGGAGATGCTCCTATCAAACAAGCATTAAATAGTGATGATATAGAAATTGTAGGAAAAAAAAGTGGATGTTTCAAAGTTGTCAACTCTTCTAATTTAACAGTTGATTTTGTGTTAAGTCTCCCTTTATTTAAGGGAGGGCCTAAAAACTATATTTTAGACTTCTTAGGTTCAGAATATTATAATGATTATTTTGATTTCATAGGAAAAGAAGATGAAAATTGTTTTGCTGCAAAAACAAACCTAATGGAAGTGTCACCACAAAATCTATTATCGCATTTACCAAATGTAGTAATTGTTTTAATGCAAAATCAAACAAGATTTTTAGGTTTCATTCCTGTTATTAAGAAAAACCTAACTGAAAACAATATCCAGTTAATTTATAGCAACTCTAATACAATCGTAATAAATGTTTCTTACGGAAGAATAAAAAGAATAGTTGTTGAAAAAAATTCTGACAAAAATCCTATGGAAGTTGGTAATGTGCTTATAGTAGGAGATAAGAATATAGGTCTATATCTGACAGATAAAGACCCAAGAAAATATATGACATACGATGAATATGTTGCAAGAACTAAATACAACACTAATTCAAGCACTGAGATAATTAAAGTTGCATATGACGGTTCTCATTATGTTTTCAACAATAGATTATTAACACAAAAAGAATTAGCATCTTTCTTGCTTAAAGAAGGATTTGATAAATACAGCATATATTCACTTTTAAAAGAAGCTAAATCAAATGGAGAAGCAGAAGCTAAAGCGATTTCTGCAAAAATAGACACATTAGCTCAATTAATTGCAACAACTCTTGGGGAGCTTAAAAAGTTAGAAGGTAAGGTTGAAGCACTTACTCAAGGAACTCAGTTTGTTGAAAACAATGATTTGTATCAGTATACAGAGCCTATTGCGAGCGAAGACAATTACAATGAAAGCGAAACAACTCAAGAATCTCCTCAATTAGACGAACAAACAGCAGCAGCTATACAAATGGATGCCATGAATGCACCTCAACAAGATGTTCCAACATTTTCTATGTATGATGAGGGGAAACAAATAGAAGACATTCCTGAAGAACCAGGTATAGAATATCCTCAAGCTCAAACTGAAGAAGATGCGAGCCAAGAAAATCAAGGATTAGTAAATGGTATGAATCCTTTGGCTAACCCTGATGTTATTCAAATGTTAGTGTCTTTAAAAGATACTCCAATAATGGATGTAAGCATCTTAACATTGCTTTTAGCTAACAAAAATGTATCGTTAGTTATTCAGGATCAATTAGCAAATATTTTAAATGGTATAAATGGTTTAGGTAAAATAACTTTCAATGTTCAACTAAATTACACATCTTTAAGTGAGTCAATGGGAGATAACAGATACAAATCTGTGTTAAACAATCTGAAAAGTCTATTTAAAAATATGACAGATTTATATGTTGACTTAGTTCAAAAAAGCGAACAATTTAAAACTCAGGAAGAAGATGAAGAATAACTTCATCTCTTTTTTTGACCCCTATGGAAATATTGTTATTAAACCTTCTGATAAAGAAGATAAAAAAATATGCACTCTTTTTAGTAAAATATTAAAAGGTGAGCATAAAGCATATTCTAAGTTATCAGATTTACATAAAGAAGTAATTGATTATAGAATTAATTTTTTTGCAAAAGAAGCAATAGAGAGTTTTCTTTTTTGTGAAGATATTTCTTTATCAGAAATTGCTGAAATCTTGGAAACACAGCAAGATGTTATAGAAGAATATGGATATTGGTTTTGCAATGTGGGAAAAATAAAAACATACTTTCAAAAAAAAATATGGATAGAAACACAATTAAAAGAAATAAAAGAAAAATTAGAGCTTACTGGCTATAGAGATGAAATTCTATTAAATGAACTAAAATCGATTTTATTTAAACGATGGGCTTTGTTGTTAGGTAAAGAATTTGTGATTTGGAAGTTTGGATTAAAAAAAATAACTGTCTCTCCCTCTAATTTTTTAGAAACAATAGCTAAAGAAGCTTTTTTCCACTACAAAGAAATATCTTTATCAGAGAAAGATTTAGAGCACAATGAATATGCAAAACTCATAAATAGTTTAGTAAAAACTATAAAAGAAATCAATAGTGTTATGTCACAATCGGCTAATAATGATGATATTGTGACTTCAATCAAAGAAGCATTAGAAGTTGTATTAGTTGAAGAAGAACCTAAAAAGCAAATTCCACAATTAGATGGTGATATTGTTTGCAATTCAAAAATTAATTAATTTTCTTTCAAAAAAATGTTGATTTTTTGTATAATAGCATAAAAAAAGGATGAAACATGAAACTACACAACATTTCAAACGCTTTAATTAACTTTCAAGGTAGACTTATAGAGCCAGGAAGCAAAATTTATGTTAGCGAAGAAATTCTAGTTAAATATCAGCCATTATTATATAGATATTATGAAGAAAACAAAGCAGTGATTGAAGATGTAAATGGAAAAAGGTTGTCTCTAGCTGAAGTTAAGAAAATAATCAATGGTTCTATTGTGCCGGATAAAAAAGTAGAAGAGCCAACTCCAAATTATTTAGATGTTGTTAATGAAGCTAACACAGAAAACGAAACGCCTGCAGAAAACGAAACACCTGCAGAAAACGAAACACCTGCAGAGAATGAAACGCCTGCAGAGAATGAAACGCCTGCAGAGAATGAAACGCCTGCAGAGAATGAAACACCTGCAGAGAATGAAACGCCTGAGGTTAAAACTGAAGAAAACACTGAAGGCAAAGAGTCAGAAGAACCAAAAGTTAAAACAAAAACTACAAAAAGAAGAAATGTTAAAAAATGAGTTTAAATTATCCAAAAATAGATATAGATAAAATCAGGGAGTTCTTACAGGACTACCCTGCTTTAAATATCCTAAAAGACAATATTGAACAATTTAAAGATGAACTAATAGAGACTACTATTCCTATGGTTGTTCAAGAAGCCATAACGAAAAAACCAGCAATAAAAGGTTATATCAGTAAAATACCTGAAGTTGTTTGGATGTATGGCATAATTGCAAAATTACTCCAGTCTGAATCTTTTGTTCAATTAAGAAATTCTATATCAGTAGCGGACAACAACACACCTGGAGCTCAGTTGTTTGGTAAACATGGAGACTACTTACAAGTAAGCAATATGTTTCAACAACAATTTGAAATGATGTTAGATAATTTAGCTAAAAAGTTATGGTATGAAGGGCTATGGGGAAGCACTAGTTCTAACAGCATAGATGTTGAGCTAGGAGGATTGCTTGTTATTCCTAACGATTGGTGGCTTAGATGATAAAGCTAGTTAAAACAGATGTTGATTCTGTTGGAATCTTTGTGTACAAAGAACAATTTGAGTTTGATGTTTTTGATGTCTTTAGAAAAGAAGATGATGAGTGGGTAAAAATAGAAACTTTCAATTTTATTCCTGATGAAGTATTTTATCAAATAAAAGGAAGCAATAAGTTTCATAGAGAACCTGACTCTTATTTGTACAAAACAATTTTTTATAACAAAAATGAAAAAGTAAAAGAAGCTATACTTCAACCATTTGCATACAATGTTCCTCATTGGCAAAGAGGGATTATTAAAATGAAAAGGTATGAGTTTTTTATAAAAGCAAAAAAGATAAATGGTAACATGGTGTTAATTTTTAAACAGTTAGATGACAAAATACCCTGTCCTGAATGCTGGGATAGCGATCTTCAATCTAGCACAAATTCAAATTGTTCTTTGTGTGGAGGAAGTGGATATATAAAAAAATACAGCAAACCAATATTTACTTGGGGCGGCCCTTATATGAACCAACCATCCGCTCCTCCTAAAGGAACTATAGATGGACTAGATAAGTTTAATCCTCATTATGGAGCTATAGCTTCAATAACATTATTGCCTGATGTTCCGATAGAAATGTATGACCTAATTTATGTTATCAACTCTGGAGAATTAAACATTGTTCACTCGGTTTCTCAAACATACTTTCATAACCAATTAATGAGTCAGAATGTAACATGCGCTTCTTTACCTTCTGAAACAAGGGAATTTAAAGCAGTAGAAAAGGATATCGCAAAAAAAATAAAGGAAATAAATGGAATTCACCAATAAGGATATTTTTGAAATTACACAATCTGATTTTAATGATAAAAATAATGTGAGTCTCAATGGTCCTATTTTAGATTTAGACAATCAAAACAAAAATTTAACCCTTTCTCCAAAAGGGATATTAGGCTATTATTTAGCTATTCTTCAAAAGATGTTCGAAGAAAATAATAAAAATGTTATTGTGAAACCATTTTTTCAGGAGGATTTTACTCCTAACAATTCTTCTCCAGTAATTTTTATAAACAGAGGCACATTGTCTCCGAGCCTAACAGCAGCACCTGGAGAAGCTTATCAAAACATAGATTTGAATATTCCATTCGAAGGAATAAACCCTAACGAAACCAAAAGCGCAAGTTTTCTTTTAAACCAACAAATGCAAATAAGAATATATGCAGCTAATAGAGCTGAATTAGAAGTTATTGCATATGAAGTATATAAATTAATTTTAGCTACAAGCGATGATGTATTAAGTGAAATTTTTGAGAATATTGTACAGGTTACACCTCCTATAATGAGCAGTATACAACCCTCTCCTAAAAGCTCTGATTATTATTACATTGAATTAGACTGGCAAATAGTCTTTAAAGAATGCAATATTTTGATTTTCAAAGAAAAATTGCTAAAATATAGTCGTTTAGTAGTGCATGACCACGATGCAAAAGAAATTCTATAAAAGGAAAGAAGATGTCATTAAGAATAAGACCTTACGTAAGTGTAGCTGAGTCAATTGCTCAAACAGCTCCTAACTTACTTCAAGTTACAATGCCAACTATTATAGTTGGACCTGCGGTGGATGAAAAAACTGGTTTTGACGCAGAGTTGGATTTTACTGTTATAAACAACGCTAGAATTTCTGATTTGCTTGCATTAGATTCTACTGGTAAAGTATTTAAAATTGCTGGTATTAGACCTGGTGCTACTATAGACGTGTCTAGCTTAGAGTTTGGTGCTAAAGAATTAAGTAGCGTTGTTGATTTTGCTGGGAAAGAACTTCATTTTCATGTTAAATCTTCTACAGAAAAACACATTCTTGTATTAGAAAGTGGAGATAATTATGTTACAGAGCAAGATCTATTAGATAAAGGTGTTTTAATTGGGGATGATTTAACTATAAATCCTCCAACAGAAGATGATGCGCCATTTACATCTAAAATTAGAGACTTTGGTAGAGATGATGATGGAAATCTATTAGTGTATCTATGGGATGAAGTTCCTTATGATGTGGATGAGACCACTTCATTAACTGCAAGCATTACAAAATATTTTAATAATGTAGCTTTAACTAAATCAGGCTTCACAATAGAAAATGTGGTAGGTTTTAGTGATAGCGTACTAATTAAAGGACCTGGTAGTTTTTCATTTGATTATTTTGTGTATCAGCCTACAGATGTAACTCCAGACTTTTCAAATATAAAAGTTTCAATTACTCCTTTAGTATTACCTAACACAAATCAAATAAAAATAACAGCATCAGCAAAAGATGGAAGATTATTTAACTGGTTTGTTGCAAATAGAACAGATATTGCAAATCAAATCATTGATGTAAATTATAATAACTATCAAACTATTATAGGTAAAGGAACAATTAAAAACAAATTAGGTAAAGCTCTTGAGCTAATAGCTAATGAAATTCCAGGATTTAATGTGAAAATTTTTGTAGTAGAAAATGATAGCGATGACGCTTATACAAAAGCTCTAAATATACTTTCAACATCTACTAAAGCTTATCAAGTTAGTTGCTTAAGTGATTCTGAAAATGTATTAAACGCTTTAATTGGTGCAATCAAAAAAGGTGAACAACCTGAAATTAGTGCATACAAAATGGGAATCTTTGCTCCAAGATTGCCTTTAATTTCTAAAAAACTAACACTAACTGATGCAACTATTACTGACAACGGAGATGGTACATTTACTATTGAAACTCCTACAGGTGGATTTAGTGTAAGTGGAATTAGAGAAGGTGATGTGATAATTGGTTCTGAAGATTTAAAAATCGCAGATGAAGAATATTACAATACAGTAGGAGAACCGTATACTGCTAAAGCAGTTGCAACTGTAACTACAGTAATCACTGATAAAAAACTTATAGTTACTCCTATTATATCTAACGCTAATGTTGCTGAGGCTTTAAGCGGTCAAAATATAGTATTTATTTCTATTAACAACAAAGATGTTGTTGCAGATAGAATTAAAAAATTAGCTGAAAGTATTAATAATATGCATATGGTGCTTGTTTTTCCTGATAAATTCATTATAGATGAAGAATTAGTTCCTGGTTATTATGTTGCTAGCCTTCTAGCTGCTATAATGGGACATTTGCCTCCTCAACAAGGTTTAAGCAATCTATCTGTCAGAACTGTTGATAGAGTAGTTGGGTCTTCTTTCTATTATACTGACACAGAATTAGATGAAATTGCGGCAAGTGGGGTTACTGTGTTAGCTCAATCAAGTTATGACACTCCTCCATTTATAATTAGACAACTTACAACAAACATGAATTCTCTGGAAGAAATGGAGATTAATAAAGTTAGATGTTTAGATTATGCTGCTTTATCTATTAAAAATGTTGTAGATGGTTATGTAGGAAAAAGAAACGTTACTCAAAGAAACGTTAGTGATATAGCAGAGACAATTAAAGCTACTTTAAACAATATTATTAGAACAACAGCAAATGACTTATTAGGAAGCGTGATTACTAGTTATAAAATAAACAATATTGCAATTCCTGAGGATGAGCCTGATGCTATCACAGGAGATATAGAGGTGTATACACCAACATCTCTAAATGCAATTAGATTGTTTGTTAAATCAAAAAGTTAAAGGATAAGCGATGGCAACAATTTCAGTACAACAAAACACAGGTTCTTGTAACGCAGTAATTGTTGGGTTCAATATTTCTTATGGAAATGATGCTCAACCTATTTATGAAGCTGGTCAAAAAAATATTTCTTGTGTAGTTGAAATTGAAGCAATGGCTCAAGTTTCAATTCAAAAAGCCCTCTTTAAAGAGGGGCAATATACTACGGAAGTTAGTGCTATAAATCTTGCAAAAGTACCTAGCTTAACTTTGCAAGATGCAGTGGTTAAATACGGATACAGTGCTTCATCAGGTCAAGCATATGTTGTTGAAGATTTAACAATCATAGGAAGAAAGAGCAATTAGTTAATGTTAGGATTCTTAAAAAGAAAAATTAAATTTCTTTCTTCCTCTTCTCATTCTAATGAAGAATCACCTTTTTCTGCAAAATTAGACATAACAAAAGATAATATTTTTTTAGGTGTTGTTTTGGATGTTGATACAGAAAATGACTATATAAGAGTTCATTTATTTCATTTAGATGACGATATATCTATTCCTAATCAACTAGATTTAGGGTTGAAACAAAATGATATGGTTTTAGTTGCTAGGGGCGATGGAGTGTTCCATCTTTTAGGGAAAACCAACATTGAGCATAACAAAAGTTTTCAGCATGTGTTTTCTATAAAAGATGGAACTCTTACAAAAAAGCCTGTAGATGGAAATGTAAGAAAATTTTATAAAGACATACATTTTGATGATTTTACTCCTGGTGAGATAATTAGGCATATTAAAGTAACTGGATACAGAATAAATGAAAAATTTATTGATATATTTTCTGGAATAGCTAGATTTACTTTAACATTTAGTCATGCTTTTATGAGAGCTTACAATATAATGTTTAAGCTTGTAGAAAACGATTCATATATTCATTTCAAAGAAACTAAAGACAAAAAAGCATATCATTTCTTTTTTTGGTCCAATGAAGATAGTAAGCTAGATAAAAAATATTTTATAGAAATAAAAGGGGATGTGGAAACTTGTTTGAGTGAGAAAAACATCAAAATTAACAACCCTCCTTTTGATTTTGACAATGTTGTCTACATGAAAATAATTATGTCATCAAAACCTTTTGCCAAAAAGAAATCTAAAATAGAACACGAATACATAGACAGAAAAAATAACTTCATTGGAGAAGGGGAAGATAAAATAAATTCGAATGTATATGACAAAATAAATTCATTCACAAACGCTGAAAATTTATTTGACAAAGAATTAAAGATAACTTTTAATTCTGTTGAGTTTTACCCAGCACTTATAGAAATAAATGATATTTATGGACATAGAAAGATATTTTCTATTTCTGAAACTATTGTTGTCATGAATGAAAGCAATCACTATAAAGAAAAAAATTTAATTATTACAGACAAAAATACACTAATATGGCAATCCTCTTATGAAGAATACAACAACCCTTATTCTGAGAATTCTTTTAAAATTACTAAAAACTATTCAAACGAAGAATATCATAATTTTTATAACAGGCTAAATAAATTCTGGAGAGAGTATCAAGAGAGAAATCTATTTGTAAACATTCAAGCCGAACACTGTTCTAATTGTGATTTGAGAACAATGAAGATAGAATATAGTCCGATCTATTATTTTAAAGGCAATAATATAAATTACCATTTACAAAATCAATCTGACAATCCACCAATATATTCTATTAACCTAGATTCACCAAATGGAAAAATAAATAATATAATTTCTGTTGACAATGGTTTTATCTTAAATGGAAAAAAGGAAGGTGAAGATTTTGGTTTCTTATTAAATAAAACTTACTTTTTAAGTAAGGGTATTGAAAATGTTATTTTTAATGAAGCAAAATTCGCATCTTTTAAAGATGCAAATACTTTTGTTAACAATTTACTTATTAACGAGTCTATTTCTGCTAAAAAGAATTTTATATTATCTAGTGGAAATAGTTTTATAGTAAAAGCAAAAAACATTTATCTAGAAGGTGAACAAATTGCCAGTAAAGCTGAATATATCACCTCTATTGCATCTAAAAATATCGTTCTGTATGTATCTGACATTATTAGCGCAAGTCAACAAACTCAAACTTCTGCATTATTCCTAACTCCTAGTTTTATCAGCACAACTCCAAACATTTCTTTACCAGGATACTGCAAATGTTGATTAGTTATTATGATTCTAATGTAAATTTAGCATATAACCATTATTACACATTTCACGATTTAAAAACAAAGGACAGTTTAACTATATTAAAAGACCTTGAAGAAACATTAAATTTAAGCGAGAATAAATTTAAAGTTGCCAAAAGTGTATGTGGGGCCACATTGATAGATGGAAAACTTTCATACATTTCATTAAGCGATTTGAAATACAAATATCCAGACAAATATAACAATTTAATTGAAGTATACACAAATTTATACAATGTTTCTCTTAGTTCTATAAAATATGGAGACATGATTATTTCATACGATGAAAAATTTTATGTATCAGGCAATTCTCCAATTGAAAACATACGAAATATTGTGTATAATGTGTTATCAGTTTCTATACTAGAAGATTATAAAAAACTATAAAGGTAAAACATGGAAAAAGACATTGTAACAACAGTAAAAGAAGATCTATTTAAGAAAGAATCAGAAACTAAAACTCAACACGTAGATAATGATAAAATTCAAAACCAAACATTAAAAAACAAACCAAATGATGATTCGGAAAAATCAATTGAACAAATTTTATCAGAGCTTGAAAGAACAAAAGACGATTTGAAACAAGCGTTATTAGAATTAGCGGAAAACGATACCTATAAAGAAGAATTCAGTCTTTTAAATAAAATTCCTATTATTCTAGAAGTTCAAAAACCAATTACTGCAGATGCCTTTTATGAAATAATAGCTGAATTATCTGATGTAAGTATAAACAAATTTGAATTTATATATGGAATATACACAGTTGCTGCAACTTTAAAAAAATATAAAAACGTTGAGCTCAACGAACATTGTAAAAAACAATTGGAAGAAAAACTTAGCAAAATAGATGATTTAGAAAAAGAGAAATTAATTTTAAAATGTAAAGCTGATTTTATAGAAAAAAATATTCCTTTACCTATTCTTTCTGCTTTAGAAAAAGAAGTTATCAGGTTTAATAGATTTGTTAATCTTTTTTCACGTAAGGAGATTCTGGATTTTTTATAGAAGAAGAGTATATAGCTGACTATATACTCTTTTTTGGTAATAAAAAATCTATTTATCCGTTTATTAGAAAACTTATCTTTTTAGCCTACCAAGTTAAACAATCTCAGGAAAAGAAAAGGAGATTTTTAGAAACAAGCATACTTTCTACATCTATTTTGCTTACTAAAACAAAAAACAATAATTTTGATATAATATTTGACATGATGAAAGAATATGAAATTACTCTTTTCGGAAAAGATAAAAATGATGAACAAAATTTAGATATTGATGAGATTGTTGAATTTTTAAATAGAGGAAAGTAAATGTTTGCATATGATTCTAATTTTGATTTAAACAATCCGTTTTATTTATATTTGTTAATGAAAGCTAAAAACAATCAACATATTTTTAATCATGCGATAGGATACAATCCATTTTTGATGCAAGATGATGATAGTTATGGATTCGACATCATAAACCATGTACCTTATTTGAATAGTCCATTTGTTGAACACGATTTTGGGTTAAAAGACATTTGGCTTCAAAAATGGGGAGCTTCTAGACAATTAGGGTTAAACAATATTTATGCTAATTTAGCTGCACAACAACAATATGAATTAGAAGCTGAAAGCTTAAAAATAGGACTTTTCTCGACAGGTTTACAAGTAGGAAGTTTGGCTTTAGGTGGATGGATTGGAATACCTATTGGAATGGGAATAGATTATTTAACAGACAAGTATAAAGAAAATATCCACAAAATATATGCTCAAAATCAAAAAGTAAATATATTAACTTCTGGTTTATTAGGAGAAACAGGGGTTGATACTGGTTTATCTGCAAAAGAAGTCAAAGGTATTTCTAGATATATTAGAAAACTAGCTGTAGATGATGATTTGTTTAGTGCAGACGATATTCAAGACATGATGCTTAAATTAACGAAAACAGGATTTTTAAACAATGTTAATTCTTCGCAAGAATTTAAAAAGATAACAAGAATTCTTAAAGATAGAGTTAAAGACTTAGCTGAATTTTTAGGAGAAACAGACCCTTCAAAATTATTAAACGATTTAGCTAAATATAAGAGTTTAGGATTTAACGCAAAACAATCATTTGATATGATTAAATCGATAAAGATAGCATCTGATTTAAGTGGGATTAACAAAGAATTAATAGGACAAATGATTGGATTAGCAACATCTCAAGAAAACCCTCTATCAATAGATAGAAGATTAGTAGCTAAACAGCTAACCACTCAATTGTATCAAATAAACTATTTATCTAGAGGACCTTTTCAATCACATTATTTAACAAACAGAAAAGAATATATGAATGCATATATGACCGCAAACCAAAAAGCAGAAGTTGCTCTAAATACTCAATTTGGATTTGATACAAATAAAGATGTGTATTTAGCTATGGTATATGCTCAAAAGCATAAAATTAGCTTGCAAAAAGCATTCGACATAATTCAAAATATGAACACTACACAAAAAAGCGAATTAGTTAATAAATTTTCTACAGAAATAAAAGACTTTAGTAGAATATTTTTTGATAAAAATGCTTTAGCTACAGTAGTTCAAGAAAACCCTGAAGTAGGTAACTTGCATATAAAAAGAACTCCTTTACAGAGATTGATAGATAGGGCTATAGAACAATTAGGTGGAAAAGCAACTGTCGAACAAATAGTTTCATTTTTGTCTCTAAATGGCTTTAATTCTAGAGAGATCTCGGCTGCAGTCCCTCTTATTGAAAACAGATTAAAGTTTGGCAATTGGAAAATGTTAGATTTACAAACAGAATCAGCTGAATTCAAAAAACAAACATTAGACATACTTAACGAAAGGATAAAATATAAACAAAGACATGGATTTATTAACACTGTCGGCAGATGGATAAGAGGTGCAGAAAACTGGATCACAGAATTTTTTGGTGGAGGCACTGGAGAAGATTTATTTAGCGAAGAGAAGCTCAGAGAAATGGCATTAAAATATAAAGCATCTGACAATAATGAATATAGCCTCTATTTTAGAAGTCAAAACTTTAAAGAATTAACCGGAGCAAAAACATTTAAACAATATTTAAAAAATTTGGTTACCTATGGCAAAAAATACAAACACCCTCAGCTAACAGACGATAAAATAGAAGAAAACTTGGAAGAAGTGTCTGATTTTGCTGACAAAACAGGCTTAGATAAATATTTTGACAAAGACTTTATTAGATATTCTTTTAAAAAAGAATGGTTAAAAGAAAATGTTTCTAATCCTTATCAATACTTCAAGCATTTATATAAAGAAAAATATAAAATGTTAAAATCTGATGATATGTTTAACAGCTTCTTAAATCCTTCAATAGAAGTGTTTACTCAATTAAGGACTCCTACAAAAAAAGTTGCCGAGTTTTTAGAGGAACACCCTGAATATGGTCAGTTTATTTCAAATAAAGGTTTAAGAGGTAGATTCCAAGTTGAATTAATGGCGTCTCTTTATGATAAGAATTTGTTACCTGAACCGGCTAAAACAGCAAAAATAATGAAAGCAGCTAATTTATATTTTGATTTAGCTAAATCAGGCAAACAAAATCAGTTTGAGGAAGAACTAAAAAAAAGAAACATTGTTCTAAATGAAGAGAGTATTAAAACCATAAAAGAAACATATTCTGCTTATGCAGACAAAACAACTCAAAAATCAAAATTAATAGAAGCAGCAATAAAAGGAGATGCAGAAGAATTTAAAGCGCAATTATTTAAAAGTTATGCGTTAGATAATACAGATATTGAATCATTAAAAAGAGAATTCAAAGATTTAGGGGTTGATGAAGATTTTATCAACATTTTAAATAAAAGAGAATTTGGAAATTTATCAAATATTTTTAAATCTAGAAAAGAAAAAGAAGGTTTAAAGGCGGCAGAAAAATTTTTAGGGGTATTAAATAGTGTAAATATATCTAAAAATGTTAGAAGTAAAATTGAAAAAGCCATAGAAAGTGGCGATAAAGAAGCTCTAGCTAAGGCAATAGACCTAATCAAAGATAAAAATGTAAAATACAAAGTAGCAAAAGGGGCTTTAGCTTTTACCCAATCAATGAAAGAACAAGATATTGATGAAGACGAATGGGGGAAACTATTTAAAATAGCAAAAATAGACACCAGAAAAAAAGCATGGAAAAACATAGAAAACATTACTCACTTATTAGGAATAGATTACGCATCTAATGAAGAAAAATTAAAAATTATCCAAAAATGGAGTCAATCTCCTATAGAAGCTTTAGAGGAAATTAACAAAATAAGAAAAGCGCATCATCAGTCAAGTTTAGATTTGTCAGATTTAGATAGAATTGCTAAAATAACTTCAACTCAAAAACTTTTAGGATTGAAAGATAAATCAACTTTAAGTTTTATGGAAAAAGCGAGTCAATTAGATACTAAAAATCTTGAAGTAATGCAAGTAACAATACAAAAAGAAATGTTAAAAGAAATGAGTGAATCAAGAAAATTATTGAAAAAAATTGCAGAATCTTAAAGGAATATAAATGGCGAAATGCAAGGTAGTTTTAAGTAGAAACATTACTAAAACATATGAAGTTCCTATAGATAGTCCTATTAATGGCAATCAAAAAATACGAAAAGACATTGAGGTTAAAGGTGGCATAATTGAAGCTTCAATATTAGAAACAAACGAGACATATCCTGTTACAGGTATGCTTTTTTCGTCTGTATTTACAGGTCCTTATATTGTGTCTTCACAAGGAGTTGTAAAAGAGGGTGGAGAATCACCTAACCCTAACTTGTTATCTACAACTACTATTTTAGGTGTAATGTAATGGGCAACATTAACATACAAAAACTAGACCCAGGTAGACCTATAAATATAGTTACAAGAAGCGAATCAGTTTCAAAGAGAGGAATTCAGGTTGTATCTCCTATAGATGGACAAAAGAAAATTATAGATTTTGGTTTAGACTTAAAAGAGTTAAATTTAACAGTTTATACAAATCAAATAGAAACTTTTAAAGAAAAAAACTTTTTACAACTTTTCAGTGATGATTTTATTGGGGAAATAAAAACTGAAAACATTACAATTTCAGAATACTCATCTTTACCATATGCTATTGTAAATATAAATGCTATAGGAGAAGATTCTAGCAATACTTACCCAAGCAATTATGCGAAAAATATAATAGCTATCACTGGATTAGATAATTTCTACAACATAACATATAGCACTACTCATATAGAAAACATAGGAACATCTATATCAATCGCTGTATCAACAAAAGAAGGACAAGTTAATTTACCTATTGCTTTTAATTTTGGAAGTAAAAATATCAAATGGGGAGATTCTAAATTTAAACTTATAGGAGTAGGGAAAAACCTAACAAGAACAACTTCATCATATACATATTCTTTTACTGATCCATTAAACATTATTTTACAGAAAACCGTTATTATTAGTAATATATCCCGACAAAATTCTCAATTTATGAACATTGTTCAAAGTAGCGATAAAGTAACTTTTTTTTCAAAAGAAAAATTTCAGGAGCTCGTATTAAACACCTTAGTAAAAGGGAAAATAGGTGAATTTTTAAATAACTTAATTTCAGATACTTCTATAACTCTAAACTCAAATAGAGAAACTCTATCTCCTATTGTTAGGATTTTACAAAACCATGCTTCTGATTTTTCTGGTAGCTTTGCCAATATGTTTTATCAAAATATTGCAGAACCTTTATTGAGAGGCGGGATATTTTCAGTTGGAAGCATAATGGCTCAGTTGTTGCCAATCTTTGGCCTTGAACTTTATTACAATGATGGAATATATTCACTTGAACCTCCTCGTTTCTTATTTAAAGATAGCTACACAAATGCCGGAATTGTTTTAAAAGAAAGTGATGTTATAAGTATTACCGTAGAACAACCAAAAATAAACATACCTTCTATAATTATTCCAAGAATAGATTTTGAAAACATGGCTTTAGCTAAATATGCTTCTAAATGTTCAGAAGCATTTGCTACTTTAATTTTAAAAGAACTCTCATCAATACAAGAGTTGCCATTATTTAAAATCAAAACATACGACATTCCAAATATATTGGTGCCTCATAGCTTTCAAAGCAACACTCAAGCACTTTTTGATAGAGTTAATGAAAATTTTAGAGAAGTATGGAAATACTACTCGGCTTTCGCTTTTAAAAGCGCATTTAATGAAATGAACATAGGCACCATTGAATTAGTATTTAACCCTCAAATTACAGAGCCTTTTAAATGGTATAATATAGCAGGCAAAGACTATTTTGTTACTTCTATAAATCATTCCATAACAAGAAACAATGCTTTAACTACACTAGGGTTTGGGGGGATATATGATGAAAAATTATATAATTTACTAGATGATGTTATTAGCAAAATCGTTAATAATAGCAAAAACTGTGGTGATTTATTAAAAGAACAATTAGCTAAAAAAAATGTCTCAACTCCTCTAAATACAAAGAAAAAAGATCCTGAACAAATAAAACTTGATGAAGAAGTGGAGCCATGATTTTTTTAGATTGCAATAAAACAGTACAAGTTGGGATTGATAAATCTTTTTGGGTAGATGCAAGCAATGAGTCTAATATTGATGTGTTTTTATATTATGTAGATATGGAATTTTCTTTATTAGAGGAAATGAAAGTAGATATTCAGTATCTTGAAAATAATTTATGGAAAGGCACAATTCCTTCCCCCACTTCCAAAGGGTTTGTAATAGGTAAAGTTATTACGGATGGCAAAAATTCATTTTTTGTTGTAAATTATGATATGTATGGTAGTTTTATATACCAATCAGCAGGATTGAAAGAGGGGTTAAAGTTAGAATGGCTTCAATTAGGTGAAAAAGCGCAAGTGATTGATTATGGAAATCTGAAAGAAATAGGGATGGGGTTTTATGGAGGAACATTAAATAATAAAATTCCTAGTATAGTTTGTATAGATGATATATGTAATGTATTTAGAGTTAAAGAAATAGTGGATTGTTCTGATGCTCAAACAGAAGAAGAGTTGAAAGAATGTTTAAAACAAAATGAAGAATTATTGCAAAAATATTTGCTTTTAGAAAAAGAATTAGAAAAATGCAATCAAAATAAAACTATTGTAGCAGGACAACCTATAATACATGGCGCAAATATAGCTAGTTCAACTGAAATAAAACATGTAAATACCCAACAAACAAAAGAAATTCCTCAACCTTCTCCAAGAGTAGTTACACATATAAAAACTTCCCTTAAAACCTCAATAGAAACTTCAAGCACTACTAATATCTCTAATAGCCAAGTTAAAACAACTTTGAAATAAAACTTATAATTGTGTTATATATTTAAGTAGTTGAGTCGCCAAGGAGGGCTTCTGCCCTAAAAAATAAAAGGTTTTTTATGAGAATTGTTATTTTTTTATTAAAATTTTTACCCCTCTTTGCAGGGGAGGCGGCTCAACTGCTAATCATAAAGGCGATTAGGATTATAAGCGCAATTAAGCGCTCTTGATCGCTTTTCTTTTTTTAGATTATATTTATACATAAGGAGAAAAAGAGGAGGGTGTCAAGAAATTATTGTCCTTCTTGATCTTTTTTATTTTTTGCGTAAAGATATGCTCCTGCTCCTACAGGAATTCCATAAGCAACACCAGATGCTGCAACGCCTTTTCCTAATTGTTTCCAATCTACATTAAGTTTATCACCTTCTTTTTTAAATGCTCCTCTGATGCCTCTTAACATGTAAGCATCTTTTGTCCCTTGCCAACCTTTGCTTAAAATTTCTTTAATTTTATTAGCTGCCTCAGCTCCTTCTTTTGCAGCTTCTTCTTTTGCTCCAGCTTCTTTTGCTAGTTCAGGATATGCTGATGCGAAAATATAATCAACATCTTGTTGATCAAATCCTAAAGCTTCTCCAATTCCATAAACTTGTTCTGGTTCTAATGCTCCAGCTGCAAATAAATCAACCGCTGCTGCAACTTTTACAAGTGGTAAAGTGTTTTCATCAGTAACCACAGAAGCTAATTTTTGAAGCTCATCCTCAGCCGCTTCTTTCTCTAAATCAGCAGCTCCAAAAAGATTTGCTCCTAAAACAATTTCATCTGGATGAATGCCTTGCTCAGCTGCAAACGCAATTACTTCTTCAGGGTTGTATCCTTCATTAATAGCCTCAATTGCTGCTGCAATTTTTTCTAATCTTGAGCTTTCTTGTGAAGCTAATTTAGTTAAAACGTTCATGTTCTTTCCTTTTTATAGGTTTTTTGTTTCACAATAAATTGTAGCATATAATTTTTCTTTTATCAAGTTTTTTCTTTTTTGCTTAATAATTTTTCTAATGCTTTACCCATTCCATAACCAATCAATCCTCCCCATAGAGCCTTACCGGCCATATGCCCTATTAATTGTTTATCAAAAAGTTTTTTATTAGCACCTCTTATTATATCTATATTGTCACTATCATAGTGATTTTTTAGTTTGCCTGCTATATTAGGTAATAAATAATGTTTTAGCTTTGTAGTTAATTTTGTTCCTTTAAAATTATGAAGCCTATCAGCTTTTACAGCTTCTTTATACTCATCATCAAGAAGTTGCAGTATCTTGTCACCACCCAGTCTACCTATGCCTCTATAAATAATTGGCTCTGTAGCACTTGAAATAGCCATAGTAGCTGCTAATTGGGTAGATGGGTCCATAATGTGTTTTTTCTTTAATTCATCTTCCAATTCTTCTCCCACTCCTGTTTGAACAGCACCCAAAACTCCACCACTTATTGCACCTCTAATAATTCTTTTAGGCCCTCCTAAAAGCCCCATTGCAGCTCCAATAACTCCTCCATTTACTCCGCCTAACAAACTATCTTTAAAAACACTTTTCTTTTTTTTCTCTTCGTGTTTTATAGGGTTTATTTCTATACCCGCCTCCTCCATTATTTTTTGTTTAGCATCTTCAGAAAGGGCTGCACTTTTTGCTAAAACACTTTCTTCTTTTGCGAATTTGCCATCTAATTTTTTATTTATCAAAAATCTTCTGGCTCTTCTCGCTTTCTCCACATTTCTTTTATTGTTTAAATAACCTATTACTCCGCCTATTGTACTTCCTATACCATAATATCCTATTACACCCTTAGGAGATAGCCTACCTCCTTTAAAAGATTCGTGAATAGTTTTTGGAATTCCTATAGCTAAAGCACCTTTCCATGCGCCATCGGCAATTGGCTCTATACTATGTTCAGTGTAAGGATATAAGGCATTTGCTTTTGCTTCTTCTTCTAAAAGATATTCTTTTATTTGCTCATCTCTCGTTTTTTTTGACATTTATTACCTTTTGCTTATGGCATTTCCTGTAGTTAAATAAGACACATTATCGCCGCTTACACCTTTGTTTATGTCTGCAATAATTTTTGCAGTTGCTAAATCAAAGTTCCCTCCATATTGGTATATTTGATATAAAGCGTCAGCTGCTAGCTCTTGATTTGAAGCGATTTTAGGAGAAAGAGTATATAAAGCCATTAACCATTGTTTTAGTTTACTTTCACCTACATCTTGTAATTCAGGATGTTTTTTAATCGCATATCTCATTATAGTAGGAATTTTAGCTTTATACATTTGCGCACCAGCTAAATCAATAGCTTTATCTGCTAACAATACTCCTGTAGTAGCAATACCTATGCTACCAGCTAATCTAGCCGCATCTTTAATCACACTTTCTTCTTTAGGAGTTCCGCTAGCTTCTTTTACAAGATGTAATAGTCCAGCCATAGTAAATCCTTTTTTTTATTAATGATACCATAAAAAAACAATAAAAAAAAGAAAGAAAAAAGAAGAAAAATTAAAGAGCTGAAGAATCGCTGCTAGAATCTGAGTTGTTAGAAGTAGTTGTTGTATCTTCTCCGTTAAGAGCTTTTACGAAAACATTAACGATTACATCAATTTCTAAATCTTCAGCTTTTAATGTGTTAGCATCAGTATAAGCTTTTGCTTGAGCTAGCACTTGCTCGTCAGCTGCTTGTCTATCAGAAATTTCTTTTGCAATTTTAGCTTCGTTATCTGATACTCTACTAATTAAACCTTTTTGAAGCTCTCCATTTTCGTCAGTTGTATCGTTTAATACATTTTCAATGTCTTCAACTTTTGCTTTTAGATCTTGAACAGTTTGATCTGAAGCAACATCTAAATTATCAATAGCTTCTTTTACTTTTTGGTCAGTATAAGTTTTAGCTTGTTCTACAGCTTCAGATACAGCTTCAGTTTTTGCTGTTTCGATAGCTTTAGATAAAGCAGATTCTGCAGCTTTAGCTCTATCAGCTTCTTGTTTTACAAGATTAGCAACAGAACCTTCAACAGTTTCATCGCCAGTTAAAACATTTACAGTTTGCTCAACTGAACTAATTTTTTCTTCAAGACCAGCAACTTCTTCATTTACTTTTTTGTTTAAATCAGATACGCTAGTTTTTAAAGAAGCAATGTCTGTTTCGTTAGTAGTTACTCTTGTTTTAAGAGCTTCAATCGCATCGCTGATTAATTTGAATTTATTGTCTACATTGCTTTGTAAATCAGTAACAGCTTGTTCATTTTTAGTTAATCTATCAAGAATTTCTTGTACAACACCTTCTTCTGAATTTAGAAGATCTTGGATAGCATTAATTTTTTCAGCTAAACTTTCTACACCGTCATTTTCATCAATTTTTGTGATCGCATCAATTTTTGCTAAAACTTCATTAATTCTAGCTTGAACATCAGCTTCTTTTGCAAAACCTTGAGACTGGATGTATTCTCTTACAGATTTACCTTGCGCTGCAGCTAATTGTTCTAAAGCTTTTTGTAGTTGCTCTGTAGTTACGTTTTGTGCCATGATTGCCCCTTTTTTTTGGATTTTTAAAGCCTTGCGGCAATCAAATTATATTATTTTTTAATAAAAAAACAAAAAAAAACAAAAAATCACTTAATTTTGTTAGCTTTAACTTTTAATTCAAAAATTGTACCTTGATTGTTTGTTTTTATAAGCCTTATATTCCCTCCAGAAGTTTTTAAGATAGATAAATTAATATATAAACCATTTCCTCTAATATCAAGCACCTTTGTTTTTGTGGAAATGTTAGGAATGAAAATTTTCGGTATAAACTCTTTCGGAATACCTGTTCCATTATCAGAAATAAACATATACACATATGGGTCGCTATATCTAATAAATTTAGCTTCTATCAAGGTTGAATTGGCTTCTAAAGAATTTTTTATATGATTAATTAATATGTTTAAAAAGTCAGCGTTCGATATGCAATTTTTACAGTCTAAGTTGTATTCTTTAAACTTAACATCTATGTTCCATTTAAAATCTTTATGGGAAATTGTCATTATTTTAAACGCAGTCTCTATAACATCATAGAGTGTTTTGTTGCCATTTGAATACTTAATCGATTTAAAACCTTTCATTTTGTTTAAAATATTGCTTATTTGTTCTATTGATGATTCCACATAAGTAAAATCTTCTCTAATATCATATAATCTTCTTAAACATGGGTTTTTATCAGGATCTGGACATTCTACTCGTCTCTGTATATCTTTTATCATTAAATCTATAAAATTCATAATTTTATACATTTTGAAAGTAATAACTTCTAAGGGAGTGCTTAGTTCGTGAGAAATGTTTTCTGTTATATTCATCAATGATTTATTTGCAGAAATGGAACTAAGATTTAAAACATTTAATAAATATTTTTTTCTATAATTAATATAATCGATTAACAAATTACTCACAAAAACAATTAGAAAAACAATTACTACTATGTAAAAATATGAATTGGAAGCCGACTTCCAGTCATAATGCATAAAAAAATCTAATTTTAAATGTTTGTTTTGTTGTAAAATATCATTAGATACAAGAATTAAAAATACAATTGCAGAAAAAAACACTGAAACAAATAATTTTAAAATAGCATCTTTAATTATTTCTTTAATCATTGCTCTTCTTTCTTATTGCTTAAAATATTAGAAATAATTTCTATTAACTGAGAAGGCGGATATTGATTTTTAAAAATTGTATACTTAAAAATATCCTCTCCTGTTATTTCTTTAAAAGATTCAATTATTTTTTTTGAACTATAAACATAAGGATTTAAGTTGTTTCCTGTGTAGAAGAAAAATTTTAAGTCAGGGTTATGTTTGTATATTTCCTTAAACACCATAATGCCTTCATATTTAACATTTCCTTTTTCTGGATGAAACATTACTCCGCCATAAGTTATATCTATAACAGCATAATCTATCTTTATTTTTCCAAAGCGTTTTTCTAAAATTTTAAAAATAAATCCCGCATAACTAGAATATATTTTTAACACATTTATTTTGTTTTCTAACCCATGAATTTCAATTATATCTTCAATAAGAGAAATTAAGCCTATATTATCATCTATAATAAGTAAAATTGGTTTATCATTTTTAAGCATTTTTTCATACTCTGCTATTATTTTATCTACTTCCTTTTTTATAGAATCTGGAAGTTGTCTAATGATGTCATCTTCTGACATTTTTTCAAAAATTTTTTCACAAGAAGCAATTTCTTTTTTGGAAATATTTTTTATATCCTCATCGTAAGTCGAACGACAAATTTGTTGCAAAGAACTCCACTTGAGTAGTTTTTTTAAAAAGTTTCTTATTTTTTCTAAAACATCCATTTCAATTCCTTTTATTTTAATATTAATCCTAATTTAGGTAAGATATTTTCAAAAAAATCTTTACATTGATCGGGAAATATTAGATATAGCACAAAAATGCCAAATACAATCCCTAAAGGAATAACTAATTTACTGAGAATTAATTGTTTTACTGTATTTAAGGCGCTTTTTATTCTTGTTGAAGTAGATATTTTTTTATTATTTACTTCTTCTATCTTATCTAAAGTAGCTATCTTATAATGCAGCCACAAATCTATTGCTTCATGAAGTACATTTTTGATGTTCTTATTATCTCTCATCATATAATCATGCATAATAACAACAAATTCTACTAATTCTTTCTCTTCTGGATATTTGCTAGTAATATCAACAATTTTTTTATACATTTCACTTAAATCAGGATCTGAATTTTGTAATTCTTTTTTTAAATCATTAACCAGTTTTTCAAGTCTATCTCTCATTTCTTTACAAGTCATTTGTTATCCTTTACTAAGAAGATTTACCCTTCAATTCTTTTGCTATTTTCTCTGCACTTCTTCCTACCACATAACCACCTATACCTATTTTAAGCAAATCCCACATTTGATCTGTTAACTCTAATGTAGGCACATGTAAACCAAATGCCTGAGCATATGGAACTATTATATAATTATTAGCAATGATAGTTACAAAAGTAAGCATTGTAATTGGTCTCCATGTAGAAGTTAGCCAATGTTCACTTTTAGCTTCAGCTTCTACAATTTTTGCCTGCATTTGAAAAGTAGTTTTTTCTAATTCGCTTATTTTAGATAATAATTCTAACTTTTTATTGGGGTCATCGATAGCTTTTCCTGTAATAGCTTCTCTTATGTCTTTAAATAAATTACCTACATCACTTAAATTAAAATCAACCAATCCCATTTATTGTTCCTTTTTGGTAAGATTATATCAAAAAAACAAAAGGACAAACAATGAATGAAAAATTTTTAAATGCGTATAAAAACTTAATTGGTGCTGAAGGCGGTTATGTGGATAGACCTGAAGATGCAGGAGGAGAAACTTATAAAGGTATATCTAGAAAGTTTCATCCTGATTGGGAAGGCTGGACAATTATAGATAAATACAAAGATAAACCAGATTTTAAAAGCAAAATAAAAAAAGATAAAGAATTGGAAAAACTGGTGCAAAAATTTTATTATGAAAATTACTGGGAAAAATTTAATGGCGACAAACTTCCTTATTTAATCGCTGAAGAACTGCTAGAACAAAGCGTAGTTTTAGGGACATGGAAAACAGCTGGAAAAAATCTTCAGAAAGCTCTTAACTTATTAAATTTAAACAATAAATTATTCTCAGATCTAATTGAAGATGGAATTGTAGGGCCTAAAACATTAGCAGCAGTAAATAAAGTAAATCAAAGAAGATTGTTGACTGTATTAAATGGATTAGAATTTTGTAGGTTTAAAGAAAGCATGGAAAAAAGACCTATAAATGAAATATTTAGGGGATGGTTTGATAGGGTAAACTTTATTCTAAAATAACAGGGTCGTTATAATTTAACTTCCCTTCTCTTATTAGTTTTTTTATTTCAGCTATACTGTGAACTTTTATAGGTTTTTTCTTTGATGGAATAGAAGCTTTATACGCCCCTATAACAGCATCCTGATCTGTTATCATTAGCAAGTCTTTATGAGTAAGCGTTCCTTGATCAGTGAACAATTGCTTAGAAGCAAGCATTTTTTCTTTTACATCTTTTATACCTTCAGGAGTTACTGGTACATGCACAGCAATTTGGTCACCATCATAGTCAGCTGCCAAAGCCCTTTCTACCATTGGAGGTAATGATATAGAGTGACCAGGAACAAATTTTGGATATGCACCAATAAGGTTATGTTTCCATAAAGATGGAGCCCTGTTGTAGACTACAGGTATTTCTTTACCTAATCTGTGTAAAAGCTTGATTACTTTTTCATCCTTATTTTTGATCATTTCTTTTATTTGCAATTGAGTGTATCCCATTTTAGCCATTTCTCTACTAATGTGAGGCTCATACATTTTAAGCCCCATTTCTTCTGGTAACTCTATTTCATCTAATTTTAAATCCCCTCTTGAGGGTGTAATTACAGCCCTTCCTGACATAAATTGATTTTTTCTAAGCAACTGTTCTTGAACAAATGAGTCTTTCGGTCTATTTCCTCCTAAAACATCTAGTATCCCTTTTACTTGCTTATTTGCAATTGCTGGATTGTTACTAGGATACAATCCATACATAGCGCCTATAGCATGTTGCAGAGAAAGTTTTAGATCATTTATTGTTTTTTTAGATAATTTGTTTTGTTTTGCTTCTTTTAAAGTGTTGTTTAAATTAATTATTTCTTGATAATGTAGATTTAGGTCTGAAACTCCATATTTACCGGTATGGTCTTTGATAATTGGCCTATAAACAGGCGGAATTACTGGAACTGTTTTTAATACAGCTACATCTTTTAGAGATAAGTTGTTGTTTTTTAGTTTTTCTAAAAACTTAATGATTTTTAAATTTCTATCTTTTAGTTGCTCATTTGATGTTTTTTTATTTTCATCTTTCAGTTTTTTTATTTCTTTATTTATATCTATAGCAGATAATTTCTTAATTATACTATCTACACCATCTTCAACCATCATTTCTTTTAATTTTTTTTCAGGGATACCTAACAAGAAAGCAATTTCATATGAATAAATTGGGTTAATTAATGGTTCGTTTAATTTTATATGAGCATACCTATTACCTAATTCTCCGAAAATAGAAGGATCAAAAAGCCCTCCTTTTCTAGGAGAACCATCAGTTGCGTTTATAGTTTCTGCACTTTTAACTTCTTTAGGCCCCTTTTTGATAATATCCTTATCTGTTGCGGGAACCAGATTGAAGCTATTTGGGTCATCTTCAACATTTACATTTAGTTGACTTAATAGAGCTTTAAATTTTTCATAGGCAAAATTTTCAGCCGGTTTAGGTAGTGGTTGTCCTTTTCTAAAGGCTTCAAACCAAGCATCATTTTTTTGGCCTTTTATTTTTCTAGCCTCTCTTAGTAAATCTTTCGCATTATGTGCTAATAACGCATTTATTTCCATATTTGAAAAAGATGAAGCCGAAGTTTTGCCACCTTTTGCTGGTTGTTCATTAATATTAACCCTATCAGTAGCAGTAGCACTCATTCCAGATTCAGAATCTTTAAAAAGCTTATAAGTGTATGGTTCTCCTACAAAAACTTTTTGAGGAAAAGGTTTGCCTGTTTCTGGATTGATTAGCGTTTCATATTGTTCAACCCCATGTTTCTTAGCTTCTTCCTCTGCAAATTTTAAATTATCAGTTAAAGAATATTGATCTAGCACATAAGATTTGTCAGTTTTTTTTCCTACTTTACCTAGAGTTGCTTCTATTAATTGCCCAGGATTGATCCTTGAAATAACCCCAGCAGATGTAACTATAATATGTACTGGTTCACCTTTCTCATTTTTTGGCATTTTATCATCAGGTAAAATCAAAGAAATAGAACCTTTGTTACCATATCTCCCTGATAACTTGTCACCTATTTGGGCCTTAGATTTTGTTTTTACAAAAACCCTAATATTGTTCCCTGATTTGTTTACAGACACCACTTTACCATCATGATGATGAGTCCATGTTTCTAATTTCAATTTGTATGGTTTAAATAAAGTTTTTTCTAAAGAAGTTATAGGTTTATCTTTATTTACGACTAATTTAATCACTAAAGGTTCATTAAATTTAACGGTTGCGCCTTTTTTTATAACTCCGTGCTCATCATACTTTGATAAATCATATTTAGATAAAGTAAGAGGAAATAAAGCCTTAGCCTTTTTTAAATCTAATACATCATCTCTATCTATATGAATTTCTTCTTTATACATATGAAGAGAAGTTAAGTTTTTGGCTGCAGTTTCAGATACAATGATTGCATCATTTCTGTTGCCAGGCATCGACATCCAAGCTGTTCTTAAATGCACTCCATTTGCAAAATAACCATCTTTAGCATAGTTACTTTCTGCTATCACTTCTCCTTTTTTTACTCTATCTCCTACCTTAACCTTAGGCTCCATAGATATGTATGTTTTTCTAGCTAATGGAAGGTCTTTTATGTATTTAATTTTATGACCATCTATTTGAATGTAATCATCAGTTATTTTTTCAACTTTACCAGAAACAGGACTTTTCACAACTTGGTTTGTTTTTTCTGCTATTTTTTTATAAAAATCTTCATTTTTATCTTTTGTTCTAACAATTGGAGCTTCTCTATGTTCTAGCGATAAAGCTTGTTGAGCGTGCTTTTGAGCCATTGTAGCTCTCATGCCATCCATTGAATTAATAAGAGGCAATGTTTTTGTTGATGAAGTGTGTATATCGCTTGAGCTTTCTATCGCATAATCTACATCTTTTAGAGACTTTACTGTATATTCTTTTTCTCCATCTCTAATTGGAATTCCTTCTTTTTTAGCTCTCTCTTTTGATGCAGGATAAGCTACTTTTTTGTTCCACAATTCTTTTATTGTTTTTATTTCTTTTTTTCCTGTTTTTACATTTAAAACTTCTATTGCAGGCTCTCCATTTTCATCAACATATGCATTATTTGTTACTGCCAATGTAATCCCTGTCTTTGCTCCTTCCGGAGACACAACTGGGTCAATAAAACCTAATTGAGAAGAATGAATTGCTTTATCATCTTCTGTTAAAGCTCTATCTGTTTCTATTCCACCTTCTCCTAAAGGAGTTAACAATTTTGTTGCCATATGTGTTTGAATAGGGTTGTATTCTTCTGGCATTCTGGATATCTTTGAAACAGTTAAAAAACTTTTTAGTGTATCAGTTAAATAATTGTGATTAAATACATCATTTAACGAATTAAGTGCTGGATTGTTTAATTTTTGTTTTATTTTAAAAATTTCTTTTACTGAATTTTTTGCAAAATATTCAGGCATAAGATGTATAGCGTTTAACACTTTTCTATTAGCTAAGTTGTTTTTCTGTTTTAAATCTACTTCTTCTCCTCTGTAAGCTTTCAATATTTGCTTAATGTTTGCGAAAATCAATTCGGGAGTTAATTTGCTTGTCTCAACTCCAAAGTTTCTTTTGTTAACATCTGGGTCCAATTCCATATGATCAAAAATATACTTTATCTGTTCTGTTAATGGCTTTTGTTTTATATCATTTGGCAAAGAGTATGATTTTTTTATAAATTTTTCTAAATCAGTTGGATTTGTTTTATTTATATTGATTTCATATAGCTTTTTCCCTAATTTTCTTTTAATTTCTTCATCAGAAACACCTAACGCTTTCAATATGCTAACAACAGACACATTAGAATTTCCTATGTTAAAATAAATTACACCAGTATCTGGGTTAAGTGTTATTTTGAATTGTCTGTTTCCTATTGGATTAACTATTGTAACAATTTCTCCATTTTTTCTTTCGAACAAATAAGTACCAGGTTTTAATCTTTGCTGATTAGGTATAGCATACGAATTCCCATCTATTATGAAAGTTTCTTTAGGTGAGAATTTAGGAACTTTAGCTATCAAAATGTTTTTTTTACATTCTATTTTTTTATTATCCTTTTTTCTAATTAAACAAACATCTCCTCTAATTTCATTAAATAAACTTTTGCCTTTTAAAATAGCATTCTTAACATCTTCTAAGTCCACTTCTTTTTGTATTCCTTTAACATTGGAAACTTCTATTTTGTAAAAGTTCCCTTCTATGGGAAAGGTTTTTTCAACTTCCTTAACAACATTATTTAATATGTGTTTATCAATTTTTTCTGGAGAATCATCTATTTTGTAAAACATTTACGCTCCTAAAACAAATATTTTTCCCATTTCCTCCATTCTTCTTAATAACTCTTGATATTGTTCTTCTGTTAAAGAAGCTTCTATAACTTCATTGTCTGATTTTTTTATTGTTAAATTCACTCTTGTTTCATCATTTGGATCTTTATGTGCCTCAAACTCAGCATTTTCTAAATTAACAGCTTTATCAAAACCTTCTTTAGTTTTTACTAATACCAACATTTTAATCTCCTTTATTTTTGTAATTTTAAAAAATAATCTTTTGCATTTTTAATATATCCGTTTAATTTTAGTACATCTATTTTTTTATTTTCTTCATAAAATGAAGTAACCAACTGGTAACTATTTAACCCTAAATCCATTACAATAAATTTTACAAGTTCACCTAACTTTTCATACATTTTATTGCTTAAATCAGGGGCATCAAACAGTACTAAAATCCCAACCCCTTTTGGCGAAATAAAAGCATCTCTAATTAGACCATTATTCATAGACAATGGTCTACCTCTTGTAACCAATTCATTTAAAGACATGTCTATACTAACTTCATCTAATTTACTTAAATCTAAAAGATAATGAAAAGGAACATATTCAAAATTAGCATCTTTCCATTTTTTTATTTCTTTTTGATAATCTGATAATGTTACCTTCTCTATGTACACAAAGTTAACATGTCTCATTCTTTATTCCCCTCAAACAATTGAGACAATTCATCAGATACACCAAGTATCATACTTGTAGCTAACTTTTGTATTTTATCTAAATTATGCCTAAAGATACAAACAAATCCTGAAAATTTATCCCCTTTTTCATAACTTCCATACAACCTATAAGTTGTATATACATATGATAAGTCGTTTAATAGATCCCACGTTTCTCTATGCGCTTTCCCTATTATCAAAAATATTTCTTCATCTATTTGAAATATTTTTAATGGTTCTTTCAACATATGAACAAGATGTTTTTCTTCTACATTTTTCACAATATCATCAAATTTGTTAGACAAGTTTTCTATATTTTTAAGATTTTCTGTCTTATGTAGAATTTCCAGAATTCTATAAGAAAAGAATAAAATCGGTTTTTTATCCTGGTCATAAATAACATGAACTTCTTTTACAGGAGAAACCAAAGATGATGCGATAGCGCATATAGATTTAAAAAAATCATCTAACTCAGGGACTAAATCAAGCTTTACAAAACATCCGGAATGAGATAAGGGAATTAAATCTTCAGAAAATTCAACTTTTTTTAAAATATCTTCTTCTTTTAAAGAATCAATATCTTGTTGAGGCAACTTTCTTATAACATCTATTAAAACTAAAGCGTCTGGATTTAAAATTTTAACCATTAAATTTGTTTGTTTATTTTCCATTCTGCTATCCTTTTTTTTTGAAAATTATAACATATTATTGTTGGTTTTGCTCCAGAGCTTCTTTACCCGTCATATATATTGTTTTTCTTTCTTTCATTTCTAATAACGATTTAACTGTTGCATATAAGATATAGTTGGTTTTTGCCATTTCATCCAACATGCTTCTTCTTTGACCTTCATCCATTTGCATCAATTGTTCAACATATTGTTGAGCCTCTTGCAATAATGCTTGTGTGTTTAAGTTTTGGAATTTAGATTGATTTAATATATCTTTTTCTCTAGCTTTTTCTTCTATGCTTTGTTGAATTTCTTGTTGATAATGTTGCATTTCTAGCTGTTGTTTAATTTGTTCTTTTTGTTCTTCTGCAGTTCTTCTTCTTTCAGTATTTGCATCCATATTAAACAATTCGAGTAATGTACCTGTAGAAATAAGCCCTCCGCCTTGAGCTGCTAATTGAACAATAGTAGCTTTTTCTTGTAAATCATCAATAATCTTGAATGGTAATAATGTTACTTGTATAGGTTTTTTGTTTGCAATATGAGAAACTTTAGAAATAATAAAATCAATAATCATATTCAAATCATATTGATTTTTTGCCATTTGATTTTCAAGTAGCCTTAATGCTGGTCCTTGAGAAGCATAACTTAAACCTCCTTTTATAAATTCAACAGGTACTCCCAGTGCGTTCGCTATGTTAATTTCTTTGTTAGATAGCTCTTGATCTAAGTTTAATATTTTCCCGTCTCCTAAAATTTGTTGCACACCAACAGGGAAAGGGGTAACTTGCACTGCAGATGGATCAAGCTTCCACTTATTTATCATCTCTTTCAGTTTTTCGGCTACACTTTCGCCACTCATAAATGAATACATTTCTTGTCCATTAGCAGTAGGAAATACCGTTCTTAACGGAACTAAATAATCCATGGCAATTTTTTCATTTGCTTTATTATAAATTAAATAAGTTAACACAGTCGGGATTGCTGCTACTAATCTAGGAATACCCCATATTGTAGAAACTCCTGCTATAGCACTTCTTTTCCCATGATACAAACTATTATTATTGAATCTAAATTTTTTATTAGTTAAAACTGAAATAATCATTTCTTTTGGAGTTGTTTCTAAAAAAAGTTTAGAGTTGTTTTTAATCCCTTGTTTAATATTATCTTCTATATCATAGTAGTAAACTGCACTTCCAGACACAGGATTATATTCAATGTCTATATTGTTTGGATTCCAAATAATGATATTAGCTTTTGATACATCATTAACCGTCATATCTATTACTTCATGTTCAGTTACAGCTTTACATTTAGTGCAAAATGTTTCAACATATAAAACATCGTGTACTTGATTTCCAGCGTTTAATTTTGTAGTGTAGTCATAATCTTTTTTTTCATTGTTTTGAATTTTTAATTCTTTTTTAGTTTTGAGTTTTATGTTTCCATAAGCTTGAATCGGCAACATTTTTTTACATTGTTTACATTTTAGCATTCTATTAAACGGTTTATAGATCGACACAAAAACATTTCCATATGTTTCCAAATTATAACTAATTTCTAATAATTTAGGCTTAAGCCCTAAATCTTGCTCTAAAATTTGCTTCCACGAATCTTTTAGGGTTATATTTGTTTCATTAAAATCATCGCCAACATGATATTTAAAATTCGTTACAGTGGTTTCTGATATTTTTTTTACACCAGCTGCTGCAACAGGAACATTACTAACTATAAATTCACACCATTTAAAAATATCCTTTATATTTGACGGCAGGTAACTAGAAAACGATGATAAAATAGGGTTTCTAGCAAATGCATTTCTTAAATCTAAATTTGAATAAATTACTGATTCATCAGCCATACGATTCCTTTCTATTGTTCGTTAAATATAAGTTTTACTCCTGTATTATACAATACATCAGGGGTTATTCGTAATACAACTTGCTTATTAGATGCATCTATGTAATAATGGTTATTATATCCCGAATTAGAACTATCAGTTCTGTAAATTTTGAAACCATCTCCTAAAACGGATGCAACAGGATAGTGTTTGTTTTTTGTTACAGCTTTAGCTTTTACTTCAAAAGGCTCTATTTTGTAATTAGTGATATATACACCTTTATCAAAATAATTTTCAGCACCTATTATCAACTCTAAGTCATTAACTCCAATAGGTGAGCCATTAGCATCATACAAATCAAGCTTTGTTCCGTCCGCTTTTCTAATAGCATTTTTTAACTGTTCTAATTCTATTTTAAAATCTATAGGATTACCTAATCCAGAAGAACTCACCGTAACAGGTAATTCTTTTGTATCTGGATTTACATAAATTTTATTATAAAAATTATGGTTTTGTTTTAATTCATCCACTTCTTCTTTCGTAAATGCATTTGCCAATAACTCTCCCAATGAGTCGTCATATAAGCCATCTATTACCCCATACTTATAAATTAAAGTCTTTTTAAATCTAAAACCTGTTTTTATTTTGTTTGCAGTATAAGCAACAATTGCTCCCTCTAAGTCCACAGCTAAACTAATGCTTCCAGGAATAAAATCTTCACCAGGGTTAGCAGCTTCAATACATACAGGTGAAGCGATAGAACCAGGGCTATCAAGAGGAGCACCGCTTTTACTTACACCTTGTTGACCTAAATTAAATTGTGAGCTGTCAATCGAAATGTCTAAATCAACAAAATCAAAATCTAAATTTAACTGTTGAGTAGCCATAGTTAGAGGATTTGGGAAAAAACTAGTTAAAGGAATACTTACTGAAGGTTGCCCAACAGATGAATTTGGCTTAGAAGTTAATGATTTTGCTAACGCTCCAAATTTCAATTCATATATAAAGCTGAAATCAAAATTATCTACATTTGTATCGATTTTTTTATTGCTTATGTTATCTAATTTTGTATCCACTTTTATCTTTAATTTATTTACTTTAATGTAATATTCTTGTTTATCATCGTTATTATCAACCGAAGCCGTTAAACCTGTAGTGGTATAAAATGCTTTGTTTTCTAGATCAATAAAAGATATATCTGTTTCTTCATATAAAGTAGCAATATAACCTTTTTCTTTTTTATAAAACACCGGCAAATCATTTATATCTACAGTTATATCTAAGTCAGTTATATCGGGAACTAAGTAATAAAATCCTACTACATCTGAAGACAACCCTTCCTGTTGAGTTTTTGAATCAACAGGTTTGTCCCCACTATTTCCTGGAACATAAATAAAAGTCCAAAAAGCATTATTTTTCAAAAACTCATTATCACATTTAACATTATCTCTGGTACCAATGTTGCTGTTATCGAACAAATCAAAAGCATATCTCATGTCAATACCTTTGTCAACAAGGGAACCATCGCTAGTAAACACCTTTCTAAAACTAGATATGTCAATTGACTTAGATGCATCAAAGTTTCTATCCATAAAAGTGTATTCTTTGTCAGAATAATAATCATCTATAGCTGATTGTAATTGACTTATCGCATCATCTAGAATTATGTTTTTTAATATAAATTCATCACTAATGCTGATAGACATAGAATTGAGGATCTCACTATTCCCGCAATTAGAAAATTTTATTATTGTTTCAGAAAGCAAAACATTGTGTATTTTTTTTATTTCATCCAAAATATTTGAGCTAGATGTTGCACTACAAGGATTGTGTTCAGTTATAGTAGCTATCATATCATTTGATAAATTTTTAATTTCTACAGCTTCTATAATTTGAGAGATATCTACATAAATAGGCCTATCTTTTATTCCTTTTAAAAGACTTAAAGTTATTATAACAGACGCTAAATCTTTAGAAATCATACAATCATTACACACATAATATCTCTTTGTTAAAGAACCTAATATTTTTTGATAAATAAATAGAAATTCTTTATTATTAACAGCTCTATTTGAAGAAAATACAGAATATTGTTCTATGTCATTTTTTAATCCTTTTAATTTCACAGCAATATCTTCAAATAAATTTACAATAGGTTCTATGTTTTGGATGCACTTACCAGCATACACAGGAAAAGACATCATATATTCTCTCTTTTCTCTATTACTTACCATAAACATTGGAGAAAATAATGTAAGTTGTGATTCTAAATCCATATAAACAGGGATAATTAAATTGTATTGATAATTAGTTTTAAACGTATAATAAAAATTAGGTGAATTCAACAAAAATATTTCTTTAAGGCGAACATATGTTGGAATTGTTAAATAATATTTTGCATTTATTTTAGTTGGAGCAAACAAAGACGGGGAAAGCAAAATAAATTGATTAATAGATACAGGTTGAGATTTTTTAATGTTTATGATGTTCTGTAAAAAATCTATAGTTGGATATTCAATCAAATTAACAAGTTTACATATTTTTTCAAAAACCCTACCAAATGAGTCTTTTTTGAAATCTATGATAATTCCAGCAACATTTGCTATTTGCAAAAATTCCTCTTTCTCGGCAGGAGATAAAATTTTGTGAAAATAATTTTTTGCTAACAAAGCAGCATCTAGCTCTTGATTAGTTACGTTAGTAGTTATAAGCTTTTTAAATGCATAATGATTAACTACAGATTTAGTGCTACCATAAAAAGATTCAGAATAACCATATTCTGATTCAATCATTAAATCATTTTTTAAATAAGCATTTAGATCACACAATGTTTTGTAAAGTTTTTCAAAATCATCAAAATTTGATAAATCTAAGCTATTTATTTTTAGTATTCTATTTTTTACAATCGTTTCAACTTCTTTAATCGTGAGCACAGAATTGTCAGTTATTTCACTTTCTCTATTTATTGTAATAGAAGTTGCATTTTTTTCTGTTAAAGAAATAAACTCGTTTCCTTTTTTAACCAAAGATGCTTTGTTGATAGGAGAATTTAAAGATGGATTTTTGATTTTCAATTTTACGCTTTCTGTTTTTAACGGCAAATAATCTTTTAAGCTTAATACAGTAGACACCAATTTTTCTTTATTAAAATCATTTTGATATTCTTCCAACATAAGATCATCAAAAGTTAGCTCTTGCAAATATAAAGCTTTAATTTCATCTTTTGAGATGCTTAAAACATAACTTTTGTTTTTATTTATAAAAAAGGTTGATAGCTCTTCTATATTTATTAGACCATTTACTGATGTGTTTATCGTTGTGTTTTTTACATCAAGTTCATCTATAACGACATCACTTCCTTTCTCAAAACCAATCTTGCTTGCTTCTTCTTTTGTCAACAAGTTGGTATTAGGGATGCTTGCTTTATCTAAAACAATAGAGAAAAAATGTTTATATTTAATATATTTATTGTCTTCTAACCATTGTTTTATCTCCTGAAAAGATAAAGGAGTATATTCAGTTGTTTCTGCATTTTGTAGTTTGTTAATATTATCGAAAACAAATTCAACATGTTCGAAATTAAAAATTTCACATATAATAGCGTTATTGATTTTTCTTACTTTAAAATAACCAGAAACTCCATTAGAGTTTATGTTTTTTTTATCTAAGGCATCAAAATTTGTATTTATGTTTTCTGATATTTCAATACTTAAATTAAGCAAGAAATTGTTGTTATAAAACAAGTTTTCAAAAGGAGCATTTATAGAATGAAAACTAACAGTATCCTCATACTTTAGAGGAGTTCTTAACATAAAGGATCCTTTTTTGTCTAATTTTAACATATTTGAATGTTTTTGATATAATTTACAAAAAAAAGAGAGCGCATGTATACAATAAGTCAAATAATAGATTTGTACAAAAGCATTGATCCTTTCGTTATAAAAGAAACAGAAAAAAAAGTAAAAGAAGAATTATTTAATGATATAGAAGAAATTTCATCACTAAATGAACAAGAAATAGATTTTATAATTAGACCTGTAGTAGCTTCTCTTTTAATGTCAGAAATAACAAAAAACAATATTCAAAGCATTAGTTCTATTAATGGAATAATAGAGAGCAAACTGTCAGATAATGACAAATATTTGGCTCTAAAAAAATATGCTATTAACTTAGGGTTGACTCCCGTATCAAGAACATGGCAATCTTTGCTTAAAGAAATTGTTTACTTTATAAAAAACAATTGGAGCTCATTAAAAACGCCTATAATAAACGAAATATTTAATGCCAGTGAAGTCCCAATTTATAAAATATATATCGCAGATTCAAACTCTAATGAAATGATTAGAAACAAATTACCTTTAACGAGATTTCCAAGTAATCTTTTAAATAATTTCACAAAAGGGTCTAACAATAGAAGTTCTCTTTTAAATAATGCATATTCTAGAAAGGATGTAGAAGAGTTTTTGTTAGCAAAAAATGCTACCACTGTGTCTTTACCAAATTTTATAGATGTTTATATGTTATTTGATGTGGTTAATAAAACAATCAAAGTAAAAAAAACAAACAATTTTTACCTTTTGCCAGAAGATATGTATATAAACGTAAAACACAAACAAAAACAAATTGGAATACAAAATCAAGATAATGATTTTTTTTATGGCATTACAAATAGACCTGTCAATATTTATGTAGTTGACGGAGAAGAAGAAGAAGAATTTGAAATCACTGTTTACAATAAATACATTCCAAACATGGATTCAAATATTATAAACAGCTCTAATATCTTATTTAAAGGTTTCTTCCCTATTTTTGTAACTTTGGATATTTTAACTGAAAATACTAATTTAGACTACAAAGAGCAACTCCTTCAAGAATTAAGAGATATGTTTAAAGAAGAAGCATTTGATATAAATCTATCTATAGATAAGATAAATAAAATCGTAAAACAATATTACCCTGATGGAATTTGTTCTCCATATATAAAAGGAAAAATATATTTATCTACAAATCTTTCAATAGAAATATCAATGTTTTTACCTATATCTGTTAAAGATATAAAATCTAAATTATCCGATTTTGAATGTAATCAGTTGTCAAGTAACACATTAGCTATTTTTCTATCCGATTTAAGGATCTTAGATGCAGATTAAAAATTCTGTTTTTTTATCTTTAATAGGCGACTATTACTTGCATACAAATGTTTTAAAGAATCAACATGTTTTTGTATCAAACAAGACTTCTTTAACAATAGAATCCCTAATAAACGATTTCTCAGAAACTATTGTAGGGGATTTGTTGCAAATCACGCATAAACCAAATATAATTTTGGGTTACTATAAAATAGATAAACATTCAAACATTAGTTTTTTTAATATGCTTGGAGACAGAGTTTTTCCCAAGGCTATAATTTCACCATTTTCTAACACAGTTGAAGTAAACATTAATGAATTTGTAAAAAAATCAACATCTTATAGAATAGATAAAGGAATTGTTTATTTAATACAAGACTCCAGCAATTTATTGTTAATAGATCAAGAGCTATCAAAGCTAAGCATAAATGACACAATTAAAGCTATTATTCAAAAATATATTTATATGTCTCCTGAAAACAGCAATACTGTAGAAAAGCTAATATCAGTTATTTTAGGAGCAGATGTATGTCATTCTTTTGATGGAGAAACCATTTTAAAAATAGAAAACAATTACATATTGACTGACAAGAATCAATATTATATAGACTTTGACAACTATATTAAACCAGAAATAGGTAAAAAAATAAAATATTTAGACCCAGTATATTTGTTGTGCAAAAGCAATTCTAATTTAATAAAATCTAACTTTATTTATGCCGATCTAATAAAAACCCAAACTATAGATCCTTATTATGGATATTTAATAAAAGAAGCTATTTTAGGGTCAACTATATTTATAAAAATACCTACAGAAGTGTTTATAGCTAACTATGAAGCTGCTAAAAATTTAAGTGCAATAAAAAACAAATTTAAAACAATTTTTGTGCAACCCACTTCAGTTTTTGAAGAAAACAAAAAAATATCTTACCGTGAAAACAGTGCATTATACAAACAATCTTTATCGAAAGTTGAAGTAGTAAGTAAATCAAAAATAATAACAGACTATTATAAAACTTCTGAAACACTTAAAACATCACATTCGTATTCATTAAAAATGGAAGAAAAAGGTAAATTTAATTATTCTTTATCAGAAAACTTATCCGCTTCTAAAAGAGAAGCAAAAACTATAAATATTTCACAAAAAGAAAGAACCCTAAAAAAAGAACATGTTGGTATCAATACACTAGAATCGAATATAAAAAAAGCTACGCAATATGAATTTACTTTGTTCCAAATTAATGAAAAAGAATATTTCAAACAATCTAATACGGATTTTTTTAAATTATTTAAGGACCAATACCAAACAATAATCTACAGTAAAACAACACCAACTTTACATTCTCCTGTAGAAATGTTGTTTTTAACTCAATCGGTAGACAATATGTTTAAACAAAGCGACATTACTAATATTGTAAGCAGAAACAATAACAATCTTTACATTAATGAAGAAAATAAAAAAGCTGGATCTTTAATAAAAAACGAAAAAGACTATCTTCCTATAGATTTTGTAACTTCCAAATCAATAAACGAATCAAATATAAGTTATGCTGATAAACTAACCAAAATAACCACGATTGACAAAAACAATTTTAAATTATACAATATAGATAAACTAGATATCGTAAAATTGGAGCACAATTCTATTTCTGTGTCACAATTAAATAATGCTAAATGGCTATATAAAGATTTAGTAAATGTTAAGGACAAAATGTTAATAGAAACAGACACTACAATAGATAAGGAGTAACAAATGCCTAAAGTAATACAAACACCTTTTGATGGAACAATAGAAGAAGATGTTCAGCTAGAACAAATAGATGGCAAACCTCCTGCTGTAGAAACAGTTTTAGCTAACGCAGAAAATGTCTACAAATCTTTTTTGTATCTAAGAAAAATGTATTCTGTATTTCCAAGAAAAATTCAGACAGTTGGAAGCTTCACTGGTAACTCTAGTGAATTTACAAAACTTGAAATACCAACATATGTTAATAGATTAGTTATAAAAAACACCTCTACAGATAAGAATTTATCTTTAAGATTTGATGGAGAGGGAGAATATGTTCTTTTCCCTTTGGAAAAAGAGACTATAGAAATAATTCCTACTACAGATGATTCAAATGGAACAACCGTAGAATTCTATGGAAACATATCAGTTAGATACATAATAGAACAGGAGTTTTAGATGCCAGTAATAAAAACACCATTTGATGATACAATTGAACAAGATGTTACATTAGAACAAGCTGATGAAGTTATTGAATATCAGTCTTTGTTAGCAAACGCTGAAAACATACTGAAGTCGTTTTTGTACTTGAAAAAATTATTTTCATCTGCTCCTACATTTAACAAAATAATAAAAATCCAAAAATTTGAAGGAGCAAATGATACGAAAATAGAAATAGAAGAAGAAGCGAACCTTATTACAATAAAAAATTTATCTGACTCAGAGTCAGAAATAATATATAACGACAATGATCCATTAGTATTATTTCAATACGAACAGATAGATATCCCATGTAGTGTAGAAGACACCATTAAGCTTAAAGGTGATTTTAATGTTATACAAATAAAATACGAAATAAGATAAAATATGATAAAATTTTTCAAAAAAAGGATAACAAATGGCAAACATATTTTATGTAGACCCAGAAAATGGATCTAATGATAACGATGGTACATCTCCTGACAATGCATGGGCATCACCATTTGTAGCCCTTTCATCAGACCAATCTACTGCAGATGATCCTGCCTTAATATTTGTTAGAAGAAATACAGAAACTGTTATAAGTGGAGATGATATAGATCTGACAGCTAACCCTAACAGGATTATAATAGGATGGCCTCAAGAAGGAGATCCATATTATGATTTAAGACCTTCTGCTGGTAGTGATGCTGGTTGGGATGACGATGATGCAGTGTTGAGTAAAATAACAATTAATAACACTATCAATATGGCTACATCTACAGCCAGTCAATTTAAAATGTTCAATTTAGAAATCGAAACCAGTGACGATAATATTGACTATTGTCTTAAATATAGCATAGGGGATATTGAAATAAATAATTGCGTTATTAATCACCAAAGAAATGATGATTCAGATAGTTTTCTTAGTTTTCACAGAATTGATGCAACAACCGGACAGACAACATTAAAAGTAATCAATTCGAAATTAACTTTCGACGGAATGCTCTTCGGATGTAAGGATGATGTTAATTGGTCAGAAGTAAAATTTAGTTTTATCTCTCAAAACAACGAGTATATCGGTGTTGACAACGGATACGCAATACTTTATTGGAGAGCATCTTATACTACTTTTGACATATACATGAGTAATGACACAATAAACATCAAAACAAGAGTTTTATACTTTAATGAGGACAATAGAAATCTAGCTCAAATAACATTAAATGTAGATAATGTTACAAGCATAAGCGGATACGAATATATTTATTTTAGGGATAGATATAAATTAACAGCACACTTTAAAGATTCTTTTATAAAAGTAACAAATGCATCTATAATCTATACAGGCCATTATCAATCTGTAGGGTATGATTATAAAACTGATGCTGAATTTACAAATTGTAAATTAGAAGCTTCCAATGATGTCTTATATTTTACTAATACATATAGTTCTTCATATGGAACAGCTGTGGGAGATATTATTATTAATTCATGCGACATAAACTGTGGAAGGGCTGTCGTTTATTATGCTTCAAATGTTAACATATACACTCAAAAATTCATTGTAAACAATTGTTCTATTGTTGCTGATGCGTTAGTATACTCTTCTAATCAAAAAGGTAGCCTATCTGAATACACGTTTATAAACATAAAAAACTCTTCTTTTTCACAATATGTTATAACTAGAGTTAGGGATATTTTTCTAATTGCTAGAAACTCTACTCTAGGAGTGCTAGAATCAAATTCAGATACATCAAGTTACAACACATATTCTTTATTTGATTGCACAATTAATGGCTCTAATCATGTTAGCTCTATTACAATTAACGGAGGGAACATATCAGGAGATTATCCATATGCTCATATAGATGCAACGAATGTTACTGCTTCATTAAGTCAAAACATGACCGGTACTTTTAGAAACTCAAAAACATCGGCCCTACCTTCTAAGACAAGAGGTAAAATAGAGTTATTTTCTTGCGTTGCAAACGATACTCCTATGCCTTATGCTAAAATTTCTTATTCCAATGTAATTAAGGCGTCTAACATAATAAGAGTAAACGGTAGTGAAGGTTCGATATCATTAGGAACTAACAATTCAGTGCAAGGAATTTCTCTAGAAAGGCTATCTTTTATAAAACCAGCAAACAAATCTACGTTAATAATATATTTAGCTTGCCAAAACACATTCCCAGAAGCTTTCGAATACATATCTAGTATAAGTTATATCATAGATGACGATGGTTATACATATAGCTCAAATGTAGCAAATGTCGAACCAAGTTCTGAGGAATGGAGCGGCCTATATGAAGGATATAAATCTTATAAAGTGTCATTTGACATGCCTATCCACGATACAGATGTAGAAATTTATTTAACACTCCAAGCATTTCCTAAAAACATACAAGCCGTTCCTTCTGAAATTTATGTTGATTTAAAACCTGATTGGAATTAAGAACTATGGGAATAGAGACGAACATAATGGGCCCACTTGTCTCTAATGGCCCCAAAGTTAAGTATTTATTTTTTGGAAAATTAAAAAACAACCAAACATCAATAGCAAATAAAAAGCAGTTAAACAAAATAACTGATCAATTTATATCTGAAGGCTTAATGTTTAAAATAAGCTTCAAAGATGATATGTTTTTAAAACTAAAAACAATAACGACTTTAAACAAGTTATGTAATGATTTATCTTTAATTAAATTGTCAAAAATCCAGAATATTTATCTGTCTATAAAAAAATCAGTAAAAGAAATTAACAATCTAGAAAAAGTTTCTTTTTTAATGAACCAACAAAAATTAAACTTTCAAAAAATAAATAAAATAAATTTTCCAGCTTTTAAAATAAAGTTTTCAGAATTAAAAGAAATAAAATCTGATGAAACCAAAAACTTACAGAAATACATATTTAAAGAAAGCAGGTATAAGCTTATAATAAAATTCAAAAAAATAAACAAAATAATATACCCAAGAACAAATATCGTTCTATATGGAAAACCAACAAAAAGGATTTAATATGTTAAAAAAAAGAATAGATACATTAGCTTACCAAGTAAATCCAGTTGCTAGACACTGCGAAGGGAGTTGTGACTTTCTAGTTAAAACTGCTGCTATAGTACCAGATAGCGTCGAGTATTTTAATAATCTAACGCCAAAACCAGATCATATTTATTTATTAGTTATAGGTATGACTGATAGCTATTTTTATGGAGCAAATAAAAACGGAGATTTTTTCAGAGGTGAAGATCTAAAAAAATACTACAAAAGATTTGAAAATGCTGGGATTTTTTGGAATCACGATAACAAAGATATGTCAAAAAGTTCAGGCAAGGTAATTAAAGCATTTTACAATGAACAAATGCATAGAGTTGAGCTAGTAATGGAAATACCTAAATCTAACGCTAGATACATACCAAACTATATAGAAGCTGGCAAACCTATTGCAGTTTCAATGGGATTAAGAACTCCTTATGAAATATGCTCTATATGTGGACATAAAACTGTTGGTTCGTATGACAATAGATGTAATCATTTAAAATTTGAAATGAACAAAGTGTATGATGATGGAAGAAGAGTTTATGCAATAAGCGGAGTTCCTATGAACATTTTTGATATATCAGTTGTATATAGGCCTGCTGATAGAGTTGCTTATGCACTACTAACAAAAAGTTAGCGAAAAAAAACTATACTTTGTGTTATATATATAAGCCGACATAATGTATGTCGGACTTTCCCCGCCTTATAATTGTGCTTAATAAAGTAAGGACACTGGCACAGGCGGGGTTTGTTGTTATTTGGTTTTTCACATTACATTTTTTTGTTTAATTCTGGAAGAGAAAATGCTTTCATAAATTCTAGTGCAAAGTCATCTCCAAAAGTTTGTTTAATTCTAGATTCTGTGTCTTTAAAAGCTTTTACAACATCATCTACAGATCTAACAACATAATAAAATCCGTTAGCAGATTCTATTCTTGATTGAAATAATTTTTGGTGGTAACTTTGCTTTCCGTTTTTATTTTTAACTTCCAAATATATGTTTACAGGAATCACAGGTTTGTCGTTATTTGATATAAAACAAAAAACTTCTATATCTGGAATTCCATTTAATGTGTTGCATCTAACTGCTCTATTTTTATTTCTTTTTCTACCGTATTTGTCAATTATTTGTTCTTTTATAAAGAACTGACCATTATTTATTCTATTGTGTAGTATTCTTCTAACTTTTAAAAAAGATAAAATTTGAGACTGTATAGTACTTTCTTTTATAGCCATTACTCAACCTCCAAGATATAGTCTATATCAATAGTTATGTTTTTGCCCTCTTGATTTATAGTAACTTTATCTAAGCCAACTGATATAATTTTTCCATAATATTGACCATCCATTGTTGTAATAATAGATTCGTTTCCACTATCTCTTTTTCTCATTAACATATCTATAAATTCATCTTTTGAAGTTGCTTTACTTTTATCCAACATGCTTTTTCCTTTATTTAAAAGCTAATTCATCTATTCTATCTAAAACATATTTTAGCCTAAGATTAGGCTTTTGTCCAACAACAACGTATCTTATTATAGAATCTATAATTCCAGAACTGTTTGTGTCTAAATTTTCCAAATCTAAACCTGAGTCTTCTAAAATATTAACAAAAATATAAGATTCAAAATGTTTTATTTCATAATCTATTCCTAACTCTTTTTTAGTTCCTAAGAACTCTAAAGGTTTTGATATATCTAATAACTCATATTCGTAGTCCTTAGTTATAGTAGCTAATATAATATTTGAATTATTTATCTTTTTAGACATGTCTCTAAGTTTTGAAAAACTCACATACTTAATGAAACCTGAAGCGTTTGTTAAATGCTCAATCAATTTATTAGCACTTTTTTGAGAATCAACATTGATTATTATTTTCTTATTAGATGAAAACAAAGCTTTAATAATTGATATATAATAATCTGATATTTCTTCTGGAACTTTGTTTATTAGAGTGCTTAATGTTTTGTATTCTTTACCTTTTAATGAGCAAAATTTTCCTACAGGAAATATACCTTGTTCTAAAAGCAAATCTATGTTATAAAATTCATTTTTACTAACAACAGCATATTTTTCTCCTATTTTAAAAATGCCATCATATCTAATATCACTTAAAACTGGGAGGTTTTGACTAGATATTTTAATTTTATTAAAAACCATGTTTAGTATTTCTTTTTCACTTATTCCATTAAGTTTTTCAAAAACATTTTTTATCTTTTTAACTTGTTCTTGTAACTCTTGTTTGGAAATAAAATTGTTTCTACCTGCTTCTGTTAAAGATACAGACTCGTAAAAATCATTATGTTTATAAATTAACTCATTAGCGGTTAAAAAATTATTATGCTTAACAGCTTTTAGCTCTAAATTCAAAAACTGAAACAAGTCAACAGTTTTTAAAGCACGTATTTGTTTGATTCTAGAAATGAGTTTCTTTGGCAATTGAGATTGAGCTTTTACTGCAAACATTTGAAAATCTTCTGCAGACATATTTGATATTAAGCTTTCAATTTCTAATATTTTGTCATTCCAACCTTTGTATGTTTTCAAATAGTCTATCAAATAATCATACACAGGTTTTTTATTGATAGTTAGCTCGCTAAAATATGGTAACTCTGTTTTAAATACATAATTTATTTTAGAGTGTTTAGTTTCGTTAATATTTACTTTAGTGATTAAATTTTCAAAATTGTATATTTCAGGGTTATCTTGAGAAAAGATAGTAATAGAATTGTCTAAATTTTTATCAACTAACAGTTCTATTTGTTGACCATTCAATAAAAATTCAGCAAACTTATCAAGTTTTAATGGAAGCATCTTATTGGTGTAAGATGGTATAGATGAAACAAATCCAAAATTAGAATCAAATGTAGCCCCAGAAACTATTTTTGACGGATCTATATGAAGAAATACTTTGTGACCAGAGTAAATTCTGGCATTTCCAAATAAAAAAGCATAGTTTTTAATTATATCTTCAGAAAATTTAGAATATAATTCATCCAGGTCCGGCATGATGAATTCGTTTGAATTAGAATCGAACCCTATTTCAGGTAAGATATAAGACAGTAAATATGCGCTTTTTCCAATAACCTCGTTATATGCTTTTAAACTTATGAAATTGACAAAATTTTTCTCTCCAATTTTAGAAAAGAACACATTTAGAGAGTGATAAATATCTTTTTCTTTAACAACAATATCGATCAAATCGATTATATCAGTTCCTATTCCATAATCTGTTTTGTATATTTTGTTATTAAAGTTGAGAGTTACATTACTTTTAGAAAAAAAATCTAACACTTTGATTTTATTTAATTCTAAAAAATTCCACAGTTTACTATTAAAGCTATAATAATCAAACAAAAAACGCCTCCTTATTTTAGCTCCTTGCAAAATTATAGCAAAAAAACTTACGATTTAAAGTTTTTTTTGTAAAATTTCGAAAGTAATGTGTTATATAAAACAGCCTTAAAAAAAAATCAAAGGAGTTTGTTATGTTTATAAATGGCAACAAAGGGAAATTTACAATAGTCCCTAATGAAATTTTTAAAAAGGGATTATCTCTTAAAGCAATAGGATTGTATGTTTATCTAAACTCAAAGCCAGAAGACTGGAATTTCACTTATAAAGGTATAAGCTCTCAACTAAAAGAAGGAGAGAAAGCAATTAGAGGTGCAGTTAAGGAACTAGTGAAGGCGAAGATGTTAATTAGAATTCCAAAAAAAGGAGACAATGGTGAATTTAATGGCTGGATATGGGTAATAAACCCAACCAAAGAACATTTAAAACATATAGACCCCTCTATGAAAGCTTCTGACGGAACTTGCCATTACGGTCATGACCAAAACGGAAATGACCGTAACGGTCATGACCAAAACGGTAAGTTCCTAAGTAATACTATAGAAGTAAATACTATAGAAGTAAATAATAAGAGAGAGAGTATAGATACTTATACTAGTAAAGATACTAATTATAGAGAGAGAAAATTTTTTGACGAAAAGAAGCAAAAAATTTATGAAGACACTCTCTCTCATTTTAAATTTAGCGAAATAAAACAATTAGGTGGAGATGAAAGGTTCATAGAAGAGTTGATAAGATATAGAGACGAAATAGGAAAACCATTTAAAAGTGTAAGAGGTGTTGTTGGCGTTTTAAATGACATAATAAATTGTTATAAAACTCATAAAATGAGTATACAAGAAATATTTGAATTAATGTCATCTAACGAATGGAAGACAATTAAACCTACATATAGTTGCTTTGAAAAACCAAAACAGCTAAAAGGAAAAGTAAACCCTATAGAGCAAGGGAAACAGATGCTAGAAAAATGGTATGCAAATAAAGGAGGTAACAATGAATAACTGGAACTATGAAAAAGACTTTCCTGTTTTTGTCAAGATTATGACGGGAGTTGCAACTTTACTAAGAGTTCCTCTGCTTTCTGAAGAAGAAATGGAAATTTATTATAAATATCTATCTACAAAATTCGACAGTGTGATAGAATTCTCAAAAGCTGCTGACCTATTGATAGAAAATGCGGACAAAGTGTTTGATAGTAGAAAAGAATTTCCAAGAGCAACAAGTTTTTTACAATTTAAAGATATGAGTATTGATGAAAAAGAAATAGAACTTATTGCTATTGATGCCTGGAATGTTGCTTTAGATACTGCCATAATTTATGGAGAAAGGGTTAATCCTGCATTCAATGATATTATTATTAACAACACAATCAATAAAATGGGTGGCTGGAGGGAATTTTGCACAAGAGTATCATATTCCATCACTAATGAAGATTTAAGGAGAAGGGATAAAGCTAAGGATGAATTTTTAAAAATATATAAAAATTTGGCTCTTACAGGCCGTATAAGAAACGAAAAGCTAGTTGGGGTAGGTAATGTACCTAAAGCCATAGATTTGCCTTATACGCCTCTAAAAATGCAAAATATGATAGAAAACAAAATGAGTAACAACGAAAATGTTGATAACAAAATAAAACAGCTAGCAAATTTAAAAAAAATATAAAGAAAGGAGTTGGAAAATGAAAAAATTTCCGTGTTTTGAATGTATAAAAGTTAATAATGGTGGTTGCTGCACAATACATCCTATAGCAACATTAGAAGAGGCTGCAAAAATAGCATATAAACATATGAATGTTATAAATGAAAGAAATATTGCTGTTAATAGAGTAAATGATGCGTATCAGTTTACGTGGAAAAATAAAAAACTTTGCCCATTCTTAGATCTAAATAAAGGTTGTCTTATTTATGAGGACAGACCGAAAATTTGTAGAGATTTTGGAGAAACAATAGGCGTCTGTCCATACAGTGGAGAAGAAACTGTTAAAGAAAAGAGAGAGCAGATACAAATTCCTTTTAAAGATGCTTTTAAATATGTGTCAACTCATTTAATTAGTACTAAAAAGCCAATTAAAGAGTTGGACATTAAAAAAACTGTTAGAATGTTAAAAAATAAAGAGATATGGCATTTAGCTATTGTAGCAAATCAATTGTCGATTTTTAGAGACAAAGAAAATCCATACTTTGAAAACGAATATGAATATAATTTTGTGGTTGGAAAAGAAGGTGCAAAACCTGCTCAGATAAATAAATTCAAACCTAAGCATATTGAACTTAATGCCCTATCGAAGGTATACAACTTTATTTATAGAAAAATAAGTATCATGGATTATGATGCTGCAGAAATGTGGGCTGATAAAATAAATAAAGCAATTGCGCAAGTTCCAGAATTTAATTTGATAGATAACAAAGAACTGGAAACATTATTATTTGCTGTTTTGTATTTAAGAAAATTTAAAACAACTTTTAAAGGAAAAAAGGAAGAGTTCAAAGGGATAGTAAATACCGATGAAATAAGGATGGCTGAGAAATTTATTTTTAAAGAGTGTGGAATAGATGAAGAAGGACTAATGGCATATTCTAATGAGATAGTTGTTAAAATGATGAAATTTGTAGATATGATATATAGAATAATTCAAAATTTAAAATAAAAGGAGACAAATATGAAAAAAATCGTTTTTGTTCTACTTATGGTAAGTTTTGCATTTTCTTTGAATTATGAAAAAGCATTCTCTAAATTAACATTAAGACAGCAATTGTTTTTGTACATAGTTTATCAACATGCTAAAAAAACAAAATACAAATGGACTCTCACGGCTATAGCATGGAAAGAAACCTTAGCCGGGGAAGCTCTTGTTAATGTTTTTGATGGGGGGGAAGATGATGCAGCTTGCGGGCCGTATCATAATTTGTTGTCATCAGTCTTTGAAAGGCACCCAGAATGGGTCAAGACAAAGTTCAACATGAATAAAATTTGCACTAGATTGATTACTGATATTAATTTCGCTACAAAGGAGGCTGTAGATGAGTTAAATTACTGGTACAGAGTGAGAAAAGGAAACTGGTTCAAAGTTTGGGCATCTTACAATGGAGGAACAAAATATAAGAAAGGAGAAAAGTATGCTTATGATATTTACATGAGAATAAAAGCTCTAAAGAAAATCATTGGTAAAAGATGGGATTATGGATTTATAAAACTATCACATAATCGTTGATTTTTGCATTAGAATAAGGTTGATTTAAGATTGCTTTTGTAAAATTTTAAATAAAATAAAAGGGAGCTGATATGGACAGCAAGAAAGAGTTTAAATCTACAAAATCTTTATACGGTGTAGATCCTGAATATTTCTGTGGAATGAGTTATATTGATGTGATAAAAGAAAAAATAAAACTATCCACAAACAGGATAAAAGAACTAGTTGATAAGATAGATGTTTCTTT
>Ga0256831_1000022_pt1 | contig 76293 bp, 80 predicted proteins | sample 132544metaG_FD_189087 | JGI IMG/M metagenome (GOLD analysis project Ga0256831, IMG submission 189087) | Hydrothermal vent microbial communities from Lau Basin, Pacific Ocean - 132-544 | ecosystem: Environmental > Aquatic > Marine > Hydrothermal vents | place: Pacific Ocean: Lau Basin | collected...
ATATATATAGGATTTTGATACGATTAATTTGATATGGATTCGTATCAATTGATACGAATTGTATCAAAAAAGTATCAATCATTTAAGGTTAAAATGCTATAATATATTTATTAAGAACCACAAACAAAGGAGTTACAATGAGTAATAAAATAATAGCAATTCTTAAAGATATTGATGAATCAGAAGTATCATATCATAAAATATCAAGGTTTCAATATCAATGGCATGAGTTATCATATACTGAGCCAAAGATGAGTGATAGTGATTATGAAGCATTGAAAGAGGATATACAGCTATTAGGCAAAGTGCATAATCCTGTACTTATTTATGAGAATAAGATACTTGATGGAAGGCATAGACAAAAAGCCTGTGAAGAATTAGACTTTTTGATGCCTATCAAGAAACTTACTAAAGAGTATAACATATCAGACTTAAGAGAGGTAGTTAGGAGTATTCATATGGCAAGAAATAAGACACAAAATCAAAAAATTATACAAGCATACAGATTCAAACAGACAGTATCTAATGTTACTTGGGAAGATGCTGCGCAAAGACATGGAGTAAAAGTATTAGCAATTAAAAGAATCAATACTCTATATAATCTTCTTCGAGATAATAATCATGAAAAAGATTTTTATGAAATCATGAGATTATTTGAGTATGGTATTGTATTGAATGAGAAAAAATTTAATTGGTTAAATAAAAATACTTCATCTTTTAGTGGAGCTATTAAACAGTTTAAAGATTATCTTGATAATTTACAATCAAAAATAAAAAATAAAAATATTGATACAACTGAAATAAATCCTGAGACAGGTGAGACATTAAAGAAAGATGTAAATCCATTTATAGAGGAATATAATGATGAAAATGCACAATTAAAAAAAGAGATTGAACGATTAAAAAAAGAAAATGAACAATTAAAGTCACAATTTGAAGAGAAAAATATGACTAAATTGGTTGATAAAATTAAAAACATCTAACCAAATGAACCACCTCTACCACAACAACTAAATAGAAAGGAAAAATAATGATAACATTAAGTATAAAAGTACATGATAAAACTATCTCTAAACATGATATTCAAAATATGACTTATGACCAAGTATACCAATTGGCTAGTATAATCTCTGAAAAAGAGTGGAAGACTATATGCAATTGGTGGAATTATGCTAATCCACATAGCTATAGAATATTACAATAGAAAGGAAAAATAATGGATAATAAAATTAGAGGCAATCAAAAAAATATTAGACCTAAAGATACAATTTTAGAGGATGATAATCAAGCAAAACAAACAATAGATGAAGCATTTAAAGCTTTTGGCAAAACATTCAATACGTCTGATGATAAAATAGGTATAACATTTCAAGATGATGACAATACAGTTGGAATACCACAATCATTAATTGATTTAGTTGTAGCTCTTAATCCTGTTGATAAAGAGAAGCAAAAAGCAATTACTTATGAACTCTTCAAAAAATAAAAAAATAAAATATGTTCTTAATTGTTAGTTATTATTGATAAATTATGAGTAATCTGATAGACTACTAATAAAAAGGATTCCAAATGAATATATTAACACCATTCGGAAAAATAGTAGTTAGGTGTACATTTTATGGATTAATTTTAACAACAGTTACATCAACTGTAACTGTTGTATATATGCAATATATCTACAATAAAAAAATAGATATTGTTGATACTGTGCTAAGAAAAATAAATCTTCAACATATACAACAATATGAACCACCTAAACATACTGTAAACAAACCAAAGAATATTATGACTGCTGTAATTAATCATAAGCCAAATAATATTGACATATATTCTCCTACATACGTAATTACAGATAGTGTAAAGAATGCTATTTATAGCTATGAAAGTAACTTCAATACTACAGTATTCTCTCCAAGTAGAAAACATAGTGGATTATGTCAAATGTCTGACGCTGCACTAACTGATGTATTTTATAAAAAAAATCATTTTGCATTTGCAAAAGAAGATTATAAAACACAAGATATGTATTGCACTAGAAGATTTAATTATATCCTGAATCTTCTAGTGAAAAAACATATTACTCCGAATATTATGAATATATATACTGTTCATCAGTTAGGGTATAAAGGTGGTATTAATTTTATAAAAAAACATAAAATCAACAAAACTCATATAGTTAGCAATGTAAATAAGAAAAATCTTATTGATGCATGGATTAAACAGACAGAATTTAATCTCAATAAAGGATTAAATAAAATCAGAAAGGAATAAAAAAATGAAATTAAAAAAGAGAAAAAATAAAAAGAAATCAATAAGTAACAACACAAAGAAGCTTCTCATTCTTACCCTACTAGCTTCAAGCTGTATAGATGCAAGTGAATATACTGATTTAGCTGATGAGAAAGTAAAAAATGTTTTAAAAAATACTATCTCATTGGCTACAAAATTACATCCAAAAGAAGAGTTGAATAAACTATATGAATTTTTAACAGATGAATTAAAAAATCATAAATATGATGAGAAATATATAACTGTAGAACAAGCTTTTGTACTATCAATCTTAACAATAGACAGGCATAAACTAGAAAACTTCTTTGGATTTAAAAAATTTTCAATAGGTGAACTCGGTTCTTTTACTTCAAAAGAGGTAACTATATGGTTATCATTTTTAAATAAACTTGATGCATTCTGTAATACAAAACCTTATGTATCAAAGATAGACCCAAAAGTTATAACAATTATAGAAAGGAGAAAAATAAATAAAAAGAAAAAGACTAGAACACATTCACAATCAAACAAAATTGCATCAAAAACAGCTAAACTCTCTAAAGGTAAGCAAAAGTATATAGAGAAGAAAGAAAAGGTTAGAAGTGTTTTAAATAACCTCAAAATTTTAGCATTTAAAACTAAGGTAGATAAATTTGTTGAAAATGATGATGATAACTTCTTTATATCTTATGAACCACCTCTCAATACTGACAACATAATATATATACAAGATAGTATCAATGGATTAGATTATTGGCTATGGTTCTTAAAAGAAGATGTTAGATACTCATGTGATTGGAAACTTATTACATCTAAAAGATATATTGAAACACAAGAAGTACTCCAAGAAATATCGAATGAAATCAAGGAGTTATGGTAATGGATGAATATATCGTTGTTAAAAAAATATTCCAAGAATCAGATAAGAATATCTATAGAGGTTCAAGAGATGATTGCGAATTTGTAAAAACAATATTAGAGGAATATCATAAATTTGATAGAGATGTATCTATTTCAATAATTGGTGTATATACTGAATTTAATACTATTAGAAGTTTTATGAATGAATATCAATACGAATATGATGAATTAAAAAAGAAAGGAAAATTATGAAACTATGGTTCAATAAAAAAACTAAGAAATTCTTAGTAACAGATGATAACTATAATAAGCCAATAAAGCTATTTATGAACAAGGTGGAGGTTACTTTTAAAGAGTTAGAGAAAAGCTCTTATAATGGATGGAGTGACTTCATATTGCCAAAAAGAGACAATGTTATTCTAATCCCTAATAAGCATGGTAAAACATTTAGTAAATTCAAAGTAATGTATCACAATATAAAGATTGCTAAAAGATTTATTGATAGTGGAGATTTACCAATTTATACTCAACATCTTTATTCTATACATTTCTTAAAAACAGAAAAGATGTATTGGATTCCATCAAAATATAAAAATAAAGGATTCCCAATACATCTTGAAGATACAGATGGGTTCATTGTATCAATACAATTAGATGATGATGATAATGATATGGCTATATTTGATTACTATATGGCTCAAACAATTAGAGATTATGTGAATCCGTAAGACTATTGATTATTGGAATTTCTAGTAATCAACTAAAAGGTAAACAGAACCACCTCTACTCCCAACACTCATCCATGAAGTTCAAAATGGATGGGATTGAAATTAAAATGTATTTTAAAGCAACCAAAGCAGGACACCGTAGGTGTTCTGTCGAAACCCTCGTAGAGTGGTTGGTTTAAAATATATTTTAATTTCAAGTCCATTTATTTTTTACTTCATGGACTTACAGCGTAATTGATTTAAGATATATTAACAAAAAAAATAAAAAGGAAAATAAATGCAAATTATAAAAAAATTATCAAATTTACCACTTAAAGTAAATGAAAAATATTTACTTGAAAATATTACTTATTTAAATGAAAAAAAAGGAATTTATCCACAAGTAACTTTTACAATAAAAAATACAAAATATCAAATCAATTCTCAAAAAATATTCAAAGATAATAGAAAAGATTTTGAAGGTAAAGGTGTTGAACTCTGGTTCTTAAGTTGGAAAGATTATAGAGGTGAGAAAAGAGTTAAATTTAGTTTGGATTATGAAGATATTCCAGACGAACCAACTGATATAATGACTGTATTTTATTTAATTGATGTAGATGGTTCATTATTCATCAAATGGCATAAAAAAGTTACTAAAAAAACTATAAATGAATATAAAGATAGAATAAAAAATAATGATAATATGACTCTTATTGATTCAGTAAATATACCTGTTTTCATTAAACCAAACTATATTCTAAATGCAATGTTCAAATATATGAAAGATTCAACTTATGGAGATTATCTTATTAGAGATACTCAGAACCATACTACATGGAAGTTTATATGTGAAGTAGTTCTAAATGAAGATAGTTATACTAAAAAAAATAAAACTAAACTTTAGTTTTTTTGAGAGAAATTGACAAAAAACTTTTACTCTGTATGCTTCTAGCCTAAGAAATCTTCAAAGATAAAAATGAAAAGGATAAATTTAAAAGATTTCTCTACGAGGGTAACACGAAACGCTTACAGCGTTCCGTACAAATCTTTCAAATTCATCCTTTTCATTTTCACTTCTTGCTTTCTTAGACTAGAAGAAGGGTTAAGGAATGAAGAAGTAATTGATTTAAGATAGATACTCTAAAAAAATAAACCTTTTTATATATAAATATATATAAATATATAAGGGTAATTTTCATCAAATCCCATAATCTTGGGAAACATAAGCATTTTAAGCTATTAATTTTGTCGCTATACTATAGTGCTGACCTACAACTATGTCGTTATAAAGGTAGTTTCAGCTACAATATTGTCGGTAAAATTATAATAAAAGGAGGATTCATGGAAGAAATGAACCCTGATTACGAAAGATATTATGATGGTTACGGTGTACCATATCAGCATTATAGCAAAAGATATTTTAATCTTATTAGCAAAATATATCCACCAGAGGAGAGAAATTTGAAAGCACAAAATACAAAAATAAATTCTGCATATAGAAAAGAACTCATTGAAGCTGTAGGTATTGATGGATATGTACTTATGGAATGGTTCGTAGAAAGAGTTACATACAGATATTTTAATCCACAAGATAATAAACATATAGGAGATTCATTAGGACTATCACCAAAAAAAATAGAAAGAATAAAAAAGAAATTAAAAGAGCATAATTATCTTTTAATAGTAAAAGTAAATTCAAACCCTGATGTGTATCAAACAATTATGGGTAAATCAGCAATTAAAGCTTATCTTGGAGATAAGTTTAAACCAAATGAACCACCACAAGATACTATACAGTAGACGATATGTTGATGGTTCAAAAACAACTTAGGGTGGAGCGTTCTGCTATGAGTGTGCTTTAGCACACGAATGTAAGAAAACCCACACCTTATACTACTTTTGATTACAAGCCTATTTATTTTTTACTTCATGGGCTTACGGCAGTAATTGATTAAGATATATTACTCAAAAAAATACTAAAAGATATACTTGTTCAACTTTAGCATAAAAAAACTCATGCAAATCCCACAGTTATGGTCTTTATAAAGGTTTTTAGCTGTAACTGACAGTTACACTTTTATATGTTTTTGCTTCCAAAAAATATCAAATAATAACTATTATTTACATTATTGTTTGCATATTTATGTAATCAACAGTTACTATATTGTATACTATAATAATTAATAAGAACAAAGGATTTTTAAGTGGCTAATGAGTTTAAAGTGTATCCTGTGCATCAAACTTTAGTAGAACAAAGAACTATTGATGACACAAGAAAATACATAGAAATTATGAAAAGTAAATCTTACAATTATAGAGTCAAATTAATAAAAAAGGATTTAAAAAAGATGAATAGAGAAGGGATAGTCATATTTAATTCAATAAGCATGAACTCTGGTAAAGCAGTTCTTCCTATAATGAATTTAATTATTGAAAATACTAATAGGCATAATATGTTATGTATTAATAGAACTACTTTTGCAACAACAACTGATTTGGTTAAATTAGCAAAAGTTTCAAGACCTACTGTTACAAAATATATAAAAAAACTTGTAGATAAAAATATCATAAAAAGACATGATAAAAATTTTATGCTTAGTCCATATATCTTCTATCCTAATATTGATGACTTTAACCTCAAAATATTACAAGAGTATTGGGATAATGATTTTAAAAAAAGCAAAGAGTCTATAGCTTCTGAAATTCAAGTAGAAATAAACTCTATGCTTGAAGATGCAAAAGAATTTGTAGGAGCTTCAAGAACAGAGTTTGAACAATTACAATCAGTTAAAAAAATGACTAGATGAACCACCACAAGATACTATACAGTAGACGATATGTTGATGGTTCAAAAACAACGAAAGGAATAAAAAATGATTAATAAAATTAAAAAATATATTGAATATCTAACAACTATGAGACAACATATTCAACTGGTTCATAAAGATAGAGCTATCTATGGTCAAGTACAAACAATAGATGACATTATCAGTATTCAGAATCATTTAAAGAAATTAGAAGCAATTCTACAAAAAGAACTTGATGATAAAAGATACTACATCATATCATTTGATTGTAATGGTTTACTTGTAATTAATGATGTAGTAATCAATCAACTAGTGTTCTATCGAGAGTTAATCGACTATAAACCAGAAAATAAGCTTGAATTGATTGAATCAATACAAGAGCTTACCAAAGATGCTGATGAACAGTATTTAGCACTAATGCGTGATGATATAGCCCATTTACAATCAATTGATGATGAGATATGCTTCAATCATATTGAAACTAATGAATATATCTTCTTTAGTGAACAACCTGATAAGTTCAATGAAATATGTGAAAGAATATTAGATGAGCATTATACGTTATCTAGCTGACTGATGAACCACTCTAAATAGTGTTACCTATACAATGAGTCTATTGAGTGGTTCAAATAGCTTAGAATTGATTCTCATGCTTTTTTCTACATTTTACTTAGACACATGGCTTTTAGCCTGTGTCTTAATACTGATTGTTAGTTAATTTTAACTACCCTAAATGGACTACTTGTTAGTTAATTTTAACTATACCGAACTACTAAGTACATTTTCTCTCAATGAAGCGTAGCGAAAATTGAGAGTGGTTGTAAAACATATTTTCTATGCCATTATTTCTAATGGCATTAAAGTTCCAATGGAAATAATAGAGAGTAAAATTTTTTAACTTTCTACTAGATAGTAAAATTTTTTTACCTAGATAGTAAAATTTTTTTACCTAGATAGTAAAATTTTTTTACTATGGCTTTTTTAATTTAATCTTAAATATAAATATTATATGTATAGATAACATATATAATTTTTATATGTTTTTTATATAATATATGCTACAATTGCATAACTAACAAATAGGAGTCAAAAATGTCAGATATGACTAAAGTACGAAAAAAAGCTAAAAAAGGTGTTCTAATCAATCTTGATGAGAACAGCAAAATGCTTCTTATTCTGTTAGCTGAAAAAGATACTAGCTCAATGAGCCAAGTAATTAGAAGGTTAATCAATGATGAAGCAAGAAGACGAGATATTAAGCTCGACTAATAGTTGGCAAAATATAGGTATTTGTACTCAATTAATGAGAGACAAAATTCAACCTAAGTATTGGAATGTTTATCTTGAAATTGTAAGTAGGTCATTTGGATATGGTCAATCTAAAACAAATAGATATATAATGAAAGAATGGTGCAAATGGCTTAAAATTACAAAACCAACTTTTATAAAACATATTCATTGGTTATCTGATAACAATTTCATTGAAATAATTCAATATCAAGAATATGTTGTAGATGGTGGTTCAAAACCATTTGCTTATGCACCTACATTTCCACATAAAATTGATAAAAAGTATGGTCTTATAAATATTAAAGATATACAAAAAGACCGTGATAGAAAGAAAAGAAAAAAAGAAGCACAAGAACAAGCAAAAAATAGAACATTAATCTAAATGACTACTACATGCTATAGGTGCATCATGCATCCAAATAAATAAAAAGGGAAAACAATGGATATATTAAAAGAAAGAAAAGAGAAGTTAAAAAGAGACGAAATAGAGGATATCAGACTAAAGAAATTAAGAGAAAATATTTGTAAAAAAATAACTCTTAATAATGATATTAGACTAGAGATATTCGATAAATTATATGGTACTGATTTGATTGAAAAAGGCGAAGTTATTTTAGGAAGAAGTGATGAAATACAAACAATAGAAATATATAAAACAATGAATTGTTTCCCATTTACAAATGTTTCAGCAACTGATTTTGTAACAGCTTTTAAACCATTGGGTTATAAAAAATGGTCAAATATATGTGATGTATGGAGTTTTGGTAGAAAAATAACAGATTATGGAGATTTACTTAGAATAGAATCTTTATACCTGAATGAAGAGGAAAGTAAAAAAATAATAGATATTGGTAGTAAAAAATATAATTGCAAAACAAAAATTGAAAATAGACAATTATTGTTTGGTGGTAAAGTAGAAGCAATAATTTTGTATTTAGATGAATAAGAGAAATAAAATGACTGGAAATATATGTTGTGACTGCTTTAGCAGTATATGCGTTGATAATCAATTATCATGCTACATTCAAGCTTCAAACAAAAGTGGTAAGTGTGAAGTATGTGGTTAAGAATTTGGTATGTTTTATTCTATAAGAGATGAAATCGAAAAAGCAAAACAAGTAAAAAAATAACAAATTTACGAAAAGGTTATTGAAATGAGCAAAAACATAGAAGTAAATGATAACGATTATGGAAACGTTAAATTAATTGTTTACAGATTGGTTCGATAATGAAATCTCTTAATATAGAACTTGGTCTTAAAGTCTTGCGACTGTATGTAAAGATACGTAAAAGAGCTACTGTTAGCGAATATGCTAGATTTATAAAAAGGAATAAATTATGAATGATGATTTAATATTATTAATAAGCTATGTAGACTCAAAGTTGAGTCTACATAAAATTGTATTAACTGTAGAACATGGTATGAATGATAGAGAGTGGATAAACTGGAAATATTATGAAGAAGATAGTATTCAAGAAATATACAAAAATGCATTACCTCTATATATTAAAAACCATGTTAACAAAATTATACATGTAGAGAAAATATTTCAAGCCATTATTAAAAAATAAAAAGGAAACAAAATGGAAAAAGATGATGTAATAGTAATAACAAGTGATGATACATGTTATGAAATAAATGTGACGCTAAATGACCTTGTAACGCCTTTCATGAAGAAGATGACCAAAGGTATGGATTACTTATTAGTCGTTGGTTCTATGGGCTTGTGGAACGGTAAAAAAGAGATTGTACCAACTTTAATTGAAGGTACTGAATTTTCTTCTGTTACAGATATGCTATCTAATGATATTAATGATATTGTTGTAAATATTTATCATAATAAATATGAACTTGAATGTTCGCATCATGATGGTACGAACTATTATACAGTTATTCCATTTAAATGGGATATGCTAACTCATCCTGCTATGACAAGAGTTATTAAAGATTTAGATTTATATGTAGATTTAGGTCATTTTGTAAAAGATAAAATATCTGTAATATTAAGAGCGTACAACAGTCAGAAAGAACATAAAATTCAATTTCTTGAAGAACTACATATTGATAATCTTCCAAAAATTACAGCAGATGATTTTGTAAATAAATATGAAATAGAATTTTAACACTCATAAATAAAAAGGAAAAATTATGATTAAAGTCGAATATGAAATAACAAAAAATAATGGTTATATATTTACTCTATTAAATAATACAATCTCAATATCAGAACCAAAAAGAGTATTTGAATTACAATCAAAAGAATCTTATGAAGAAAATCTAAGATATGTTCCATCATCATATATCAGAGATAAATATACTATTGAAATAAATGGTAAATATAGAAACGATGATTATGCAATAGGTAGAGGTTCAATCAATAGAGGATTCAAGAAAGCTAATTCAATTGCAAGTGCAAAGAAAAAAGATAAATCTACAGATGAAATAGTAAGTATAATTACCTCTTCAAAATATAATGATAAAGCTAAATATTTCTTGCAAGATAATAAATATTATATCTATGAAAAAGAAGAAATGCATGAGCAACCTATGAGCAAACTTGAAGAAGCGATACATGTAGTATTTAATTATTTCGAATCATACACAAAAGCAAAAGAGTACGGTAACTTTGTTGAAGCAGAATCATTAGATTATTTTGCATCAGAATATGGATTTAAAAAGGTTTCATCGTTATTGAATCATGTTAAATTCCTACAAGATACATATGGAGCTTTTAATAGTTTCTCAGAAAGCTATGAAGAAGATATTTATGAAATATGTAGTCAAGGTAGTTCAGAAGTATTAAAAGAATATATGGAGATAGAAAATGTTACAAAGTGAATTAAAAAATAAATTTTCAAGTATACTTAAAGGTGTAAATTTTATTACACCAGAAGTTATAGAATATATAGAAGTAGATAATTATATTTGTGAAATATCTAAAGGTAAATTTTTAAATACAGACCTATATGGTATATCTACAGTAAATACAGATACAAACAAACATGAATTTGAATTATCTGCTGGTGGTTTTAAAACACTAGAACTTGCAAAAGCATATATTTATGAATGTATTGGAGATAATAGGGAGGAAGAAGAGTGTGAATAATGAAGAGTTTCTGAAAACAAAAATAGAACCAAAAACATCATGTGGTGCATGTAATAAAGCTTATTGCTGTAAATGGGCTAAAGGAATAGATGTTTCTAATGAAGAGTGGAATAAGCTTATTCCATATATTGATAACTCTGTAATTGCAAAAATGAGAATAGCTATAAGTAGCAAAGAGAAGTATGATAATTATGATTGTGCATTTTTAAAAAACAATAAATGTATTGCTTATACTGATAGACCATTAGCATGTAAATTACATTATGTTAATAGTTGTAAAAAGTATTGTAATTCAAAACAATATCCAAACAGAAATATAAATATGATAGACAAGGTTGCATTATATACATTTTTACCAGAAAAAAAAACCATTGCCATCTAATGGTTCAGATATGATTTATAAATATAAACAGTATATAAAGGAAAAAAATGAACTTATTTGAAAACGATTATCCGTCTTGGGTTGATGAAATGTTTGAAACTTCTTGCAGAATGGGTATCTGTAATAATGTAGAGCTAGAACAATCAGTATGGAATATAGCTAGACAATCTATAGAAATTCCTAATATAGGAAACATTACATGTGGAGTAATATTTAACAGAATTGCAAGTGGATTTAAAAATAAATATGAAGAAGATTATGATTTATCATCACTTGAAGTATATATAAATTCAATTGATTCTCATATTTATCTTAATGGAGAATCAATAACAACTTATCAAGAACTATTAGACCAATTAGAATATTTAGAAAAGGATTAACTATGAGTCAATTAAACGTGACATTAAACCATCATACACCATTATGGGTATGTGCTAAAGCAATTAGAGAGTGTTGGGATTCACATCATATATCAGACAGTATAGGTGGTTCATGTGGTGAGAAAGATAGAGAGTTGATTAGACGTGTAGGTGTTAAGATGAACCACTCCTCCACATTGGAGCATTTAAACTTTAATGTAACTATTGAAAAATTTCCTAGAGCTGTACTACAGGAATTTAGTCGTTCAAGAATCGGAATCTCTCCATCAATTCAAAGTAGTAGATATACTCTTAAAAAGATGATGAAAGAGGTAAATGAAGATAACATGCATAAATATTTCTACTTTACAGGAGATAAAGATATTGATGAGTTGCTGATAGCTCAAATCAATATTCTAAAACAAGCTGTATTGCTTGGTAAAAGTAATGATGATATTAAACATCTTATTCCAGAAGCAATGTATACATCTGGTTCATATACAATCAATATGAGAGCTTTTAGACACCTGATAATGCTACGACAAGGCAAAGAGGTTTATAAGCCATTCAGAGAGCTTGTGAGAGCATTAATCGACAATATGCCAACAGAGTATGAATATCTTATTGAAGATTTATGTTTAGCTAAAGGAGATTAATAATGAAAATCAAAACACTTGAAAAACTAATGACTTATGATGAAGCATTGGAGTATATTAATAATCATCAAGATTATAGATTTCCAACACTAGAAGAAGCAAGAGAATTAGATTATGAATATCCATACTGGGTAGAAGGTGAAAAAAAACCTGATATGGATTATGACAATGTTTTTCTTGCTCTTACAAATATGGGAGCAAGAAATGTTCTTTATAGATTGAAAATTGTAGTTATAAAAAAAGAAAGAACAATATATGTTGCTATAAAATTTAAAAATGCATTCAGAATGTTATTGACATCAATATTTGGAATCAAATATAATTTTATGATTGGAAAACAAGAGTATGAATTCGTGAAAGAATAATATGTTATAATTTTTATGTTAAAACATAAGATTATCCTCTTCTTAATTGAAGAGGGTATTAACTTTTTGAGGTTTACCAGACCATTGCAAATCTAGGAATATCACTTGGTATTCCTCAAAGAGTTTTCTACAAAAGATGTAATAGTCTGGTAAACTTACTTCTTTTTTCTCTTTAAAAAAATATAAAATTACTATTGTTACTTTAAAAAGGATAACTATGAAGATACAACTATACGATTATCAACAAGAAGCTGTTGATGAAATAGAATCAGAGTTTATGCTTGGTTCAAATAAAGTTATATTATCAGCATGTACCTCTTATGGAAAGACATTTACGTCATTATTCTATGCCATAGAGAATACAATGGGTAGGGTATTTATCTCTCTATCAATATCAGCTTTAGTAGACCAATTTATAGAATCTATCAACAAACTTGAATTTGAAGATTATGGAGTTGTTAAAAGAGGATATGAGCATCTATACAATCCACAAGCTAGAATCCAAATAATTATGGATAATAGTTTTGTTAATAAACTTACTGATTTTGGTAGAGATTGTGAATTGCTCATTATAGATGAAATACATGTTAGAATAACTGGTGATAGGATGAAACAAATAATTGGTTGGTTACAACCTGAATATATTTTAGGAATGTCAGGTACACCTTATGATTCACGAGGATTCATTATAACAGGTTTTACTACCATAGAGACAATAACACTTAAAGAGTTAACAGATAGGGGTAAATTGACTCCTATACGTTATTTTACTACTAAATTTGCAACAGAAGAGGATTTATCTTGTTACACAATTAGTGGAGATGATTATAGTCAAGAATCTTTGTCAAATTTATATAGCTCTGATGAGTATATGCGTAAAATGGTAGATGCTTATAAAAACATTGGTGATAAAATTGATTTAAATCCATATAACTGTAAAAGTATATGGCTATGCAGCACTATAGAAGCTTGTAATAAGTTGGAGGCAAAACTACAAGATAATGGATTTGAAATATATGCTTATCATGGTAAGTTATCAGATACTGAAAGTAAGCAGTTGATGCACTCATTTAGGACAGGAGAACCACTTCCACCACAAGCAAGAAATTTATTAAATTATAATACAAGAGAAGAAAATAGATATGTTAATGGGTTAATATCAGTTCAAAAGTTAGCTGTAGGATTTGATGTTCCTGACATAGATATTGGTGTTGCTTGTAGCACTACAAAAGTTCGTTCAAAAATTATGCAGTACTATGGAAGATTGTGTAGGAAATCACCAAAAAAAGAAACAGCATACTTCTTAGACTTTGGTCAAAATATTATGCTCCATGGCTTTGCTGATGAAGATTATAAACCACTTCCACCTGATGCTGATGTTGAAGAGATAAAAGAAAACAAAAGAAAACATTCTCTTGAATATCTTGATATTGTGTTTGATGGTTCAATTGGTTTACTTGAAATAAATAGAGAATCATACGAACTTAAATTAAAAGAAATGAAACAAGAAGGCAAATCATTGTCTGAGTTAACAATAGAAGAGCTTAAGAATAAATTTGCAATAGAAGAAGATTATCTTGAATTGATAATTATGATGTTTGCATTTGTAAATAAAGTATATGGGTATGACGGAAAAAATGATACTCGTAATTATAAATCAAAATCATGGGATAAGGAGAACAATAGAGAAAAAGAAAAGGTAAATTATAACTTTTATAATGAATCAAAAGTTGATTGGGTAAGTGAAACATGGATAAAACTTTTCGATAAATATGATGATAAATATCTTCATAGAAAATGGACTAAAGCTCTTAAAACAAGAATTAGAAGTGTTGTAAATTCTCAAAAGAGTATCTATAGTATTAGATTCTTTGCAGAAAAGTTAGAAGAGTGGTATCTTGAAGAGCAAGATAAAGAAATTGAAGTAGTTTATGAACCATCTGAATTAGAGAAACAATTAGAACAACAATCACAAGATGTATTTGAATATGAAATAGAAATAGATGAATCTATTCCATTCTGATAACAAGGAGTAAACAATGGAAACATTAGAAAAAATATATAAAGAGATAATTCTTAATTCTACTCAATATAGTGGAGAAAAGAAGAAACGACAGAAGATACTTAGTGCATCACAACTACTTATTGACCCTATAGCATGGAGATTAAAGTATGAGCATGGTGTAATTGAGAGAGATAATATAGGTCAAAATACTATAGGTTCACTATTGCAATTAGGTATAGATGAATGCGTTGACAAATATAATAAAAAACATACTGAAATACATGCATTATATGCACAAAGATTTACAGCTACATTGATAAATGATTTTACTCTATCAGGAGAAATTGACCAATTGATAGAAGTAGATGATACTCTTTGGATTATTGATAATAAACTTATTAAACATGGTAAATTTGAACAAATCAAAAAAGAAGGAGCTTATAATGAGTATGCATTACAGGTAAGAGCATATAAGTATTTGCTACAACAATATGACCATTATAGTAAATATAATATTCGTATGGTTTTATTTCTCTGGTTCAAAGATGGTACAAAATTTGGAAAAAAACCTTTAACTGATTATGAATTGTATGAGATAGAAGATAATTTCTCTAATAGTGAGTTTGAAAAAGAGATATTATACCCAAAAGTATTAGACCTTGAAGAGTCGCTTGTTATCCCTAGTGAAAATTTAGAACAATGTTCTAATTTGTTTTGGAACAATAGAGGAAAAGGAGAGAAATCAGAACCATTCAAATGTATGTATTTCTGTGATTATAATAAATATTGTCCTCATTATAAAAAATATAATAAAGGTGCAGGAAGAAAAAATCTAATTAATTTAATAAGTAAATTATAAAGGAAAAATTATGAATAAAAAAAATATAAGAAAAATGATTGAATCTAAAATGAATAAATGGGTTAATTCTATTACAGATGAAGATTTAGTGCAAAGATTAAGACAAGATATTATTGTCACAGGTGGATGCATTACATCAATGTATTTAAATGAAAATGTAAATGATTATGATATTTACATTTCGGATAAAAAAACGTTAATGATGTTAGCTCAATATTATTGTGATAGATACAATGATATTGAATATAAAACAGCTCGTAATAATGACATTAACTCATTTCAGAGAGCTGTAGTAAATATTGAAAATAATAGAATTGAAATTTATTATAATAAAACTACATTAGAAGATTATGAGGGCTATCAAAATATTTCTATTAAAACAGATGATTGTATCTGTTACCCAATTATTATTACTCCAAATGCTATAACTATTACAGAAGGCATTCAAATTATTACAAGATTCTATGGAACTCCAAATGATATTCATTCAAACTTTGATTTTGTTCATGCAACAAATTACTGGACATATAAAGATGGTTTAGTGTTAAGAGAAGAAGCATTAGAATCAATACTGTCAAAACAACTAAGATATATAGGTTCTAAATATCCATTAGCTTCTGTAATAAGAACTAAGAAATTCATCAAACGTGGATGGAATATTACAGCAGGTCAATATTTAAAAATGCTATTGCAATTAAACAAGATGAACTTAATGGATATTAGAACGCTTAAAGACCAACTAGAAGGAGTTGATGCTACATACTTTATTCAATTTATAGAAGCAATAAAAGATAGAAAAGATGTAGATGATACATTTATGAGTGAAATTATTGATAAAATATTTGAGGATTAAATAATGAAAATAGATGATATAGTAAATGAAATAATCAAGGCTGGTAAACGTAAAACAGACCCAATGATTATCAAAGCTACTCTTCTTTATTTTGGAGCTATCTTGTTAAATAGATACTCTATTAGAAAAAATATAGATACTCTTCCAAATAGAATAAATGCATATTTTCTTGTATTTGCAGTATCTGGTTCAGGTAAAAGTTTTATAATAAAAATAGTTGAAAATTTATGTGATTTAGAATCTTATGCAAAACAAAGAAAAACTGTATATGAATATATTATGGATTTATCTGAATGTGAACCAGATGACCAAACAATAAAGTTCCTACAAGGTAATGCTTACTCTCTTGGAGTATCAGGAACAAAAGAAGGATTGTTTGAATATTGTAAAGCTTATACTACTAGTCAGTTTGGTTCTATAAACATTCAATCTGATGAGATAGGAGATAATATAAATAGTTCTAACGACCTTTTGAACCAGCTTAAACAGATGTATGATGGTAAACTTCAAAAGAAGATTATTAAAGGCTCAGAAGAAGATTTTCCTGATGATGATATACATGGAATAGTTTGTAATTTTTATGGAACTGGTTCAAAATCAGCCATAGATGCAAAAGATAGAAAAAAGCTAACAAATCTTGTTAAATCAGGTATGTTTAGAAGAAGTATATGTATTGATTCAAAATTACAAGTTGAGAAGAAAATAATGGAAGAAGTTAATTATGAACCAATTCACAAATGGTTCATAGATTTAAATTTAAAGCATAAAAAGTCATTATCAAATAGACTTGAAAAGTATGGAATGATTGGAACTTTAGATACTTTTATAAAATTTAGCAATAAAGCTATAGAAAAAGTAGATGATATAGATAAGCTTCTTGTTCAAAGAGCTAATAAAGATAAAATCAATGACCTTAAACAGATAGATACAGGGTCACTTGATATGATTATTAATATTGCTTGTATCATTTCTTTTTTACAAGACGATAAAGAAGTTGAAACTATACATCTTGATACAGCGTATCAATTCTTCTTAGATACTAGAGAAACAGTAGAGAAAACATTTGATGATATTCATGCTCATGATGAAGCATATAGAGTGTTAAAGCTAAAAAGTTCTCTTACGCATAGTGAAATAATGGATATTAGTGGACTTGATATTATACCTAAAGGTAAAAACTCTTGGAAAGATACAATAGAATTAGTTCATGAGCTATGTTATCGTAATGGAGAATATCTTAAAGAGAGTAGTGGCAGGGTTAAACGATATACGATTGAGCCATTACCTGAAACTAATTTAGACCACCTAATCTTTTCATTGTCTACTGACGATAGAGGTGCTAAAGCAATTGCATTTAATCCTGTAGAGCTTGAATGGAATGATATTGAATATCTTGTTAAAAGTAACAAGGTTGAATCATTTACAACTTCTCATTATAAAGAAAGTAATCATACAGGAGATTATGGTCATAGAAAAGCAGAATATGCAATACAAGGGCAAAACGTAATAGCATTCGATATAGATAGTGGGTTAACAATAGAAAAGGCTAGAGAGCTATTTTCAAGCTTTACATATTGTTTATATACAACAAAATCACATCAAACAGAGAAAGGAGATTATTGTGATAGATTTAGAATAATATTACCAACAAAACATAAATTTTATGTTACACCTGAACAACATAAAGAGATGATAAAAAATGCTGAAATGGTATTAGGGTTAAAAAGTAATGATATACAAACTAGAAATGTATCTAGGCTTTGGTTCACTAATCAAAATGCTGATGAAGTAATTATTAATGATGGAGAACTATTTGATATATCAGGAATGATACCTGATACTAATAAATCAGATAAGTTTTTACCAAAACTCAAAGAGATGATGTCTAATGTTAATCAGACTTGTGAAATGCAAGATGAAATAACCAATAGAATAAATGGATTTACTAGGTATGCAATGTCTGTAGTAGCAGTAGGTAATCTTAAAGATACACTATTTAAACTAGGAACTTTCTGTATTGATTTAGGTTATCCATTATGGGAACAAAAGATGATTGATTTTACAAGAACTATTGGCTCTCCAATGCATATTACAGAAACAACAATAAAATCTCTTAAATCAAAATATAAATTATAAAAGGAAAAAATATGGAAATTAAAAAATTAACTAATGAACCACCTGAAACTGTAAATATTATCATTTTTGGTATTTCAGGGTCAGGCAAGACGAGAGGAGCTGTAAACGGTCTTGAAGATTGTTTGATTGTTGGATTTGAAAAGAACGGTCTTACATCTACTGAACCATCTCAAACAGCTGATATGGTAGAGTTTTTTGATGCTAGTGGAGTTTCAGAAGTATTAGAGATTGCTAATGCTGGTACATATAAGACTATTGTATTTGATGGGTTTACTCACTACTCTGAATATCTTGCTAAAGCTTTCCAAGAAATTGATGATAAAACATGGGGTTTAGAGTATACCAATTTTATAAGAGACTTCTTTGTGAACTTAATCAATTCTCCTACAAATATAGTGTTTACTATGTTAGAAGAATCTATTATCCAAGATGGGTATAAGTCTAAAGCTCCAACTATGGTAGGAGATAAATTTAGAAATACTATTGTTGCTAAAGTAGATATATGTCTTCATGCAGAGAAAATCAGTAATGATAATAGCATTTACAGATATGTATCAGAGGGAGATATTGTCGGTAAAAATAGATTAAAAAGATTCTTCCCTGAATCATATACTCATTTTGGTCATGGAACTCAAATAGAAACTGTTCAAGATATATTGGATGTGTTGAGTGGTTCAAAAGTTATCGAAGAAGAGAAAACAGATGAAACAGCGTGAAAAAAAACCATTAGAATGGATGGCATGGAGTACATTTCTCAGAGAAGAGAAATTAGCTCCAAAGAAAGGTATTAATGCAGAAGTTATTATCGAAGAACTTGGTATTGAATGGCAAGTAGGTAGCTATAAGTTTAATAGAGATGATTTATATAAAGTTGTAAAACATTTTAAAATTAAACCTAAAGAAGAACCAAAACTATTAAATAGAGAAATTCAAGTATATTTACTTGGTGATAACCATTATGCGTTTATAGTTCAAGATGATAAAAATAAAGTTAGTTCTGAGTTGATAACAGCTATAAGAATAGCAACAAATGACAATAGTAAAAAGACTTTATTAAATCTAAAAGAAGGAGGATTATACAATGAACAAACATATCAATTATTAACATATTGGAAACAATTTAAAGCATTTATGGAGTTCCATTATGACATGGAATTAACAAATGCTTTTAGAGAAGAGATGGGTACTGTAAATGGTAGTAGAGTGATTATATTACCAATAGATGACCTTACAAATGCTATTATAGCAAAATTAAAAGAAACAAAAGGAAATGACAATGAGTAAATTATTAGATGTATTAAATATTAGCAAAGAAGAGATTAGCAATGTAGAAGTAGCTGAAATTAGAGAAGGCAAAGAAATTCTTGATTCAGGTATATATAAAGGTACTATTGAACTATATCTATTTAAAACAAAAGAGACATCAGATGTGAAAATGCTTAAAACTAAAGCTACAATCATCATTGATGAAAGCGAACATATTCTTGAAACATACACTAACATTATCAAGAAAGATGGAAAAAGCAATGAATATGGTCTTAGAGATTTAGTTGGTTATCTTGCTGCTGTTGGAGTTGATATTAATGAAATTGAAACAACTCTTGTAGAAGAGAAATGCTATGGAAGTAAAAAAGAGTGTAATCAAATTAATCTTCCAAAGAAACAAGTTACAGTATTTGTTCGTAAAGTATTTGAAGAAGGAGCTGATTATCCTGATTACAATGAAATTGAAGGTATTTTTGATGAAAATGGTAATAATGCTAAAGGTGAAGACCAAATTGAAACATTTAATGCTAAAATTGAAAAGATGCCTGTGTTAAAGAAAAAAGCTAAAACCAAAGAATCTTCAAGTTATAACAAATCTATAGCTAAAGAACCATCTAAAAAAGCTAAATCATTGCTTTAAGGGTCGAATATGACCTTTAAACCTACAAAGGAACAGTCTCTTATTATAGAGGCTGTCAATGATAAAGTAACTCCTATAATAGCTATACAAGCTAATTCTGGCTCTGCGAAAACAAGTAGTTTGCTTATGTCTTTACAGCATGATTCTTGTTGGTTCAAAAGTGGTTTATTTTTAGCATTCAACAAGAAGATAGCAATGGAAAATGCTAAAAAAGTTCCTAACTATATTGAATGTGTAACTCTTCATAGTTTAGCATATAAATATATTGTAAGACCATTGAGATTAAAAGTTAAAAACAATATTCAAGAGAGTGATTTTAATCATGAGAATAGTAAAGTTAGGAATAAATGTGTATGGCTAATGAACAAGTTTTGTACATCTAGGTATACAAAACTTGATGAATTTTTTGAAAGTATGAAAAATAAACCTAAATCATTTTACAAAAAATTACTTAAAGATGTGATTATAGACATGGAAGAAGGCAAAAAGCCTATACCTCATTCAGTCTACATGAAACTATTTCATCTACATTTAGCAAGTGGTTCTGTTGATATGCCTGAATATGATTTGCTATTTTTAGATGAAGCTGGTGATATTAATGGTGTGTATCTGGAAGTATTTTTGCTTATAAATGCAAAGAAAAAAGTAGCTACAGGAGATTCAAGTCAAAATATTTATGGCTTTAATCATACATTAAATGGATTAGAAATTCTAGTAAATGAGTATAGAGCTAAAGAGTTTTCTCTTAGTAAAACTTTTCGTTGCTCACATGAAATCAGTAAAACAATTCAGTCTTTTTGTGATAAATATATTGATGATGAAGTCTCCTTTATTGGTACTAAAAACACTCTCACAGAACCAAAGACATTCATGTTTCTAACAAGAGGGAATAGAGAATTATTAGAAGAGATTTATACCTGTATGCTCAATGATACAAAGTTTTCACTTGCTAGAGATGCTAATGCAATATTTGATTTGTTAATATGGTGCAAAAGCACTATTTACAATATTTATGAAGAGTATAAAGAGACAAATATTGAACCAGATATACCACAAGGGTATGAATATATTTGGAAAGAGTTTAAAGATGCAAAAGCAAATAGATATAGCTTTTCCAAATGGGTAAAAGAGAGAGCAAAAGATGATAAATTCTTTCCACAAGAATTAATTAGAACAATTGAATTGATTCGTGATTATAGTAGTAAAGACCTTATCTCTATGAAGCAATATTGCAAGGATAGAGCTAATAAAGACTCTAGGTATACTTTAGGTACTGTATTCTCTACAAAAGGATTAGAAGCTGATTGCGTGTATATAGGAGATAGTCTGAATAAGTCAATGAAAGACTATATAATGAATCCTGATGAGTATACAGATGAAACAGAGGCATTTCTGTACTACACAGGATGTACTAGGGCTAAAAAATGGTTAATCAATGCTGAGATACTCAGAAAAGAATATATAGGTAATGATGATTATTCTATTGTAGATGGTTCAAATATGAACTATGGAGTATTTAAGAGAATGATTGATACTAAAGATAGTATCAATGAAAAATTTAAAGGATTGTAATGAATTATGGATTACAAAAAGCAACTGAGGTTATGACTAAGGCAGACGCTATAGCCATTAAGCAAATAAATGGTGAACCTGTAATGTCTACATTGAGAATTGCTGAGGTAACAGGGAAAGAACATAGTGATGTGCTAAAAAGCTCTCGAAGAGTGTTTGAAGAGCTAGAATTAGCCGAGGGAAAATATTCCCTGAGCTATTTTGATGCAAAATAGGAGAGTCCAAATTTAGCTTCTCCTATTTAAATCTGATACAAAAACAATAAAAGGTAAATAATGGAATTTAAAATAATTACAGTAGAGAATGATGAGTCGTTTGTAACGATAGATACATTAATTAAATTTAGTGGTAATGTAGAATACTCTGTTAAAGAATTAATAAGAGAGAATGAGTCAGATATTATGGAATTTAGAAATGAGGGTTCAACCCCCAATTTTGAAAAAAGTGAAAAAGGTAATATTAAATGGAAACTTGTAAGACTTAATGAAGACCAAGCATCTTTTATTTTAACACTCATGGCAAACAGTCCAGAAGTTAAACTATTTAAGAAAAATCTAATCAAAGAGTTTAGAGCCTTGAAGAATCAAGTGTTAGAGATTAAGTCTCCAATGCAATTAATTCAAGAAGCTATTGTACTTGCTAATGAACAAGTAGAGAAAGAGAGAAGTGCAAAAGAGAGAGCATTGAACATGATTCAAACTGCAAAACTTATAGAATCTACTAATGAAGAATCTAAAAAAGATGTCTCAGTAGAAGAGTTCTGCAAAATGATTAGTGATAAGTATTCTGTTTTAGTTGGAAGAACGTTAATATATCATATTTTAAGAGAGATGGGATTAGTAATGAAAGACTCAACTAAACCTACTCAAAGAGGTTTAATGGTCTATCTTGCATATCGTAAACATGAAAGAGGTTATTCAACTAGAATATTCAGAGATAAGGCAAATAAACTTGCTAAATACATGCTAACGTTTCTAGCAAATAACAGAGAGATTAACGATGCACTTGGTAATCCGTTTGAAATATAATATAGCAGAGGAGTTACAATTATGAATGTACTATCATTATTTGACGGTATAGGTACTGGTCAATTGGCATTGAAGCATTTAAATTTTAAAGTTGATAAATGTGTAGCTTATGAAATAGATGAATTGCCAAAATCTATAGCTATGAGACATTTCCCTGATACTGATTATAGAGGAGATGTTAAGGAGTTTAATGTTAAAGATTTTGATTTTAAATTTGACCTCGTAATGGGTGGTAGTAGCTGTAATGACTTATCAAATGCTATGGCTAATAGAGATGGTATAGTTGGTTCAAAATCAAGTATATTCTTTGAATTTGTACGCATTTTAAAAAGCGTTAAACCTAAATACTTCTTATTTGAAAATGTAGGAAGCATGAGTAAAGCAGACGAAATAATTATAACTCAAATGCTTGGATGTGAACCAATAAAGATTAACAGTAAAGATTATTCTCCTGCTCTTCGTAATCGTTATTATTGGACTAATATTCCACAAGACAAACATGATAATGCATTTAAGAATGATATAAATTTAAATGATATTCTTGAAGATGGTTGGTATTCAGATAGAAAGAAAGCTAGAGCATTATTGGCTTCTGATAGTAGACCTCTTACATCTCCTATTAAGATGATGCATCGTTATATTAATACCGGATTTACAACTGTAGTATTCAGAAATAAAGAGATTGCAGATATGATGATTAAAGATTTCAAAGAAAGATTCTATGGGTTAAAAGCCAAAGATATTGATATGGAGTCTATTGATAAAAATATATACAGTAGCGAAAATATTAGATATTTGAACCAACTAGAATTAGAATCATGTCAAACTATACCTCATGGCTATACAGATGGATTAACTAGAAATCAAGCTGCACATGTACTTGGTAATGGATGGACTTGTCTTGTTATTATGAAGCTACTTAACGGAATGGAAATGGAGAAAACATTATGATATGTATAACAGATTCTAGTGGTGGAGTATTATTTGAAGATGATGAAATATCTCTTGAAGAAGCAAATGCCATAGTAAATACTTATGGTAAAAAAAATGAAAAATACTATATTCAAGTAGCTAATTCAGGAATTATATTGGATGATGAACTGAAAGAATTGATTGAACAGTATTATACTAAGGAAGAAATATTTGAATTATTTTTAGTATCTAGTTTAAACATCACAACAATGTTAGAATATGAGATAAAACCTATTGTTAAAAAAGCATCATTAAAAAAATTTGAAAAATTATTATTGGGTATTAAAGAGACTCAAATAGATTTTAAAGACACTACATTTGATATACTTAAAAGATAATAAATGATGCAAAATTGGATTACAAAAGATAAATTAGTAGATAATATTCATAAAGATATTCATGGTTTTGTATATTGTATCTATTATGAAGATGGTAAAAAATATATTGGTAAAAAGTCTTGTCACTCTTATATAACTAAACGACCTCTTAAAAGAGGTACAAATAAAGGATTTGTTTGCAAGATTAAAAGAACTGTGTATAGGGATATAGATGGTTCAATCGTTACGAGCAAAAACAAAATAAAAGCTCTAAGAGCGAAAGGGATTAAAGGAAAGATAGAAGAGTTTGATAAATGTATAGTGGAAAGTAATTGGCGTAAATATATAGGTTCTAGCAAAGAAGCAAAAGCTAGAAAAAATATGATTACTAAAAGAGAAATATTACATTTTTGTAGAAATAAAAAATATCTTTCATATATGGAGACAAAAGAGTTATTTTGTAGAGAAGTATTGGAAAATGAAAATTACATTAATGATAATATAAATGGTAGCTATTACCGAAAGGACGTATAGATGCATTGGTATATGTTGATGAAACAAATACTTAAACAAGGTCTTATAGAGTCTACAGAAGCTGTTATATATGATAGTAGTGGTTTTATGCTTTATGAACCAAAACACGAAGATATAAATCAATATGAAGCTGATATGATAGCATATCAAGAATACATAAGCGATAACTATGGAATGGGATATAAATATGAATAATATAAAACAGCAATTATTAACTAGAAATCAATTTATAATGCTTTTAGCAAATACTCCAGAAGAGTATATTTATGATAATAAAACAGGAGAAGGAAAAGCATGGTTTTATTCAAATAAATTTGTAGAACCTTTACAAATGAGACAAGATGATGGAAAGATAAGAGAATTTAAACTTTCTGAAATACCTTTGAGAGCTACATATTGGGTGGTTCAGCATGAAAACAATTAAAGCTATAGCAACAGCTTTAGGAGCTATGACAATAGTTACTCTATTGATTGTAGCACCATTACAGCTATTTGTAGGAACAATGGTATTTCTATTGATAATGGAAGAAAAGGAGACAAAATAATATGTATTTAACAAAATGTTTAAAATGCAATACAATTATGTATGAGGATAATCCTAGTGAAGTCAGTAGAGATTATACTGATAAAGAGATAGAGGATATTAATATATTAAATATTACAATAGTATATGATGATAATGATGATGAAAAAGAGTATGGATTTTTAGCATGTCCTAAATGTTTACATGATGGTAATTTAATTGATTGTGTAGATGACATAAAGGAATATAAATGAAACATCCATTATTGAATGAAAATAGTATTCATTATGATACAAATGATAAACCTACAATATATGAGATTGAAAAAGAACTTACAATTGAAGAGATGATAGGTGCTTGTAAATTTAATATAATGAAATACAGAATGAGAGATAAAGGTCAAGATGTAGAAGATAATGAAAAAATAACAGACTATATCGCTTATAGAGTATTCTTGGAATTATTGATAGAAGAATATAAAGATACTCTTGATGATATAAGAGGATATAGAGTAAGAACTATAATTGATACATGTATGCCTGACTTGGAGTATAAATCATGAATGATATTATATTAGGAATAGTAGCATTGAAAATATCAATGTTAATGACTATGATTTTAAAGGTTATTTTGAACCACATATAAGAGATGGTTCATTTTTATTATGCTAGTAGATTTTTAGCTTCTTCTATTTTAGTTTCATAGTAAGAAGCTATTTGTTTAAATTCTTCTTGCAATCTTTCAACCTCTGACTTCTGAGGCTTATTTGCTTTACACCATCTATCATAAGCATTTCTTACTAAAGAAGAATCATAGGTTGGAGTATTATAAATCATTTTACCAACAGTACCATTTAATTCATCTGGTATTTCTCTTCTAACAGTTATTTTGGCTTTTGTTTGAGCTAATCCACTCCATACTAAAGCATCCCATACCTCAGTCTCCATTACATCATCTTCAATATCTTCAAATGTAGTACCTATACAACCTCTAACACTCATATAGCCATTTTCATATACTTTTGGTTTTTTAGCTATTTTAACAGCTTGTTCTATAGTTGGTCTTAATTCTCCTTTTTTATCTGTATATTTAACGGGCTGAAATTTCAGCTCGTTAAATCTTTCTTCATCAAGAGTTGAAATCATTTTATTGAAATCAGAAACTAAATTTTTATTCTCTTTTCCATATTGGTCAGCTACATCTTTTAATGTCATTTTAAATCCTGCATTTTGCAAGAAACTCTCTGTTGGTGTTAATTCGATTAAATCTTTCATAGATTTATCCTTTAATTAAAAGTACGGACAATGATAAATTTTGTGAGAGTGAAGTTATGAAGAATCTTGTCCAGAGAGTTCTTCAAACTATATATACACTCATTTCAGGTTCAAAAGTAGTTTAGAGAGGTAAAGTTACCTCTCAAAGAACTCTCTGGACGAGAAATCAATGTATACAAAACAATAAGTTTACTCAATGGTATTCATCTCTGAATACCTAGAAAGTGGCTTGAACACCATTCAGTAAACTTTATAACAGTATATCACATCTATTTTAAGAACCACCTATAAGAGATGGTTCAGTTCTACCTTTTCCTGACTGACTCGCCTGACTGTCGAGCCAATAATTTAATTAGTTGTAATACTGCTTTAATAAATTTATTGCACTATCAAATTTTATATAAGGTGTTTGAAACTCACCTCTAGTCTTCAATAAGCCATTGCAATCATTTTTCATGTGCCAATATCTAGTTGGTCTTATTGAATCTTCTATTGCTCCAAGTTTAACAAAGAACTCTTGTATTTGAGATTCTGTATAATCAGTTCTTTGTGCTATACCTCTTATAGAAGAATATCCATCAGAATCTATCATGCATAATTTCTTTTCTGATTTCAATAGTTTAATCTCTTCTTCTTTTGATGCTGTTAACATTTCATAAATAATATTATCACACCAAATTGCAAATTCTGGAGAAATCCATCTAGCAAATATAATCAATAAACTATTATGGATTAATGTCTTTCCAACTATAGTTGTATTGATTAAGGTTCTTTTAACAGCGTTACATTTTTGTAACGCACTTAAATATTCCTTAACTCCTTTTGATTTTCTCCAATGAGTAAAATTTTTACCATGAGATTTAGCTATACCACTAACATCAATCATAAATTCTTTTTCATTGATTACCTCTATAGGCAATACAGCTTCATTAAAAACTTTTACAAGTTCTTTCATGATATTTTCTTTCCATAACAATAATTCTAAGTTTTGATTGATGGTGTATGAAATCAACAATCACAAATTAATAACTTAGAGGTATATGAAAATTGAGTAATTTCCATATACCAATTATTGGCTTCATACACCTCTAAGCTATTAACAAAATTATATCACATCTATTTTAAGAACCACCTATAAGAGATGGTTCATTTAGCTATGCTAACAGATTTTCATCAACATACTTTATTGCAGCGTTAGAGAATCTCTCTCTCAATTCATCGGCTTCTTCTGATGTTGGTTTGCCATCTTGAATATATTTATAAACTAAATCATTTATGAATTTTAAATCAAATGTAGGTAGTCCATAACTAGTTCTTGAAGCCATCACATATTTAGCAATCTCATTATCTGTATCTATATCTCTTGATATTGTAATTTTAGGCATAGTCTTAACATACCCATAATGAACTAGCATATCCCATGCTTCATGTTCTTTTACTACTTCTATACCTTGCTCTTTCAATTCTACTAAACAACCCTTCAAACTCATAAAACCATTGTCATATACTTTTGGCTTTTTAGCATCTCTTATTGCTTTTGCCTTTTCTTTAGAAAATTCAATCCTTAAAGCATCTTCTCTAATCTTTTGAATTTCATCTCTCATAGTAAAAAATTGATTTACAAGTTCCTCTTTGAATTTTTCAGTAATTTCATTGTTTGGTAACAATGTTAAAAGTAAGGTACAAGATTTTTCATCAAACTTCATTTCAGAATAATTTAAGTCTTCCGACAAATCGTATGGATAACTTAATCCATTCTTAATCAACATATTTATCTTTCGTTTAACTATTTTCTTAACAGCTTCATCTCCAAGTTTAGAAAATTTAATAATAGTAGATAATTCTACAACAGCATTAGTGTTTTCAATAGTAATAAGATTTTGCATCTTTATTCCTCTTAACAATGGTAATAAATTTAGAGTTTGGATTTGATGTACCAAATCAATCCATAAACCTATTTAATATAGTAAACTCAAAGATGAACCAATTACGAGTGTAATTAGAACATCAAGATGATTTGGTACATCTTTCAATTTACATACTAAAATTATATCACATCTATTTTAAGAACCACCTATATAGGATGGTTCATTTAAAGCATATCATTTATAATATGTACTGGTGCAGGAATAATTAAATCCTCTATATTTCCAAATGGATTTCTCATCTTCTCATCAGGAGTCATTAGTAACCAATAATTCTCAAATGGTGTAGCTATATCATATACCACTTTTTCAAATGCTTCTATAGCAAGTACAGTCTTAGGATTCTCTCTTAATAGCCTAGACATTACTTTTTGCATTCTAAGATAGTATTTAATGAATGGAAACCAAGCTACTTGGTCAGCCCATCTAACAGCTTTACCAAGAGGTATATCATACTGAACAAAATCATCTAATGCTTCATCATATATCTGTTGATATGATTTATTTGTATTGTTCTCTTTCTCTAACTCTATTTGAGCATATCTAGCTGTAAAATCACTAGCTTGTGTAAAGTGATACATGAGTTTAAAATAGTTAGTGTCTTCTGCTAAATACAATTCTCTACCTATTTTTACTACCTTTTCAGGTAATATTTCTTCAACTTTATCTATAGCATCTCTGATAGGTTTTAGAGACTCAAAAGCTTTATTAATAGTTATGTCTTCTATTCTAGCTGACAATAATCCATCATCAATTAAACTTCTTATCTTATTCTGGTTCAATCTACTTTGCAAATCTGTAATTAACTCTTCATCATAAAGTAACCCAGAATCTCTTTTAAGCTCTTCTTGCTTAAGTAAATCATCAGTTCTCATATAATCATTGAGATACAAAAGACCTTCTTTTTGTTTTGCGTATATATCTCTTAAAGAATATCCTTTTGATTTAGTGAGGAATAAGTTAGAAACAAAGTTGCTTAACAACGTAAGAGGATATTTGATAATTACAGTAGCTTTCCATAATCCCATTAATTCTTTCCAAAAATCTTCTGCAAATTTTGCAACTTTCTTCATTGTTGGTATGTCATTAAAAATACTAGATATAGAGCTATCACGAGAACCAAGAAATATATTTTTAGTATTACCATTAGCTGGTATATAGAATCTGCCTTTATATTTATCAACAATATAGTCTCTAGTATCTTGTGGCAACATATACCATATATCATCATATTCACTTACTTTATTCTCAAAGCCTTTACTAGCAAATGGAGCTGATATTTTTATCCACTCTTTATTGTCTGTTTTATCTACAAACTTATCAACTGTTTCATTATCTTCTAGTCCAAGTCTAACAATACTATCAATAACTCTAATATTTACTTCTTTTGCTTTTTGCTTTTCAAATCCTCTAGCTCTTTGGTTCGCATATATATCAGCAATATTGTATGAGTATTTTAGATATTTTTTCTTCTCTTCAAATGATAATGGGTCATAATCATAGCGTGAACCATTTCTATTGAATACATACTCAGTATTATGAATTTTTACAAAATTAGGTCTAGCTCTACCATAAAGTTCAAAATACAATTTATCTATATCTTGACTAACACTCTTTTCACCATATACTAATGCTCCTCTAGTATATGAATTCATTTCAGGAGTAAGAGAATATACATGAATATTACCCGGACTAAATGGATTCTTAATTATCTTAATTCTTTCTCCACCTAATTCTCTGACTCTTTTTATTTCATCTTTGTTACTGTCTAATATATTTACTACAGAATTAACTTTACTACTGTTTTGTATAGCAAGACCATCTTGAACTAAATCAGGGTTATCATGATAGAATTGCTCTAACATCTCTCTCTCATAGCTGTTTGTCATAATCATTAAATCATGAAATGCATTCTTATCTTTTGTTACTTTAGATAAAAACTCTTTTTTGTAATTTTTTATTCCTAATAAAGATGCTAAAGCTGTCATCTCATTCTTTTTGCTAAAATCAAATCTAGTAGCAATAACATGTATATTTCTAAATTTAGTATTCTCATCATGAGTGAGTCTATATTTAACTAGCTTCTTAATGTGTGGAATAGATTTTTTAGGAACTAATTTTTCTAATCTTCTTATCTCTTCATTTGGATTCTCAATAAGAGATAATATTTGGTCTATTGAATACCCTACATCTAATAAATTACCAACTTTAGATGAATTAAGTAAGTTACCTAACAATGACTTCTCATATTCATTTAGACCCATATATTGAATCTTTTCATTAATAAACTCATGTGTATTGGTTCGTAATTTTTCTCTTACAATATCAACTTCTTTAATTGAATTTCTAAGCTCTTGAACTTCAATGCTAGTATCTTTTGCTGTTTTAAATATATTATCACCCAATACTTGCAATTCATCAACTATATTATTTAGGAAACCTTCTTTATCTATTCTCGCTTTAGACATAGAATCAATACCTTTTGAGATAATATCACCAATTGCATAACCAAACTCTTTTTTAGAGAATGGAATATTATTCATAGCCATAATAGCTAAAACTTTAGCAATTGTTTTTGTGTCTCCAACTATAAATTTAGATATATTTCTTTTTAAAGAATCACTATCTTTTGACATATATTCAATTATATGAAAAACAGAAGATTTATTATCCTTGATTAAATCACTTCTTATTTTCAATGTTTTACTATGATAGAAGAATGCTAATTTGTTAACATTTGGTTTAATATTTTCATTATATTTATCACCAGCAAATCTAAGAGCTTTATACACACCATTAAATACTTTATTCTCATTTTCAATAGTTATTCCTACACTCTGTTTTACAAGTGTTTGTAATTTACTTTGCATATCTAAATCTATTCTTCCATTAGTGAGAAGCATAGTTAATTTCTTTAATGAAGATGTAACAATATTTACAAGATTACTCAAAATAGAACCATTACCTTTATTCAATATTGTATTCATGCCAGATAGATTGTTCATAAAATTCTTATTTGTTAATCCATATGCTGCAAACTCTGATACATCTCCTTTACCACCAAATACATGTTTAGCCATTCTTTTAGCTAATTGTTCATCTTCTACTGTATATACACCATCTTTAGGAAGGAATAATTTATATATATCTTTACCATGCTGCTGTTTTAACTCTTTCATCATATCTGTTATTTGATTAACAAATATATTTGCGTCTTTTAATGCACCATCAAAAATATTATGAACTAACTCATGCACATATACTTCTTGTGCTGACATGCTCATATTGTCACTACCTTGGTTAGCAATAGCTATTTTAGCAACATTCGAACCACTTGCACTACCGTAACTCATACTATCTGTTTTACCTACTGCAACTACAATTGTTTCCATTACAGGAGCTATAATACTACTTAAAACATTTGATAGTTTATTGCTGTATTCAGAGCTAATTACATCATTTGACCATTGTTTTATTTTCTCAAATGATTTAATTATATTCTCTTTATTTACTTTAAATGTAAAATATGGTTTAAACTCTTCATTTGTATCAAGAGATTGTTTTGTGTTGTTAATCTCTTGTTTTGCTTTTTTAAGTTTCGTCAAATGACTATTCAATTTGGTCTTATCCAATTGAATAATCTCTATGCCACTATCCTTCATTATTTCATTAACAGCTCTAACTAAAGCATAGCCTGTTAGGCTTTCAAGTTTTCTAACAGGTATTTTATCAAATGCTTCTAATACATCTTCAAGCTCTATTTTTGATAATTCAGGATTAGAACCATTCTTCATGAGATGCTCATAATTTAAATCATTAGCTGTCGTTTTAGTCTTAGGGGTGTAATTATTAATCTCATTATTAAGACCTGTCAATGATTCACTTTGACCTAATTTTTCATTTGTCTCTTCTTTATATTTGTCATAAATTTTTTTATGCTCAGTAGTATCTATAGGTTTAAAATCATTTGATTCATTTTTGACATATCTTTCGTCTACTCCAACAGAATGCTCAATTGTAGTTACAATGTCCTTTAATATGCGTCTGTTTAACTGATTCAATTCAATATGAAAATCAATAGATATAGGGTCAAAATATATGCTACCATTATCACCTACTTTTACAGTAGATAAAGTTCCTATCATCATTGAATCTATTTGCTTTTTCGATAATTTATCTTTATCTAATGATTCGTAGAATCTAAATAATCTATCTGTAGCATATTCAGTATATGGTATTATTTTATTATCTACTTTCATATCATGAACAGATTTAGGCAACATTGCATTTATATTTTCTTTAGTCCACTCATAATTGTTAAATGCTATTTTTGCATTTTTAAGAACTTCAACAAATGGTGAATATCCACTATCAATAAGTTTATTAACACTTTTATTATATTGTTTAGCTCCACCTTCTGCTGATAGAACAGCATCAAAAATATACAATCCTATATTTTCTTGTGAAGTATTTTTGATAGTGTCTGCAAGTACACCAGAGTCAGTCATAAGAGTTGATAGAGCTGGTGTTCTTACTCCAATATCAATCCATGATGTAACTCCAATAGTTTGAGTAGACATCAAATGTCTATCCTTGCCTTTTGTAGCCACTTTGACTTGATAGTTTTTACCCTTTATAATATTGTTTATTTGGTCATTAAAACCTCTCTTCATTAACTCACCTTGTCTACCCTCAAAAGTGGTTAAAACAGGTGCTATCCCATCTTTAATGAGCTTATTTGTTATCTCATTGATTACTTGCTTAGAGATAAATCCATGTTCTTTATGATATGCGTCTAATCGTCTAAAGAACTCATCTAAAAAATATTTATTTTGAAGATTAGATACTCTTTGAGTAATCTCTGTACCTTGCTTAAAAGGAGCTAGAACTTTATTTATAGAATCAGTAATCACTTTACCTAAAGTGTTTCTATAATTAGTTCTTAATGTAGCTAACTGTTTAGCAGTAAATTCAAAATCATTTAAATTATAATTATATTTATTTGTATTTGTAGGATTCTCTAAACTATGTAACCTCTCATTGAGGTGGTTCATCAATTCTTGAATATTTTCATCATTAAATTGAGACTCTTGTACTTTACCATTTATTGTAAGTTTAACCTCTTTCCCATTTGAATCTTTGTTAAAATTAACAATTGATTGAACCATCTGAACGACTAATTGTATCTCTTGCTTTGTTGATTTACCATTAGCAATATCTTCTATTTTAGTATAAAAATCATCTATCATTTCATCAAATTTACTGTCCTGAATAGACTTGTCACCAGCTGTATATCCTTTAGCAATTATAGGTGTTTTAAAGAAGTTTCTAGCTTGTCTAAGAGCTTCTGACCCTTTAGATAATGTATCAGATACAACCCATGATTCTAGCATAGGCTTAAAAAAGTTATTGAATAGATTATATCTAGCTACTTTAGCATAGTATGCATTCTTTTCGTTAACTGTCTTTAATTCTTTCTTTGGTGGCTCAGGCTTACGATTATGCTCATAATCATTATCTTTATCCTGCAATCTATTGTGCATTTCAATACCTGATTCTTCATAGTTATCAAGACCTACATAGTCAGTATTTTTTGTTGTGTCAGTTTGGTTCGTATAGATACCACCTTTATGAAGCATTTCAACAGATTTGCTATCTAATGGATTGAAATAGAATATTGATTGTAAAGTCGAACCACTCTGTTTTGCATCAGTCTCTTTTTCAAGTGTAGTTTCAAATATATCACCTTTTTTATTTACAAACTTTTTAAGTTCTACCAATCCTTGAAGAGTATATGCTCCTTCTCCATATTTTTGAACCAGTTCAATAGGAGGATATATAGACTTATCATTGAGATATGACATTAGTTCACTATCTAATAACAACTTACCAAACTCTTCTAGTATTTCATCAGGCTTCATATTCTCAGATTTCATTCCAAATGAATCAAGAATAGCTGATTTCCATATTAGCATTCTACCTTCATCTTTAATATCAACAGTTCTTTTAGAGTTGATATTATGAGTCAAAAATCTATGTAATTTATTTGACTGAGGGTTAATCAGTTCAGCTACCAAATGCATTCTCTCTTCACTAGCTCTCTTATATTTGTAATACATAGGTGTATTACCTATTGTTTCTATTACCTCCATAAGAGTATCTATTGAATCATCTATTTGTAGATTCTTACCTTTAATAGAAGCATGTTTAGATGTATGTGAATATATTCCAGCAGTATTAGCAAATTTAAAATCATATCCCATAATAGTTCTAAGATAGTCTCTAAACTCTTTTTCTCCTAACTCTTGATATAAATCAATTATCTCTTGCTTTATCTGTCTGGGTGCTTGTTGTTGCTTATTTATAGCCTCATCTTTTACTATTTCGTGTGGAGTGGTTCTCTCTTCTGGTAAATGCATTCTGAACACTTTTTTAAGTACAGCCTTACCTTTACCTCTAATTGGAGATTTATCATTTGCACGAAGGAAATTTACTCTTTTATTGCTATCTGTACTGTATGGTATAGCTCTATACGCATTAAACTCTTTCATTGTCATTGAGAACTGTTCTACATTAGCTAAATTAGATGTTCTAAGCAAATGAGTAGCAAGTAGTGCTATAGCACTACCAAATCTCTCTTTTGCTAATGGGTTATTAGATTGGAGAGAGATATATTCATTCATAAGATTTGACATTGAAGAGATAATATTGGATTGTAATTTACCATATTTAAATCTACTTTTCATGGCTACAGTCACATCATGTTCAGAGTTTAAACCAAGAAGTGTAGCTATATCTTCATCAGTATTCTCATTGAACATCTCTCCACCTTGATTCATCATCCCATCAATGGCTACAAATGTAACAAGATTAACAAGAGTATTTTCATCTAATCCATTTAACATTTCATTGTATTTATCAGAATCTTCTTTATTGAAATCCATGGCAAATATCTCACCTCTATCAGATATGTTTTGAACCAGTTCTCTAGCTTGTTTTATTAGGGGTCTAACAATATTGTTAAAATATTGAATCTCCTTATCTTTTGTAGAATAATCATTACCTTGTGTACCTTCAATACTTTGAGATATTAAATCCCATGTCTCAAAGGCTTTCATTAAACCAAATTTCACCCCTTTAGGTAATTTCATTTTTTGTAATTTATTATAGAAGCCTTTATCTATTGTATTTATCTTGGCAATAAATCCATCTGTTAATTTACCTGTAGCTTTTAGCTTCTTCTTGTACTCTGACATCAAAACATTTATATTTTGTTTTCTTGATACTTCATTGGTTCTATATTGTTTAGATTTTACTTGTAATTCAATTAAAGCACTAAGCTCTTTATTTAAAGAATCAAGTTCTTTTTGAATCTGTTCTTTATTTTTGAAAAGTTTTGTAATCAGAGAGTTAATCTCTTTTACAAATTGTTTTATTTTTTCAACAATTACTTCTCTTAGTGATGGAAGAATTTCAGATTTCTTATCTTTATTTAATTTAGATTTTTTACCTTTTTTAAACTTTTTAGTATTCTCTATCCTTTTATTAATGGTTTCTAAATCTTTTTCTAATTTAGCTATTTTTTTCTTTTTATCATTTATCTCTTTTTGTACCCCTTTATATCTCTTTTTCCATTTACCATCTTTAGTTTGGTATATTCCATCAAGTTTAGCTTGTAGCTCATCAATTTTTCTTTCAAGTCTACTAGCTCTTTTATCTTCTTTTACAGGTGTAAGCTCTTTCTTTTTAGTGTTAAAAGATTTCTTTAACTCATTAGCATATTGATTAGCTAATTTTCTATTTTGTAAATCTTGTAAACCTTTAGCAAATGCATCTTTAGCTTCATCTATAGTAGATGCTTTCTCTATATTAGAGATATGTGAACCAACTACTTTTTTATCTTCTTTTATTTGCTTATCTTCTTTAGTATCTTGTTGAGATGGTTCATTAGTTATAGATGTTTCGCTTGGTATTCCACCCCTACTTTTTAAAAAGTTATTATAGCTCTCATTGACAGCTTTAGCTTCTCTCTCTATTCTATCGACTAATTTAACACTACCATTGTGATTAGCATCTACATACTCTTCTGTACCAAGACTATTTACTCCAAGAGAAACTCTTTTGCCTGTCGCTCTAGATTCTACAAGTGCTTGTTTGAATCTTATAGCCTTATCATTCATTTGACCAACAAATCTTTTGTATCCAGACTCTTCTATTTGTTTTGGTGTAGCATCAGATAGTCTTGACTCCCATTGGGAAATACCTACATTATTATTATCACCAGTAAATATCTCTTTAGAGACTTGATATTTATCTTTTACTTGATTATACTCTTTAGATTTATCAATTTGTTCCTGAACACTTTTATCTTCTGTTCTGATAGTATCAACATTAGGCATATCCATAAAAGCACTAATATTGGCACTTTCATTATCACTAATAGAGTTTTTAGTTATTGGATTATTATCTACTACACTTTTAAGAGATGCTTTAGCTGTTTGTATAGAATCAAGTACTTGTTTGATATTTAGGATATTGTCTATATCTTGTAGTGTATAGCCTTTATCTTTTAAAGATTTTGGAACTTTAGGATTCTCTTTATCGTATAAAGCATCATACTCTTCATCAGTTATAACATTTTGAATTTCATTTGAAATGTTATCAATCTCTTTAACAGCATCTTTACCAATCTTATCATGAAACTCTTTTTCAAGATTATCTACTTCATTATACGAGTTAGATGCATCTTCAACAGTTTTAACTTCTTTGCCCATTACTTGATGATAATTAGGCATCTTGCTTTGTACTGTATGATATGCTCTCTTCGTATCTATCTTCTTTGCAGTATCTTGTTTAGGTGGTTCATTTACTACTGTAGTCTCTTGTTGTGTAGAAGGCTCTGTTGTTGGTGTTTGTGGTTCAGGATACTCATTGGTTGCATTAGGTGTTACAGGCTCTGTATTAGATTGCTTTGTCTTAAAATTATCTCTAGCTCTTGTAAGTGTCTGTAGCAACTCTTCTTTTGATAATTTACTTAAAGACATTTTAGTAATTGTACCAGTATTTCTAATAATAGGACTATTGTCTATAATAGTTTGTATTTTGTCTCTATCATTGGTTTTATCAATTATACGGATTAGATTATCAAATTCAAGCTCTCCATCAATATCTTTAAATTTGACTTCTCGTTTGGCTACTCCACCATCAGGAGTAGGTTCATTTTGAGACATCGTTGTTTTCTTATTTATAGATGTCCTTAAATCAGACGATAATACATTTCCAAGTCTATTAAACTCATCTTCTTTAGTTGGTTCAGGCTCTGTAGTGGCTTTTGAACCATCTGTAGAAGGAGTATCATTAGGAGATGGTTCATTATCTTTACCAAAGAACGGTGTTCCATCGTCATTAGTTGAAATAGACTCATAAAATCTAGCTCTCTCTTTAGCATCTGCTTCATCTTTAATAGCTTGTTGCTCTTTTTGGTACGCTCTATCCTCCCCTAATCTTCTAGTAGTATCAGGAAGTGAATGTACACTACTCATACCAGCACCAATACTTAGACCTGCTAAAGCACCTTTCAGTACAGTATCAATAGTCTTTTGGTCTTTAGGGAAGTTATTGCCAAATGCATCAGTACCAAGAGTTGTAGCCAATAACTCTCCATAAGTTTGAACAGCTTCTGTAGAACCCTCCCATGCTCCACCTGTAGCTGCTCTTTTTGATAAATCAATGGCTGATGTAAGCATCTCAGTAGTTAATGCTCTTTGAGCTGTAGGAGATGAACCAGCTAGTAACTTCTTAATATTATCAATATTAGATGCACCTGCTTTACCTTTTATTATACTTTGAAATGCAAGTCTATCTAATGCATTCTTAGCCAATAAGAAAGTAAATGTATTTATAGCACTACCAGATGTTTCTCCATCAAGATTATTCTTAGCTCTTTCTTCTAATGCTGTATTCGTCTCTCCAAGAGTATATGATAATAGACCACCATTCTTTAACGCTAAACCTTTAGCACCTTCAAGCATAGCTTTTGTCTTTTCTATTCCTTGAAGTAATTCAGAACCACCATTCACCAATCCTTTAGATGCATTAAGCAATGCTCCAGATTCACCTACAGGAGTCATCATTAAAGCCATATCTCCAGCACTCTCAGAGAATAATGCATCAGCTTGTTTAAACGCTTCCCATGCTGCTTTAGCATATTTCATTTTATGAGAGTTCTTTGAGTTCCAACCAATCTTTAAATTATGTAATCCCTCATCAAGTGCTATATTTGATTCGGTATCATCATAGCTATTTAGTCTATTTGAATACTCTTTATCTTTTAGCTTATTGAAGTATGTGCTGTCTCCAAGATATAATGCATCTCCTTTTTTACTCCCTAGTGCAGTATCAATTAATGCTGATGTAGTATCTAATGCAAAATCTCCAATTGATGAACTAGCTCTACCAAGTGATGCGTAAGCACCTTTTAGGTCATTCCATGGTCTTCCGAGAAAACCTAACCCATCATCTGTAGCATCATTGTTATACTCTTTTAAAGCTTCTAGCTCTTTAGCTCTATCATCTTCACCAAGAGCATATAATTTTTCTATCTCCTTATTGGCTAATTCTTGACGTTTTCTATCGTATTTATTTGAAGATACAGCTTTACCACTAGCAATAGACAAATCAGCTAATTCAGGTATATCAACAAGTAATCTACCATACTTATCTCTTTTTCCTGTATAGTTATTGTATATATCTTTTGCTGTTATTTTGCCAGTATTAATCATCATCTCTAACATACTACTACCAGTAGTATTGTCAGGTGTTATACCAGATTCATTTTCTAATTCTTGTGCTTTTTTTGAATCAATTGTTTCTAATGAATCATAACCCTTGAATCTAAAAATTCTACCTGTTATATTATCCTTTACAGTATCACCATCAATGACTTCTAATGTATTGTCTTTTACGCCAAGAGACTCATCAATTCTGTCATCAGTAGATGAACCAAGTTTTTGTAACATTTCATCAAATTTATCTAAAGATTGTGGCATTATTTTATCCCTTTTATAATATCTTCCAATTTTCTTCTATCTTTCTTATCTAAATCCATTTTATTCATAGCATCATTTATTTTTTTGATATTTTTTTCTCTATCTCTTATTCCTTTTTCCTGCTTTTTTAAATTGGCTACTTTTTCAGAAGTTTTCATATTTTTATAATCATATATTGCATTAGCAACGATTCCTTTATCATCAGGCGTATTTGCACCAAGAAGTTTCATTATTTGAGCTATGTTTGGTTTTCTATTTTCTTGTTTAAATTGAGGTAAATCTTTTGTATTTTTAATGGCATTTTTCACGTATGCTTCATAATCTTTATCAGCTTCATCTCTATATAACGCTTCAATTTCATTTTTCATAGACCATTGTGTTTGAAATTTATTTGTTGTTACAACTTTACCTTTTCTCATTTTATCTATTTTATTTTTTAGGAATTTATTCTTTGGTAAAATAACTTTATTATCAACAAGCCATTTCTGTCTCTCTTTATATGATGTAGGAACATTAGTTTCAACTCCATGAGTGTATAGTAGTTTTGCTAAACCAGCTATTGAATCAGCTTTAGCCTTTCTGTCGCCTTTACTATTTTTATTATTGATATTCATATCTTTATTATATTGAAGCATCCCATCAGTAAAAGGTTGAGAATCTTTTGGTTTAACAGTACCATTACTATTTGTGATAACATCTTTTGAGGTGAATCCATATTTTAAATAACTTCCTGAACGAGATAAAGCATTTAGTCTACTATTAATATCTTCACTCTTTGCACCTAACTCTTCTCTCAATTTAAGTGCTTCTTCTCCTGTAACCTCTCCATTTTCATAAGCTATTTTAGCTCTATTTGTTCTTTCAATAACATCCTTTAATTCATTTTTTAATTGCAATTCTTCTGCTAAATTATCAGCTTGTTTACTTTTAATAGGAAGTATTTTATCACTTAGTTTACGTTCATTACTTTTTATTATTGATTTATCAGAAGAGTAATTTGCTTCATTCTGTTTAATCTCAACATCTAAAGGATTTGTTTTTTCAAGTTGATTATATTTTTGAATCCCTGTATATAATTTATTTTTTTTGATTCTAACATCTAAAGGATTTGTCAATTCTGCTTGGTCTATTATTTGCCTCTCCCTCTCAGCTTTTAACGCATCCATTTTAGCTTTAGCAATTCTAGCATCATTATTAATTGAGAATTGCAACAATGACTTTCTGTCAACTTGACCATTTACGTTAACATGTTTACCTGCTCTTATTTGCTCCATTGCATCAATAGTATTTGACTCTATCTCTCTATCATATATATCTTTTAGTGTAGAACTTACACCTGCTGTTGCTTTAGTAAATTGATTTATAGCACCTGTTATATCACTTCTGACATTGCTATTAACATTGCTCCATCTTATTGGATTTCTAGGCATAACACATCCTTTAATGCTTAATTATTATCATTATAACACAAAGCTTCTATGATAATAAAAATAGCTATAATTTTAAGTCATATAGTAATAATTGTAGTGATATTTTTCCCTTTTTTAATAACTACAAAAATATTACTGTATGGCTTCTAATATTTTTTATGGTAATATGTAAATTAAATATATAAAAAGGTTATACAAAAATGACAAGAGAAGATATAGAAAGAGAGCTGCAATCGTTATCATGGAATAAATTGAAAACTTATTGTAAAGACAATAACTTAGATATAAAAGGTCTTAAAAAAGAAGAGGTTATAAATCTAGCAGTAAGAAAAAGACTTGCTGATGTAGAAACATTAAATTCTGATAAAGCTACTGATATAGATGATGACAATCTGACTCCACTTCAAAATATGACTTTAATGAAAACTGCTACTATTCAAAATCTAAATCCTTCTGATGCAAAATTACCATCAAAAGTAGTAACTGTTGGTAATATGGAATATGGATTCCCATTACCAAGTTATGTTGTTCAATTTGGTATGAAGCAGAGACTACCAAATGGTATTATTAAATATCTACAAAAACAAGAATACAGAAGTTCTAAAAGTGTAAGAAATAAACAAGGTGTACCTGTTACTGTTAATGTCATGAATCCATATTATCAAGTAATAATCCACCCTGAATAATAAGGATATAACTAATGGCAGCGAATCAAGATGTAGTTGACACGTATAATGCTCTATTGGACGCAATAGATAGCAGGACTCTTACATGGTTAAATGATAAGATTATTGACAAGAAAAAAAGAGTTGAAATTATATCTGCTCATTTTGCACCATTTGCAACAGAAGCTTTTACATGGCAAAAAACAAAAGCTGAAATAAGTAGTATTGACTATGAAACAAATACTATTTTACCACTTACTGCTACAAAACTTCAATTAGAATCAAAATTAATTAAATGTCAAGGTGATACATGTTGTTATGAACTAGAACATCTTCTTCCTGAACAAGTGAATAAAGTGTTAGCAGAAATATCACAAATAGAATGTGCAACTTCTAAATGTACTTATGAAGTGGAACATTTACTACCTTCACAGAAGAGTAAAATAGAGTGTGAAACATCTTTATGTGGTATACAGGGTTCTGAATTACAATTAAATGGTACTAGCAATAGAGCATTGAATACAATTAAAGGTGAACTGTACACTAGGCAAAAAGAAGGGTTTACTGATAAGCAACAGCAAGAAATGCTATCTAAACTTATTGATATATGGACTATTACTGTATCACAAGAGATTAGTAGTGAAGATGCACAGATGAACCTAACAAAGAGAGATTACAGTAGTGGTGAAATCTCAGAAGTAGAATGTGCAATAAATAGTGTTGCTCAAACAATTGATGCTTTAACATGTGTAAATGGTGCTTCTGGTGTATTAGCAATAACAAGCTATCCACAAGAGGCAGGTACATTAAAACTATTAAAAATGGAATTTACAGAGGGAACAGGATTAATACTACATGGTAGAGGAGTAGTTGGATATAAAGCTAGATTCTTCTTCATGGTTGATGATGAACAAGATGTTACTCTTGCTAATATTAGTAATTCAGGTGGTGGATTTAAAATTGTAGTAGATGGTGTACTTGGTTCAAAAATAAAAAAATATGATTTATACACAGTTAAAGAGTATGATGACTCTGGAACATATACAGGCAATCAAATTAATGGCGTAATTGGATAATCATGGGTTGTTGTACTGCTATTGAAAATTTCTTTAAAGACCCTATAGGCTCAATAGAAGACTTCTTTGATGGAGAGGATATCCAATCCGTTGGCGTATCAATGCAACCTATAATGCCATTAGATACAATAGAAGCTAATGCCATGATGAATCTAAGAAAAAAAGCTAAAGCATATAATACATCAATTGCAAAACAATTGATAGAAGAGTATACAACAGGGAGATTCTTTCATATAACTGATACAATACGATACCTAAGAAAAGGTAATGGATTGGATGGAGAAGCAAAATTTAAAGTACTTGGAGATACAGGTGACTATAGAAACTTCTTGTTATCTCAATTAGCATTAGAATCAGGTGTAGTAGGTGCTACTTCAAATGATGTATATATAAACAGTTATAGTGATACAGAAGTACCATCAATGGATTGTATAGCATATAAATATTTATATGACAATGGTGCTATTTATGGTTCATGGAATAATGATAATATATTCACGTTTGACTCACATATTGATATAAATTCCATTGATTTTCTACAAAGTGAACCACAGATACAACAGACAACAAATGTTGATACTAGTGGTTCATCAAATGAGATTATGTTCAATACACCAAAAGATTTAAAGGTAGTAAATATATGGGCTATGAATAAAAAGAGACAAGATATGATAAATGATGTATTGTGTGGTGAAGGAGAGAATCCTATACTTAATCAATGTGATTATACTCTAGAACCACCTAATGACAATCTACATGTTATAGTATTGGAACTAGAAGACCCATTAACAAATGATATATACTATTATGAGCTTAGAGAACTTTCATTAGATATAGATAATCTAAATATGATAATTGTACACTATGGGGTAACTGGTTCAGATTGCTGCTATTTCTACACATACCAATTGGGTTCAGATGTACATAGTGAGCTTGAAAATGTAACAGAACAGACTATTGATAATTCATATAGTACATTTACATTGTTTCCAATAATATGTCTCAAATATAATGGCGAATATGTTGCAGATATGAAAGATACAAATTATGATAGATATATTGATACTAAAACATTATGTAGGAAAATTGGTTATCCATTAAAATATTTAGATGCAATTATAAAAGAGAGAGGTACTACTCCTGCAGAGCAACAACAAGCTGACGATAGTCACTCTCAAACAAAAGATACATTTATAGAATATGGACTAAACATTGATAGAGATTCACATAGCAATTATAAAGCTCTATGGTATACAGCTAAGATGATAAAAGAGCATACAACTTCAAAAACTGTATTTACAAATGATGGTCAATCTGATTCAACATACTCATTCTCAATAAGCTATGACGAGAATACAACATCAAGATACAATAAGAATATACGTATAGGAAACATAAATACCTCTACTCATTCAGGAGTATATACAGTTAGAAAATATGATGCAATAAATGGAGTAACACTATTTGAACCACTTCCCCCCCACAAATATTTAAAAGAAAAATATTTAATAGAAGAGGGGTCTGAACTTTTGGCAGATGGTTCAAATGGAGAGATGCAATATCAAATACGTCTTAATACTAAAAGTCACTATTCAGATTACAAATCAGTACTTAGACTTGTGTATCAAGGTGAAAATGAATATACAATATATGATATTGAGTCATTAGCTACGCATTCAACTGTTGTTGATGGAGGGAATGCAAAAGGTGCTGCATATAATATGTTTGATTCATTTTCGTTTAGTGATAGTCAAGGAACAAATGTAACATTACCATTATTTGCTGAAATAGTGAACCATTTCAATTATTCTGAACAGTATGCATTATATGGTGAATCAATACATATCATAAACTTTGCTTCTGTAACAACTCATCTATCATGGTATGAAACAGGATTCTTTTTTAAGCTAGTACAAGTAGTTCTTATTGTTGTAGCAGTAGTTATATTGATTGCTACACTTGGTACAGGTGCAGGGTTCTCTGCATATCTTTTAGCTATTGCATCAGGACTTGCATCAGGTATGGCTATAAGGTATATGCTATATCATGTATCTAGTCCTTGGCTAAAAGCAATTCTAATAATTGCATATGTAGCTCTAATGGCTGAGACAGGAAATGTATCAGATATTGATGATACTCTAATGTTGTTAGCATCTACATCAGCAGACTCAATAAATATACATTATCAACAGGAAATGAAAAGAGAAAGAGAATCATTTGATAAATTTAGACAATCTCTAAACTCAAAATTATCTGAACTTGAAGAGAAGCAAAAACAGTTTATAGAACCAAATGTAATTGGTGAAGAAATTGTAATTGAGACACCTGACCAATTCTATGATAGGGTTTTAAATAACGATATAATAGAATTAGTTGATTCAATGTATAATAGCTTTGTATCAAGTGATTTAGACTCATACTTAGATACAGATAACCTATATTTAAAAAAATAAGAAAAGGAGCAAACAAAATGACATACGAAGAATATATGATGCTAAATAAGAATATTAATAGTTCTATGCCTCAAACTTTTGGAGATGCTTTAACTAATAGCGATTTAAAACAAAATCCTGTAGCACTATATGGTGGAACACAAAACAATGGTAGTTGGTTCAAAGGTATGTTCAAAGATTGGAATATGCAAAATACTATGGATACAGCAAACCTAGCACTTGGTGGGTTTAATTCATGGATGGCTTATAAAAACTATAGAGAACAACGAAAGAATAATGCTTTCAATAGAAAACTTGGTAGAGCAAACTATAAGAACCAAGCTAAATCATATAACTTACAAGTTGAAGATAGAGCTAGATACAGACAAGCATTCAGAGGAAACAATAGTGATGCTATTAATTCATATTTGCAAAATAATCAAGAATATAGAAGACGTTTAGTTGATGAAACATTTTAGAAAGAATTGATAATGTTAAGAAAAATAACAAAGCAAGAATATCTATTCTTCTACAAAAAGAAACAAAGTAAAAGTGATTTAGATTTAAGTGATTATATTGACATATTAAAGTATTCTGATTCATACTACGCACTTAACAACAATGCTTTCGTAGGTGTTGAGTATCTTAAAAATGGAGTTGTGAGAATAAACGGTTTATTCTCTCTTGAACCAAGCAGAGGACGTGATTTACTAAATACAATGATTGAAAACTTGGAGTCACTTGGCAAGACTGCTATAGTACTAGATTGTACTAAAGAGTTAAAAGATAAGTATTATACTAAGCATTGGGGGTTCTATAATGCATGGTATTTATCATCTATTAACTATTATGAGTTAGTATTATTCTTGTAAAACTTATATAAAAAAGGAATAACATGATTACAAGTAAAAAATATTTCAATCCAGATGGTTGTGAAATTCTCAATGAGAGAATATTTGCATCAACCCAAAATAATACAGGCTTTGTAGATTTCAATAGAAGCAAGTATCAATGGGATAGTGATGTGTATGACCTAATGAATGCCAATACATGGTTTAACTAAAAATAGACCAGTTTAAACACATTGAATTGCTGGGAAGCCTAAGTTGGTTCAAAGTGAAGTTAATCTATAATAAGAGAAATATTACAAGGAATCAATATGGTAATCAGCAGGGAAGCAGAGTATAACGAAACAAATGAAGTTTTTAAACAGATAGGTACTACGATTTATTCTGTTAGTACACATGGAAGGGTAAGGAACGACAAAAGAATGAAATTTTTAACTCCAAGAAATCTTAGAGGATATGCAAGAGTTTCATTGTGGTTCGATGGGAAAGCAAACGACAAAAGAATACATAGATTAGTCGCAGAAGCTTTCTTACCTAATCCTGATTGTAAACCAGAAGTAAATCATAAAAATGGTATCAGAAATGATAATCGTTTATGTAATCTTGAATGGGTAACACCACAAGAAAATGTAAAACATAAAATGGAAGTTTTGAAACAAGAATCACAACAAGGCGAAAAAAACGCTAATTCAAAACTTTCAGAAAGTGATATTATTTCTATACGAAACTCTAAAAAAGATGCTAAATTATTAGCAAAAGAATATGGAGTATCGTTAACACATATCTATCGGATAAAAGCCAAAAAAATGTGGAGTCATATCTGAACCTTCAACGACTATCGAAACGGTACTACTATAAGAGATTATAGTAGAAGAACGGAGTAGAGTACACCTAAGTAGGTGGAAGTGGTGTGGCATATAGAGAAGACTTAATTGAGTTCTTTATGTGTATGATATAGTCTAGCCTATATAGAAATATATAGAAGTTCATAAGAGAACTGCATAGGATTAACGACCCTATGTGAATATAAGCGTCCATCTGAGGTTAATACATCTAATGAAAAAAAGCAATTTAGTCAACTAACAGAAAATGAACAAGCTATTTATAAAATGACATTTGCTCAACTTAGCTTTAATGATTCTGCTCAGGAAGAATACCTTAGTGACTTTAGGCGACTAGCAAATAACCGTTTACTGAAAGCTGTTATGTCTTTACAGATTACCCAAGAGGTAAACCACTCAAAGAGTTACGCTGTGCTACTTGATGCTTGTGGCAATTCGGAAGAGGTCTTTAATCTTTATAAATATGATGATATGCTAAATAGAAAGAATCAACGAATCTCGGAACAATTTGCCAGATATATAAATGGTAATTCTGTTGATAAGATGTTGCTTTCAGCCATGGCTTCTGTTAATCTTGAAGGTATTTATTTCTTGCTTGGATTTGGATATATCTATACTCTTGGGGAGAAAGTTCAAGGAGCTAGAGATATGATAAAATTTATTGCTAGAGATGAACTAAACACGCATCTGCCACTCTTTGCCAATATTTTCAAGACTATACAAAAAGAGAACAAAATTAAAACAAGCACAATAGATTCAGTTCATAAAATGATAGAAGAAGCTGTTGAAATAGAATTAGAATATGGAGAGTATTTATTAGATACATATCCTATTATGGGTATAACTAAAGAATTGATGAGAGATACAGTCTATAATTATGCTAATGATAGACTTGATAAGATAGGACTAAAACCTATATTCAAAGAGAGTCATACTACACATATTCAAAAATTAGTAACTAAACATTTAAATATAAATGATGTAAAGAGTAACTTCTTTGAATCAAATGTAGCTGGATATGCTAAATCAAGTATTGAATTAGATGACTTTTAAGATATTACAATGTATAATGTATTGAGCCAGTGTACAACTTCTCCCCAGTTAATGCGTTGGCTCATAGATGATATTTTCCTTGTGTGTGTGTTTCATTTTTTTTCCCACCAAAGAATAAGAACTCCTTTCGATTTTGAAATTTATTTTGAACCACCTAAATGAGTGGTTCATGTAGAGTTAGTGTTTAGCTAACTCCATTTGATTGGTTATGCTATTTATCAGATAGATACTCTTCTAGTTGTCTTCTCATCTTAGTTTTAAAGTCTTGATTTACACATGGACTTCCTACTTTATTATATTGATTTATTATGGCTCTAACAGCATCTGGAATATAAGTATAATCTCTAGTAGCTTTTACACCATCTTTTTTAAATGTTTTAGACTTGTAGACTAAACCCATATAGTCATCATTCATTGTTGGTCTAGTTGTTATTTTAATGTCTACAGTCATAACCTCTTTCCACACCAAAGCATCTTTTATATAATCATAAGACTCTTGAAATCCATAATGTTGAATAAGACCTGTAATAGATGTTGTGCCATCATCATGCAATCTAACTTTATTTGCATCAGCTTCTATTTGAGCTATTTGCTGTTGAGCTTCTTCTAAGATTAGCATTTCATTTTTTTTAGATTCAAGTCGTATTTCATTTTTAATCCATCTATCACAAGCTACAGCAAAATCAGAAGAAATCCATCTTGCAAAATGGATTATTAAATCTGGATGAATATATGTTCCACCATACTTTCCTTGAATAGCTTGTTTTAACTCCGTAGATTTTACGGAGTTAAAATTACATACAGACTTCATATATTCTTGTGTATCTTGACTTTTCCAATAATTAGATAAATCTTTACCAAAAGTTTTAGAAACCTCTGTAGCATTTAACCATGCTCCATTTTCTAATGCAAATTTAATATTTACATCAACTAAGTCTAATGTAGTGTTTGAGAAATTTTTTAATTGAATTTCCATTTAACAGTATTACTTTCATTAATTTTAAGTGAAGGATTTGGAGAGGTTATCAAGCTTTCTAATCCTATTATACACTTAGAGGTTAGCATCTCTACTAACCGACTAGAAGGCTTGATAACCTCTAAATGTCTTTAAAATTATATCATATAAATCTTTAATGAGTAGAGTTAGTGTTTAGCTAACTCTTGTTTGATTGTCTTACATAATCAATTACAGCTTGTTTAACGACTTGTGGATAGTATGTAGGTGCTTGTGTGCCTCTATCAGTACCTATATAGCTTGGAGTACCTTCTGGTAATCTTCTATACTTTGTAACTTTAGTAATATCTTCATTCCACCCCTTAAATGTTAAAGCTTCCCAAACAAAGTCTTCTGATACATCTAATCCAGTATGTTGAATAACTCCTCTAACACTCATCGTACCATCATCATAAATTTTACATTTCTTAGCATTAGCTACTGCTAACTGTTTTTCTTTCTCTGCTTGTTCTAATAGAGCTTCTGTTTTAATCTGATTTACTTTAATCATTTCTGATTTAATAAATCTATCACACTCAATAGCAAATTTAGGAGAACACCATCTTGCAAAATGAACCACGAGTTCTGGGTGTAAATATGTTCCTTGTTGTTTTCCTTTACCTGTAACAACAATTTTAAGGTCACTGATTTTCAGTGAGCATAATTCTGCTAATTCAATCATATATTCTTCAGTATCTTTTGATGTGAAATAGTTATCAATACGCTTACCAAACTCTTTAGCTGTTGTTGTAGCATTAATCCATAAACCATTCTGTAATGCGAACATTACTTCTTTACTTGATATAGCTTCATTACTAAAGCTGTGTAATTCTAAATCCATAATAGATTCCTAAACATAGACAAATTTTAAAGGTTGATGATTGTGAGTCCAATACGACCATCTAAATAAATACCTTAGAGGAATACCCTTACCAAGTAGTAAAGAAATTCCAAGTCGGATTGGACTCCTCTAAAGTATTAATAAAATTATATCATATAAATCTTTAACGAGTAGAGTTAGTGTTTAGCTAACTCTTGTTTGATTATGCTAGTTCTCCCCTAGCTCATCCATTGGTCTATATTTGGCTCCCCAACCCTTTACAGACTTTCTAACACCTCTAAGAACTTTAGCCATATTGCTAGTAGTAGAACCAACGAACTCAGAAGCTTCTTTATTTGATGTGAATACTTTTTCTTCTCCTGTATCATTGTTTGTTAGAATTATATCTCTACCAGAAATCTTAACTATTTTAGGAACAGCTTTCTCCTCCATCTTTCTATATGAGTACATATAGCCACCATGAACTTGTCTACCCTCTTCTGTATTATTGTTTGTATCATTTGTTAAACACTCTGATACATGAGCAGTATTGAGCTTTAATAGTCTACAAGCTTCTATAGGGTTTCTATAGCTTCCTAAGTACTTTCCATCTAAAGCATCATATAAGAACACTCTCTTTGGTTTAGAAGCTATCTGTGAATTTTCTCCTAATGATATAACTCTACAGTTATTTGGGGTATAATTCTTTAGTGGGTCTATTCTATCACATACAAGAGTTTGTTGGTTCGCACTACCAATTCTTGGAATATATCCACCAACTATCATCCATCTAGCGTATGCAAAATAATCATATCTCCACTCATCACATACCTCAATACCTTTAGCTCCATACTTATGGTAATTACGGTCGTTCTCATTATGGCATCTTCTATTCATAGTATTCCATATTCTTCTAAGTTTATGGTTCACTAACGACTTAGGGTCTGTCATGAGGTCATGAAGTAATTCTTCTGTTGTAAACTTTTCTACAAAATTAGCCATGCTAATCCTTTTATATATGTATTATTCCTATTGGAATATCATATTATACAGTTTATGACCTCTATGGTTGCTGAATGTAAGGAAATGTAGTGGAAGATGTTATTTAGTGATTGTTATGGGAAAAAGCTAAGTAAGAGGTAGGCAAATGAGTATAAATACTCAAATGCCTATTTTGTGGGCTACATCTCAGCAACAGTAAGAATTTTTGCGATTCTTTCGGGTCTACTGAAAAGCGACCCATAGTACCATTCCGTAACAGTCCAGCCAACTTTTCCATACGGGTCTTGTCTATCACGAGATTGGATAGATTGTGGTTTCTTATCATGGTACAAGAATTTCTTGCCTTGTGTACCAGCTTTAAATGAAATAGTAGTAAATGAACCACCACCTACAACAAGCATAGGATATACGTCATATCTATCTTCACCTCCTGCATTAGTGCTATGTCTGTAACCTTGGTTAGCACCTGTAGCTAAAGCTCCTGATGCTTCATATCTCATCATGTATTTACCAACATTAATGAATCTAAAGTTACCTACTCTACCCCACTCACCATTAGCCATTCCACCTGCATCAGCATATCTTTCAAGTGGTTCAAATGCTTCATTACCAAAGTAGTCAGTAAGCTTCATAATGGTTTTTTTCATGTGAGTACCAATATACATATATCTAGCATTAGAGATAGTAACAGTATCAATTAATCTACTACCTTTTACAATTGTAGTATTCATAGGAACATCAAGGTCATCTAGCTTGTCATTAAGAGCCATAAGCCCATCATAAGTGACAACAGAGACGTTACCACCTTCACCTGTTACTTCATCCATTTGTGTAGCTACACCACCATACATAACAGTACCAGCATTTGCAAGTAAGTCAAGTTGCAATGTATCTTCATAAATCTGTGCAACAGCCTTATATGTCTCTCTTGTATTCCATTGGATTAAATCAGACTCTGAGTCAAACTGTGCTGAATCTTTTGTATATTCCCAAAATAAACCATAGTCTTCAAATGTACCTTCAATTTGTAATCTAGTGAATGAAACACGGTTAACTCTACCACCCATCTCTCCTACTCTTGGAAGAAGTGAAGTAATAGTTCCCACATCTCTACTTGAACCATATAGATTCTGTGTTACAGTATTGTCTGTAGCATAATCAACACCTGCTGAGTTAATACCTTCTGTACCAACGTTTCTGTCATCCAATAATGGTACATGAACCAATTGAACAATTTTTTTACCATGGTTCTTTGGTGTCTCTTTAGGGTCTGTTAATTGAGAAAAGTAATCATACCCAACTCTCTCTTCAATAGCTTTTTTAATCCAATAATCAGTTACTGTCTGACTACCAATACTTGATTGTGTACCACCTAAAGGGTCATTATATTTAATTGGCATATCTTATTCCTTTGTATAATTTAAGTAGGTAAATCTTTCAGATATTTTTCATAAAATTCATCTGCTTCTTTTTCAGTCATTCCAAATAAATCTATTTCTGCAAGATTAACCTTTTCTTTTGTTTGTGTTGGCTGTTGTCTGCTAGGTGTTTTTGATACCTTAGCAACATCAACATTAGCTTTTTTCTGTTGTTTTGATTTAATACTAGTCACAACGTCACTATACGATTCAATATAAATATCTATCGTAGGTCTATTATCTTTTTCAAACAATTTCTTAGATTGAACAGTAGCCATAACTTTATTATATATTCCATTTTCCATATCAGCATTTAATGCTTCTAACAGTTGTGGAGATTTATAAAAAACTTGTGAACTTTCATCGCTAAAATCATTTACAATATTCTTTTGAAATTTATCATAATTATTTGATGATTTCAATCTTGAAAATGTATCTTCAAATTCTATTTCTTCCTCAGAAGATATATTATCATTTGGAACATAAGCATCTTCAACTTCTTCATCATCAGATAAATCAAGTTCTCTTTTTTTAGCAAAATCCAATAATGCTTGTTTATCACCTTTTGCTATATCAATTAACTGGTTCATAACTGTTTTATCATCAGCTATTCCAGCATCTTTTAATGCGTTTATAATTCCCATATAAGGTTTAGCCTCTTGCATTTTCTTATTGTAATTTATACCCATTTGCATAAGCTGTACAGCCTTCTCAGGAGTATCTACAATAACTTCATGACCATTAGCCTTTATTGGATTTTGTAATAGTTTAGAAAAGGTAGATTCCGTATCAACTTCATCTAATTTACTATTATCATCCTCAACTTGACCTTCATTGTTTTCGATTGGGTCAATATTCTCTTCTTGTACTGGTTCATTAACCACATCTTCTTGTACTTGTTCATCAGGAGAATCTAACTCTATATTATAGTTATCATCATTATCTTCATGCTCAGAGAGATAAGCATCTAAATCAAATGATGCAAACTCATCAGCACTCATATTGTTGAAGTCTGGAGTATTAGTAGTTGCGTAAGCATTGCTTCTGTCATCCATAATTATTTACCTGCCTGTTTTTTTTGAAGCTCTTCTTGAATCTCTTCAATTTGAGCTTTTGCATTTAAACCCTCAGCTTCTAGCTGTTTGAACCAAACTTGAACCACCCCACTAGCATTAATAATACTATCTAATCTTTCACGTTGCACATCAGCCATTTCACCGAAAGAGACAGAAGGGTCTTGCTTTAATCTAATGCAACGTAAAGGATACTTATTGAAAAATTCCTCTGTAAACAACAATTTAAAATCTTTATTTTCTTTAAGATTTTCCATAGCATTATAAAGTTCAATCCTACCACTATCTTCAATCTCTTTGATTGCGTCAGTTAATAATTGTGGGTTTACTGAATCATCTTTTTTAAGTTTATTTTTACTCATTATTTTTCCTTTTTTATTTAATTGTGATATTCAAATAATATCTCATTGTCACTTAATAAATTAAAACTAAGTTATAGTTTCAACTTTATTAATTTATTATATCGTAATTCTCTGACATTATATTTGTCTCTGAAACTTTTGTTAACTTGCCAATGTGGGTAATCTTTACCCCATAAGTCATATCCATGTTCTATAGGAAGATTATATTTATCTATAATTGTATGCATAGCAATAGCTATAGATTTATATTCATCTCCAACATTATCCCATTGTAATGAATCATCTTTCCAAACAACAAGGTCTACAGCATTACCTGTTAAATGATTAGAGTTCATAGTCCAAGATACACCTCTTTTAACAAGTTGTTTTTGTCTCTTAAGACTTCTAACACCTTCAAATACAGTAAAATCTTGTTCTGTAATCTTTATTGCTTCTGTAACAGCAAAAGCTAATATAGGATTAATTCCTAATAATTTAGATTGACTTTTTTTACCAAGTTCATACATGTTATTCACCAAATATTTTAATAATACCACTAACACCTACAAATTGCATTGTTAATATAATACCTAATGCTATATAGATAAATTTAGATTGTTTATCTATCTTTGCATTAACCTCTTTCCAATCATTCTTATCATCTAGTATAAATCTGTCAAATTGTTCACCAAGTAATTTTAGGCTATTTGCAGTCTCAACCCTAAGTTTTGTTGCTTCATATCCACAACAACCATTCTCCAATGTAGAGATTCTCTCTTCAAGTCTTTCTATTTGTGCCTTTAACACAGGGCATACTTTATTATTAACCATCTAAAATCCAATATCAATATTTTTTCTATCTCTAATCAATGGTTTATCATCACCATCTTTACGATATTTTGCTAATCCAAATGCTCCAGCTAATCCAACGATTATATTCATTACTACAAATATAGTGTTACCATAATTGTTGTTACCTGTAATTGATTCTAGTATCGGCAACAATGTATCTTTATATTGTAGTAACACAGATAATACTGTTATTACTGTTATACCAAATTTTACCGTATTGCTTTTTCTGATAGTACTTAACATTATATGTCCTTTTTATAATGTTGCATTATCACTTCTGATTACACTAAAGCCTGTCTTATCAAATATAGTTCCATTCCCAACAACGGTTGATTCTAAAGAGAAAGATACATAGTAATCACTAGGTAATTTAAATCTTAAATATAAATGGTCATCACTACCAAGATAACTATCTACTTCTGTGAACACACCACTTCTATCCAAAGATTGTCTGTTTAGCAATGAGTTATTTGTAGAATAGACATACCCAACATATACAATATCCAATATTGCAGACGCACCATACGCATACCCAATTACAGAGAAGTGGAACATTGCACTAAAGTCTATATTTAATGGTGTTCTTATATGAATATAATCATTTGTAGCAGCAGAGTGAAAATGCTCTAGTATTCGTGTTCGTGTTCCTCTTATTGATTGAGATAATTGCATTGGATATTTCCAGCTACCCTTCCCATTATCATCAGATGTGTACACTTTCCCATCTGATGCGTATTGTGGCTGGACTAGTCCTTTATCTGAATTGTAAATTTTCAAATCTCCATTTTTAATATTAACAACATCTGCTACATCAAGGTATACATCAACTTCCGTACTCCCATTGCCATAACCAATATACATACCTCTAATATCATCAACATTTCTATATTCTGTGTATCCATAATGCAACGCAGTATCATAAGTTGCTCTTATATATTTAGCATCTGGATGGATAAGTAGCTTACCATCTTTGTTGTATACTCCACTTCCAAGATGCAAATTACCACCATTTATACTGCACAGACTGTCCTGTAGTTGACCATTTGAACCATCGAAAATTGGGATATGTTCATCAGTAGATGCAACTTTATCTACTTTATTTGAGAGACTTGTACGTTCAATTTGTGTCATCCATTTTTTTGTTGTTGTCTCAGACACATCATCTGCTGTATGAACGTGTGTTGAATTTGATTTTAAATCCAATTCAGTTCTTACTGCTTTCTCGGTTGGGTACAATGTGTCATTTGAATTTGCTGTTCTTACTGATGTTGTCTTGTTTAATTTAAGTTCTCTATCATCTAACGCACTAGATAAACCAGCAATATTTCCAATAGATAATGTATCTAAATCATCTTTATTTTGTTTTATAAAATCAACAATTTCTTGTAGCTCATCCAATGTGGCATCATCACTAAGTAGTAACGTAGTAATGTCATCAATTAAGCCTTTCAGTATTCTAAGTTGATTTGCACTACCAGCTTTATCTGTATCATTACTAGTTAGATTATCTTTGATGTCATTTAATCTAGCTAGAGTATTTTCGGCTACTGTTGTAAAACTAGCTGTTGTAGCATCAAGAATTAACGAATTAGCATGTGTATGTTCATTGTTTACGGCATCTGTAGTATCAAGATTTGGAACATTACCTAATCCAACCTTCTCTTTAGTTACATCATTTAATGTTGTCTCTGACGTATAATACCCAATTTTTTGCTCTCCTCTTTGTTGAGAGTTTAAATGGTATACCCATACAGTAGAACCAACTAGCATGTCCTCATTATATTTAATTGTAGTGTCTACAATCGTATTATATGTATCTAAATCATCAGGGTTGTCAGAAACATATAGGTTGCCAATAAATTTATTGTCATTAATTATCGTAACAAAATTACCTTCATTTACATTGAATTCTCTTTTGACTCCATGCTCATGCAATAAAAACTTATTTGGTATCATTTTTACTCTCCTGTTTAATTTTCTCTATTGTAGCTTGTTTTGCTACATCTTCTGTTGCTTCACTACCATCAATTTTTCTTGTAAACTCTAAATCATCTAAATCAGCTTTTGAACCAGCTTGTTTAGCCATAGCAAGATAGTGTTCAGCCTGAGCTTTCTCTTTATATATTTTAGCTTTTTGCTCTTCTAATTGCAACTGTTGCATCTCTTGCATGAATTGGTCAGGTTGAGGTTTGAAGTTTAGTATAGCTTTACTCATTGACTCTTCGCCATCAAGTCTACTTATTTGTGCTTGGTAGATTCTTCTTTCTCTCTCATCCATATTATTACCTGTAGTCTGTAATAAGAATGCTAATCGTTCAGCTTTTGCTGCTCTAATCTCAGGAGATGATATATTTATATTCATACCAAATAATGGTTGGTATTGAGTTCTCTCTATAAATAATTGTTCAGAACCTGTTTTTAACATTATCTCTTCATCAGATAGTAACTCTATATCTAATCTAGCAACTTTTATTGCTAACTTTTTAAGACCACTAGCTAATCTTCTAAGTATTGAAGCTTCTCTTTTAGATACAGCATCTACTGCACTTCTAACACCTGTAGCTGTACTTCCCATAGAATCACCTGTGATACCATTAGAGCTAAAAGCTTTAACTCCTGTAAGGCTCTCAGCTTCATTGTTAAACGTTCCTATTAGCCAAGGTACTATCTGTGGTATATCTTCAAAATTTTGAGTATATATAGCTTCCTGTGGATTATGTTCAGGATTTATCTCACAATCTTCTCCAGCTTGTAATTTATGTCTATTGTATCTATCAAAAGCACCTTTTCTATATATCTTTTGTCCTAATGCTTTTTTACCTGTTAAATCAATAACTCCTCTTAATATAGCTGATATAATATCTTGATTATCAGTTATCAAATCAGTAGGACTATCTCCATAATTACTATTTACTTTTGGCAAACATTGAACCAACTCAAATGGTAACTCATGAAGAGGATATGGATTTTTCTCCATCCTAACTATAGTTTCATTTATCCATGATATAACAACTGGTTCAGATACTCCATCATTATCAATATCATAATATCCCCAATATTCATTTACTATTAACTCTTTATTTGGAATATGAGCTACTCCATTTGATTGTAACCAATCAAGTTCAGCTGTCAATGAAAAATCTTCAGGAACAACAGCTAAGTCTCCAACTGTTAGTTTACTTAAATTAAAATATCTACCATCCTCTTTTAAATCAGATAATGTACTTCTGAATCTATGTCTTACATATTTAGCTTTAGATATATCTCCTTTTGCTGATGGGTCAATAGTTACGTTTTCAATATCACAAAACTCAAATACAGGTTGATTTCTTACCACTATCTCTCTAACGACAGTCATTGAACCATCTCCATTGTTTGGCGATATAATATCAGTATAAGTATCCATATCATATTCCTCAATTGGAATAATTAATTCATCTCTTTTAATCTCTCTATCCCAAGAAATTTTTATAATTGATGTTCCATCATCTACTGTTTTAGCAATGTATCGTGTAAGGAAATCATCATAATCATTCTCTTTTGTGAATTGAAAATTTAATAAATCTTGCAATTGAAAGAGAGCCAATCTATTCATTGGCATTGAATCGCTTAATTCAAACAATGCATCATTTTGTGTTAACGCTGCTTCTAAATTTGGATATTGCCATGTAGATTGTTTTTTAACTAATCTATATACAAATTTAGAACCATTATCAGAAGTATCGAAATTAATTTCACCATCTCTGTAACTATGCCATTCAATTATCTTGGAAAGCTGAGCCATAAGCTCATTCTCTCCAGATTGCATTTCATCATTTAGATTGTCAATAGTTGGTATATTCTTCCAATCTACTTTTAGATTCCCATTATCATTATAATGTTTATCTATTTTGTAGTCATTTTCTTTATTTTCAATATCGTATGTTTTTTCTATTTTTTTAGACATGCTTCTCGACCTTACAATGTATTCTCATATATGTCTTGTACAGTTACTGTATCTAACTCTTCTTTATAATATCTTACGTCTGAGAATAAACATTTTGTATTGTATGCAGAGTTTGTAACATTTGTATATCCACCTAGAGACAGAGGAGTATTATAGTTTTTTGACATATTATTTAATGTGGCACTTTTTATAATCTGACCATTTACATATACTCTTGCTATTGAATTTGTATAATCAATAGAAAACGCTATATGAACCCATGTATCTATTGGGAAATAATTGTTATTGTCAAAATACAATACTACAGTTGTGTCACCATATATATTTATTCTAGCTTTTGAATTTGTTACATCATTGATAACAGCCCATTCATAATACGGTGATGAATGAGATGTGTACGCTTTATTCATAAGAATATTATCGTCTCCACTAACTGTTTCTAAAGGCTTAATCCATGCAGTAACAGTAAATATGTCTCCCATATTTCCTAGTGGTAAGTCTATCCTATCATCAGTTCCATCAGTATAATAAACATCACCTCTAGTGCCATCAGTATATGCTGATGCCCCATTAATTAACGAAGCATTAGAGTAATTACCTTGCTTGTCTACTAATGTGTTAATAAATGTATAGTATGCATCTGGCGAAGACACGAATAGTAGTGGAATATCTTTTGCTCCCAATGAAGCACTATATATTCTCACATAACTTATTTTACCATCATACGCATCACTCTCAGAGAATGAGATTCTATCTCCACTTGTTATTAAAGAAGCATCAGTAGTACCTGCTGACTGTGTTACTAGTTCACCATTAACATGAATATCGTACTTGGAATTTGCACTATTCCAATTACATATAATTCGTGAACAATATGTATTGGCGATATTATCAGTTATATATGTTACTTCTCCATCAGCACTTTTAATAGAAAGTGTTTCATTAGTTGCAGAACCGTCTGATTGACCTAAAAATACGCCTATGTCACTTGCTCCAAACCCAATAAGTTGTTGTTTTAATGATGCACTAGTTATTTCATTTGTTGGAGTAATATCAAATACAATAGCATATATATCAGGTACTGATAATGAAAGTTTTAAAAAGTTTCCAGAATTACCATTGAAATTAGCTGCTCTGTCAGTTAGTGGAACACTACCTGTAACAGTCAAATGTCTTTGAGTGTGCCAATTATCATCATAACTATCATAGAATGGATATACAGCTATTAAATCATTGTCAACTCTTAGTGGATGATTATATAAATCATAATCAAATATATGTTTAACATCTGATTGTGACAAGACACTATTCCATGCTCTAAGAGTAGAGTATCTCCCAACCATCCCATTTGTTCTAGTAGATACATGATTGCCAATAGTTATATTTGGTGTATTTGCTGTAAATGTAGTTGATTGCTGATATACTTGTGAACCATCCAAGAATAGTGTTACCTCTCCGTTGTTGCCTGTAACCAATATGTGATACCATCTATTAGGTACAATAGGTTCAAGAGTATTTAGTACCGTTGCAGAGTTCCCTTTAACTTCCAATTTTACATTATTGGATGAACCATCTCCCATACTGACCATAACGTATTCAGTTGTATCATCTCCTATAGATAATATGTTTTGGTTCACCATATTACTATTTGTCTTTTTGACACACAAAGATATAGTCCATGTTGAAGATATATCAAATGTAGATACTCCATCTAGATAATCACCTGTTTGATTTTGAGCCAAGCATGACCCCTTTAATGTGTCACTACTCCATTCAGCTCCTGTAGCTGTAAAGTCATTGTCATATCTAAAATCTTCACCTGTTCCAGTTAACGGTACAGTTAATATTTGATTATTTGGTATTCTACCTCTTGTATTTAGAAAAACTCTTTGACACGCACTCATGAAAGCACCAAACATTAGTCCATCCTTCCTATTCTTATAATTGTTGTTGATTGAATAAAATATCCAAAAGTTTCATCACCTGTTAAAGAGCTAGGAACTGTTTTGAATTTAAACTCAGTTCCCCAACCTGTAACATTTTCAGCTGATTGTATTACTATAATTCCTGATTGACCTACATTGAGATTTGTAGCTGTTACATTAGCACTTGTGGCTGTAAATACAAAATTATTTTCAGTATCGAAATCAATAACATTAGAAGCTGTTGTTGTATCTATACCTGTTGTCTGAACACCTGTGAAATTATTTCCACCAGACAAGACAGCACCACCACCACCACTATTGGCTACCCAACTTCTAGTTCCACTAGTTGTTGATGATAATATATATCCATCAGTAGGAGGATTTCCTAAAGATGGTTCTCTAGCTTCTACTTCGCTTTTAATCTTTGTCAAATACGTTTGAAATTGAGTTCTTACATATTGATATAAATTTATTACAGCCATTTATTATCCTTTATGCATTATTCCAATCATCTGTAGCTTCTGTGGAAGTAATATTGGTTGTATTCGCTGCATCATCAGGAATCCATAAACTATTTGTATTATCCCATTTCAGTATTTGATTATCGGTAGGAGCATTTGTTGATGTATCGACATCTGATAAATCGTCTATTGCACTTACATTCCCAGCATTAGCCATTTGGTCATCTACATACTTTTTATTAGCTATTTGGTAATCGGTAGTAGGAGCTGAGCTAGGAGTAATAGGAAAGTCTCCAAATGTTTTAACACCGTTTACTGTTTCAGCTCCTGTATTGTGAACCACTCCACTATCATCTGCTTTTGCATTTAAAGCTGTTTGTGTAGCTGTTGATACAGGCTTATCAGCATCACTTGTATTGTCTACATTACCTAATCCTACATCTGATTTAGAGTAATCACCTGACTGAGGTGTTACAGCTCCTGTTCTACCGTTAAATGAACTTACACCACTACTTGGGGTAGTAATAGCTCTCCATGAACTAGCTTGTGTTAAATCATTATCAATTGCAATATAATCTTTTGATTCATCTGTTCTTGTACACCAATCACCCTTTTGTCCTGTCAATGCTAACATTGCAGTTTGGTTTGCTACTTCACCTAAAAAATCACTTATTGTTATATCTGGTACTTGTGCATTAGGAATCTTCCCATCAGCTCCAAGTGAAGCGTATCCATTTGCTACACCCTTATCACTTGTACTTTGTTTACTATTGGTTACTGTTTTAATTACAGGTAAATATGTTTGAAATTGACTTCTTACATACGCTTTTAAATCTATTGCTGCCATTATATATATCCTTTGTTATGAGTTAACCCAATCAGCATCAGCTTCTAAATTTGTTATTGGATTATTTGCAATTGTTATAGCTTCCCACTCAGGAGTTACGTTAGCTCCTTTTGATGTTAGCACCTCATTATTATTTCCTACGGAACTATTAACTGATAATCCATTCTCTGATAGTATTGTAACCAATCCAGTATTGTCAACTTTTACATTTGCTGTTTTACCATTACCAGAAGATTCAATGTCAGTAAATGTATCATTTAACCTAATTCTACCATTAGTTTCTTCAAATTCTAAACTATGACCATTGAGCGTCAATGTTCTATCACTTGTCAAAGTTCCATCTTGTGTGTATAAATTAGCAGAAGATGATATATTCTCCCATGTATACACACCTGCTGTAGCACCTGCTGTAAGCACTTTACCACCATTGTTTGTACCATTTGCTGGTACATGAAGATTCCCATCTCCACTTGGATGAGTATAGTTGTTTGCATTACTGTCAATACTGTCTAGCTTTGTCTTATCAGTACCAGACATTAGACCAGCTTCTGTTGTTGTAGCTTGTGGTAATATAACAACATTGCCTGTACTAGAATCAATGCTAAAACTAGTAGATGTTTTATTTGTTACTGATAGATTTGTATCTCTTTCAGGATTATCCATTGGAATAAAATTAGTTCCATTCCAAACTAATAATTGACCATTTTGAATAGGATTTGTTGCAATATCAACATCAGGGAGAGAACCTATACCTTGCTCATTTTCATCAACATGAACCACACCATTCACATCTATACTTAATCCATTCCCAATTTTTATACCACCTAAAGTAGAATTATTTGCAGTAGGCAATGAGTAATTATTTGCTCCAGATTCAATATTGTTAAGCTTTGTCTTTTCAGTTGTTGTGTAGTCTTCTGTAGATAAACCCTTACCAACAACCTTATCTACTTTTATTTCATTGATATGTTTACCCATGTGTGCTGACAATGCATCTGTTGTTGCGTCAGATGTTAAAGAGTCTTCAATGTTTACTGTATTTGGATTAAACCCACCAGTAAAGCTAGAGCCACCATCATCAGTTTCAAGATATTCAATAAGTACAGAACGTTTATAATCTGTATTTAAATGATATACAAAGAAATCTCCTGCAGTTAATATAACTTGGTCTTTATAATCTAATTTATGGTCTACATCTACATCATGAATATATAAATTTAATGATTTGTTGCTATCACTAATGTATAACGCACCTAAAGTTGGTTCATTGTTTGTAATGGAAGCATTCTTCCCAGATGGGACTACTAATTGTTCTTTTACTCCTGCATAAGGAATTATTTTTGTTTTTCTTATCATACTATTTTACCTACCATACTAATTGTATTTTGTCTATTATTGGCTAATGTAGCTGTTGCTTCTAAACATAATATCGTACCTGTTTCTATATTGTTATCTAATGATATGTTAAAAGAGTGCGTTGCAATATCTCCTTGATAAGAATACTCATCGCCTAATAACATGTTTGTAATTTTTAAATCCATTGAAACTAAAGAAGATACTCCGTTAATTGATGTGAATAATGTTTTTAATATTGAAGCTCCTCTATGTATTAGAACAATAGGAACATTGTTAATCATTTCAATTGTAAACCCATCAGTTATAAAAAATATAATAGGAGATGGTTTATCATAGATTGTAAAGTTATTTTTATCCTTAATTATACTATATGTACCATTAGTGTTATGAGCTAGTATGCTGATGCCATTTTCCTCAATATTAATCGTATCAGATACATAGTTATTTATATCAATCATCAATTCATTTTTACTACCTATATTATCTATGTATGTATTTGTGTTATCACCAGATGATGTATAAACGTTACCTCTAAGAGTTCTTAATTCAACTTCTGAACCATCTGATAAAACCCTTAGTGTATCAATTGGTTGTTCATATTTTTCATATATAACAATAATATTTTGCTCTGTAAATGATAATTGATTCTTATTCGTGAGTTTCAAGTCAATAGTTACAAGATTTTGATTCAAGGTGTTATCAGCTACTAATACAGATAAGTTTACATTGAAATTCGATAGTGGATTTGCTAATGTTTCACTATAAATAGTTTGACCATCTTTATCTTTAACTGTAACTTCTTTTGATGTAATGTAATGGTCAATATTTAATGGAATTGTTAATCCATTTAATGGTGTTATCTCTATTGAGTCAATAAATGTATCAAAATCAATAGAATAATTTTCTGTATCATATACCAACTTATGCTCATTATCATTATAGCTGTTCATTGTATTTCTAATAGTTGCTGATGCTGTATATGTGTAAGGAATAGAATTAGGATAATCTTCTATAGTTATGTCATTTAACAATTCAAGTTCACTTCCACCTAAGAAGAATTTAGCAGTATATCTTTTTGTTTGAGATAGTAATTCAATACTGTCTGTAACATTAGTATTCATTGGATAAGTATGTAGTATATTATCTGAATCATCTACCAAATATATCTGATAATCATCATAATTAAATATGATTCCATTTTTAAGTTTTACGATATACTCAACATCTGTATATACAATTGATGAATATTGTCCTTGCTCAAATATCAACTCATTACCATCATTATTTATTTTACCATTGAAAACTTCTCTTGTTATCATCGGTGAACCACACCCCTGATATTGCATAACAACAGAGTTTACATTGTTTGTAAAACCTGTACTCATAATTGTTACATGTGGTGCATTATTGAAACCTTCATCCCAATAGTCAGCACCTTCATCCGTATATGTATCATCACCAGATAAAAATATGACACTATCTCCATTTAGTGTTAAATGTGGAATAATACCCTGCGTATATGGTGAAACCAAAATAGGAGCTTCTATAGTAGACACAAATGAAGAACGACTATAATTTGCATCAGGAATTATTTCAACTTCAATTGAAGCAAACTTTACATCAGATAGACTTAATGATGCATCAATATTACGAATACTATAATCAAGTATATATACATCAAAAGAGTTTATATATTTTGATATATATTGAGAAGAGTACAAATTATCATTGCCATCAATTATTGCATATCTATACCTTACATGAAATCCTAAATATATACCATTATACATGTGAACTTCTAACATGGCATCATCAACAATACAGGCATTCTTTTGTCTAATAATTGATGTTATTGTTTGAGCAGGGTCATCTACTGATGGGTCTTCACTCCAATTATTATGATTTCCACTATATGTACTACCACTACCACTACCACTACTACCACTACTACCACTACCATGATTAATTGTAGTCCACATTTCGTTTGTTGGGTCTTTCCACCCAATACCTGTTGTTGATTGGCTTATCCATCCTGTACCAGCTTCACTATGATTATCATATTCATTTGATGATTCTTCTTCTCCATTACCTACACTTGCTGTAAAGTTTATAGGTATTGGAACGAAATCTACAACAACAGGAGTATGAGTACACTCTGAACCACTTGCACAAGATAGCCCATCCATTTGTTCCCATGTTATAGTTATACTACTTGTTGTATTGTTTAGGATATAAAATTTTATAAGTTCATTATAGTTTGGAAACTCATTAGATATTTCACTTATATTTTTCCAATCTTTAAAATTTCCATCCCATCTACCATGAAAACTGTAATAAATATCATCTGTTATAGTTGGAACAGTAATTGATTCTGTTCCAACAATATAACCTATATTTTTAGAATTAATTATTCGCTCAGCCATTAATTACATCCAGTATCGAAGTCTATAGTTATTTCATCTACTATCTCATCATCATATTGTAAATTCAAAGATGTAGTGCCGTAGTTGTAAAAAAAAATAGTAGTCAATGGCATTACAATAAGAAAATTTTCATTAATTGAATTTGTTTTTACCCATCTTATTAAATCACCACTATTTTTCAATATACCATGTAGACTATAATATAATGTAGCAAAAGAGTCTAACCCTATGAATTTACTTTTCTTCTCACAAAATATTTTAACTTTTGCTTTAGCATCTATTGTTACAGTCTGTATAGCCATTATACAAAACCTTTTTTCTGAATAGGAGTATCTCTATATATTAACATATTCTCCTTATCTTCATTGTGCGATTTCTTCTTAAGCTCAATTACAGCTCTATCATACTCTCCTTTATGCCATTGAGCAGTATCATAATCTTTCCATCCTAGCAATGTGTACGACAGGTATGCCATATAGTTAAGTATTGGAGTAATATACTGATTTTTAAGTAATGTAGTTGCTGCATCAAGAGAATCAATATCTAATGCTTGTAACTGAACCAGTCTCACATAATCAACTTCTAAATATCTTTTTATATGTAAATTCAATTCCGTATCACTTGTTTTTTCAATATAAAAATCTTTATTTCTCTTATCATTTAACAATAGATATTTTACTTTTGGAATTTCATCTATCAACGTAGTCTTATATACAACTTCTATTTTAAGAGGTGTAATCATCTCATCAGATACTGTAATGGTTGTATTTATTGAATTTATAGCTGTATCAGTAGATAATATTCCTAACTCTAAGTCCAGCCATAATTGATTTAAACATATTTCTACCAATGACAATAGTTCAGCATCTGACAAATCAGTATTCATTGTTCTTGAAGCTAATTTTATATAATCAATCATTTTACTTAGAAGAATCATTATTTTCCTTTATACAATATATGAATTTCTACTCATTCTGTCTTCATGTATCATATCATTATTATGATTAAATACTCTCTGTCTATTTGCAACGACTGTTGCAATATCATCTTCTGAATCTCCGACTCTACTTTCATAATAAGGACGAACCAAAGTTAACCAATCTATTTGTGATATACAATCACATCCATCATCAAACTCACTACTGAATCCACCTCTTTTTGTAACACCATTAAGCTCTTCTTCTAATTCTATTCTCCACTCCAACCCTTTTTCTTCATATGTAAACCAAAATTTACCAGCTTGTATTTTAGGCACAACAACCATAAATCTAGTAAGTTTATTAATAGTAGATGGTACTTGAACGATTGTAAAAAATACATCTCTTTGAACCATCTCTCTCTCTAGCCAAGATACAAACCCACCTTGTTGACCACTTGTTTCTATTCCTACTTCTAATGGTTTATATTTCTCTACAAGTTCAAATAGGTAATCAATATTATAGGTCATAAGATTATGCCCACACATTCCATCTACAATAAATAGATTATTGTTATCATCATAAGCCCATACAAGTATAAATGATAAATCACCTTGGTCTTTATCTTTAGTTGCAAAGTCAGTTGTTATATAAAAATTATAAGCTTCTCTGTTAGCCATAATGTCAGACTTATGTATTCTCTTAAAGTCTCTATCTGTATCAATAACTCTAAGCTTATCTCCATCAACTGATAACATCATCTCTTGATAGAATCCTTCTAAAGTCATTCCACCCTCATCTTCATCTTCATCTTGCTCACTAGTAAGCATTTCACTATTATTCTCAGCATCAGAATACATATCTAGTATATCATCATAACTAAACCTATCCTCCCAAGCACCTCTAAAATCCTCTCTAGTACATGGAAACTTCTCACATATAGGTAAGATAAGATTAGAGAAATTTCCACTTTGAACAGCTTGTGATACAATACATTTATCATGAAATGGAGTACCAAGAAGAAATACTTTTTTTCTCTTTGGGTGCATAGCAAACTTAATAGCTTTAAATACGGTATTTCTAATATTTCTAAGCTTGGCAGGAGATACGGCATTCTTATCATTTAGAACATCATCAATAATCGCTACAACAGGTCTTTTGTTCTTCTCTCTACCACCTCTAATACCACTTTCAGCACCATAACATCTTACTATAAGTGATTTACCATCAGCGTTCTCCATAGACCATCTAGTTTCATTGAATTTGCATTTAGGTAGATACTCTTTCAAGAACTCACTACTTTCATAAGTAAACCTCATAGCTTCTGTCATAGTTCTTACACCATTTTCAACAGTATCAGATATATACATCATAAAGTCAACTGAACCAATTGTAGGAAGTTCACCAAATATAGCAACGTAAAAAAATAAGTTTTGTACAAAAGTAGATTTAGCCATACCTCTTGCTGCAACTACACAACTATCTTGCTTTGAATAAAACTCATCAAACATCTGATAATGAGCCACAGGAGTTTCATTCTCCATCTCTCCATAAATAAGCTTATTTAGATTAACATATTGTAATGCCTCAGTAGATGGAACATAGTTTTTATATTCATCACCATATCTAACACTCTTTACAAGTTGTGATAGTTTAGGTCTTCTTTTTCTTATTGGTAATTCACTCATTATCTACAATCTTTACATCTATTGCTTGAACAGTAAGCCCATCATCTTTCATCTTTTGTTGACCAACAGCAGACAACTCAGCTAACATAGTTGTTAGTTTGCTAACAGTTCCCTCATCATCTTTCATTGTATGGGTAACATCTTGTTTGATTAATAACTCTTTTGGTGGTTGTAGATATTCAAGAAGAGTCTTAGCACTCTCCATTTGTATTCTTTCGCTTTGTGATTCATTCATTAACGTATCTAGCCTACTAATAGCATTTTGAGCAATATTGGAATTATGGATATATAGTGGTGTATGACTTCTTTGAACCACAGATGTAACTAGATTACCATTCTTATACGAGTTTACTCTTGTATGTATTTTTCCTCTAATTGTTTCATCAGTTATACCTGTTTTCTTCCATTTCTTGTAAAGCTTATTATATCTTTCAGGAAATGTAAATTTCCAAGCATCAATAGGGTGTATACCCATCATTGAGAAACTAACATATTTACAAGCATCAAGATATTGTCTAACGCTATATCTTCCAGTAGATAATAGTAAATCTTGATTAGTTATAAATTTATCAATAATGTTATCTCTGATTCTTTCATCACTATGAACCAGTTCTACTACTACCTCATTAAAAGTATCTCTATCTTGTATTTTTGATTGTATATTATCTTTTACATATTGAGCAACATCATTATCGCTATAGCCTTGCAAAGACTCTAATTGTTTAGTTATAGCATTGCTAATTTCATCATTAGTTACTTCACTATCCATTATTGTTTCCTTTTTGAGAATATTTACTTTCTTTAATATCATATCTAACCTAACAAAGAATAAGAAAAAAAGTTTGCCTTATATTTTATACCCACAATTTTCTATTCGTGAGCTAAAGCTCACTCATATAAAATCCAGCTTCGTATGTGGGTATAAAATATAAGTTTGCCTTTTTTCTTATTCTTTGTTAGGCTATTGCCTAGGAGTATGAGTTTGTATTATGCTAAAATTTTCTCTAACATTGTTCGTATATTTTTATATACTCTACCTTTAACTCTACTCTTTGTAACTTCTGTAACATCTATAAATTCTGTTTTAAGAAATTTACCTTTAGCAGTTATTCTAGTTAATTCAGTAACATTATTACCTGTATATTCTGTAAACTCTAATATCTTTGTTAAATCATTACTGTATATACTAAATACACCTTTACGTTTATCAACTAATCTCATTATCATTCCTTTTTTCTATTATAACTGTTTTTCTTGATTTAAATCAAGTTTTGCTTTTAGCTCTTGATAAAATTCTTTTTCACTTCATCTAAATATCTTTTATGCATATAATCTAAATCATGTTTCAATAATGTTATATCCCATCTTTGATAGATGATATTTTTTATGTGTTGTTTTTCTAAGTTAGGAGCAGAATAGTACAAGCTATCCACATATTTCTTTACATAAGCACATAAATCCTTTAGAATCATTGGTTCTAATTCCATAATTGTTTCATAGGCAGTCCAAAGTATTGAACTTTTGTAAGAACCATCTTCATTAGTTGCAACAGACCTTCTATCTATTTTATATTTCTTTGTGTTAAAATCATAAGTTTTAGCCATTTCATTTCCTTCTATATTAAATCTTTATCTACCATCTCTTTTACAGAATCTTTTAGTCCAACTTTTATTAATGAATCGTTTGGTTCATTATTCCATTCAGCTTGAAGAACTTCTACTTTAGCTCTATATGGTACAAAATGAAATGGATTCATACTATAGCTACCATCTTCATTTTTTCTAATAAACTCTTCAAGTCTCATTCTCTTCATTAACTTAGCTATAGCACCTCTTGGAACACTAAGCTCTTTTGCTAATCTACTTTGATTTATGTCTATTTTATTTTTAGTATGAGTAAACATATCTCTTATATATATAAACATTTCAACATCTCTAATTGATTTACAGCTCTTTAACATTGCTTGGTCATATCTAGTCCTGTATATCATGCTCCATCCTCCTGCTATCTTTTTCTTTTTCTTCTTTTCTTTATGAATAAAATCTTTCTCTTCATATTCTCCTGTCTCTTCATTTAAGACTTTCTTTGCTATAATTAACTCACTAGAAATTACTTCTTCATATATCAACTTATACTCCTTGATATTCCTTCATTTTTTATACATAAATATTGTACCACTACACGATACAATATTGTATCACTACATGATACAGCATAAAACCTTTCAAATACATTATATTATGGGCTTTATAGCTATTCCACTTTCAAACGCCTATATAATACTATAAGCTACTTCGTAATTTAACATTGAAATGTTCCTTTGGAAAATAATGTATCAAAAGACATACATTGCATAGAAGAGAGAGCCTACAAACACCTCAAATCTTATGTTACTATAATCTTTAGATGAACCACATAAATATGGACTCATCTGAGGTTTGTAGGCTCATCTAAAGATTTGGTAGAAATTCCTTAGGGAATTTTACCATTTTGAAGTTTAAAAGTCAAGTGCTTAAGAAAACATTAAGAATCCGATTTATCAAATTGTATTCTGTATATGGAATAGCTAAGCCTCTTTAAGTTTCATTTAAGATTTCAATTTTAGTTAACCTATTTTACATATGAAATAGCTAAGCCTAAGATGTGGGTAATCAATCTCGATAACCCCCCCATTAGCTTTAGTGGTGACCCTTTAGCTTATTCTATGGTGGTTCAATAGTTGTCACCTAATCTTAGCTATAGCTCTATGGCTAGACTATAGCTTTATATCTTGAAAGGATATATGATGCCAAATACTAACAATACTTCTAACAGAACTCGTAAACCTCTTGGACTTGGAGAAGCTATCTCTACTATTACCATCGACTTACCAATGGAACTAGTAACAGGAGCTATTGACCTTACCAAAGGAATAAAGAACCAAGGTTATAAAGTTGGAGATTTAGTTGACAATGGTTTAACTGAATTATGTGACAGAGGAAACTCTTACATAAAGAAAGCTAAAGCAAATAGACTAATCAAAGAGGGAATAGAGAAAAAGTATGCTGATGTTCATGCTCAATATATAGAAGCTGAATATGAAGAAATGTTAAGAGAGACGTATAAAGAGTATCTCGAACCAACAAAAGAAGAAAACATCTTAGTCAATAACAACAACTCGTAACAAAGTGGTTCACGATGGTTATATAAATAGCTATTTTGAACCACTCTGTTATTGATGTAATCATTAGGAATCTAATAACAATATGTGCATTCATTAGGCATATAATCTTCATAAAAGATAGTGGAGTCATCAGAACCATATCAACATCATTATGCACTTATCGAATTGGTTCAATAGTCAATGAACCACATCTATTTAGCTCTCACAATCAATTAAGATAGTGGCTCTAATTCTCTTACATATATATAAGAGATTCTCATCATATTTTACTATGTTTCAACCTTTAGTGTAAGTGACTCAACTAACCTTTAGTGTAAGTGACTCATAGTGTAAGTGACTCAACTATAAAACGGTTAATGAACGGTTAACAGGTATAAGTAAAAGTAATACTGAAAGTCGTTTGAAGCCCGAGATTTAGGGATTTGTAATTGCTTAAAAAATGGGCAATAAATTTTTCAAAATTTCATCAAACCTAATCCCCAAATCCCTTATAACGTAATCGTAGATTACATTATAACTTTAGATTCCCATTCTGTCAAGTCTCTATTCAATTCAGTACCATCAATTGGTATTGAGTTGAGTAGATAACTACTCAAAGCTGTCTATGGCTCTCATAGACTATATTACGGCAATTAGAAAGGATAAACTATGCCAAAAACAAACAAAATAAATACCATGTCAATCGCATTCTCAAAATTCTTCAGTAACAATGTTTCTATTGAGAACCATAAAAAGTTCAAATTTATGAGTGAATCTCAAAAAGAACAGTTAATAGCTATTCTCGACCTTAAGGAGTCAATTAGAACTATTCTTGATGACATCAAATATCAAAGTGGTTTAATAGCTTTTAAGAAAAATAATATTGCTACATATGATTATTTAATGGCATTGTCAAATATTGACAACAAAGATAAAATAATCAAATCTATAGTTAAAGGTCTGTCTCTTGTCGAAGAGAAAACAATCATTCAAGAGTTCATAGGTCATATCTACTTTCAGTTACCTAGAATTGGATTAAAAGGTGGAGCGTTATATCATCCATTTTTATATCAAAAGGCAATCTTGGAGACAGCATTTAGTATTGTCAATCTATTAGTCGATAATGAAGTTATTATGACCTATACTGAACCACCTAAACAGATTACTATTGATGGTGTCACCAAATATACTCGTAGAAAATGGATATATCGTCCTGATGTTATTCCATATCGTGAAGCTAAAAATGAGAATAAACCTCGTAAGAATGTTCTAATTAAAGGTACAACTAAGCGTATCAAATATACTCAATTTGAATTAGACTTCTTAGATGCGTATAATACTCATCTTTTAAATACTGTTAGAGTTAAAGAACGTCATTCATCACTTGGTGACATCTATTTCCTTATTCTTTTAAATGAAGAGCTTGAAGCTCAAAGTAGTAGACCATATCCAATTAGTATAGCGAACATAGTTCCTAGACTTGAAAAAGTTAGAGAAGATTATAACTCTATGCTTGGTCATAGTCATCATCTTAATCCTTGGTTAGATAGTCGTGGTAGAAACTATTATGGTCTTACTACTTGTGGTGTTAATCCTCATGGTGATAGTTATGAGAAACATCATTGGGAAACAATTGAACCATACATACTTGATGAAAGAGCTGTAGAGATACTTAGAATAGCTTGTGTAAGAGTTCTTACTGGTGAGAAGCTAACAGATAAACAAGCTATCAAAAAGTATAAACCTGAGATGATTAAAGAGTTACAAAAACCTCTTAAACAAATCTTCGCTCATCTAAAAGATAAAAGTAAAGATGATAAACTTGCTTTCTTGAAACAATTTAACATCAATAAAAAGGTTTATGGTAACATGGTCTATCAATATGAATTAGGTGTAGAACTTATGAAGAGTGTTGGTGATGAAAGTCATTATATTCACTATAAGGATGTTACCAATTTAGGACTATTAAACTTTGCATTACAGTTCAAGTCTCCTAACTGTCTACTTATGGTAAACCTCTTGAAACAGAATAAGGTTTATGATAGTCATCAAATAAACCTTGATGCTATTAAGTTTATTGACCCTAGTAATAATATGACTCGTAAATATTTTAAAGATAATGCTAGTCAAGGTTTGAATCATGGTCAACGACCTGAGGCAATAGCTGAGAATCTAGGTATAAAATTACCTCTATTTGATAAAGCTATGATTGAATCAATGGGTCAAGAGTATGTATCTCCATCTATAATCGCAGATTGGTTCAGTAAAATCAAGTCTAACTATGTAACTTGGAAGACCTCTGATGAATTTACAGCTAGACATACCAACTACATCAAGTCTATGAATCTCACCATTTATGGACTTGATGAATCTGAAAAAGGTTATACTAAAACTAGTATCTATCAAGACATGCCATTATATAAGATTAATGGTAAAGTATTCTTAGGTAATAATGACCCTAAAACAGAGGTTAAATCATATGGTGGATTTGCCAACATAACTCACTCTATTGAGTATATGAGAAAATTAATCTCTATCATGGTTAAAGCCAATAAGCCATTTCTTGGTATTCATGACAACAATGGTTCACGACTTATTGATTGTGACAAAGTCACAAAAGAAGTTCTTGGTATATTTAGAGAGCAATTCAAAGGCGAGAACGAATATATTCGTATCATGAAAGATGTTGGAGCTAAAGAGGGTAGAGATATACCTGAATTGGTTTTACCGATAAAGGAAGCCAAGAGTATTAACAAGAATGCTAAGAACTTCTTAGTTGAGTAGCCCATTATGGTTACTTACAGTATTTTGAACCACCAAACACACAGCCCAAGTAGGACTTTAATTAGTTCTGCTTGGGCTGTTTTTTTACACACACAACACATTTGCTTTAATTTTTTTATTATCAAGATAGTGTTGAGGATGTGTACTGTGACCACTAGGGTCATTTTTGTGGATTCAAATCTATATCGTTTGATAGTGCTTATAGTACTTATGGTGATATGATATTGGTCGTTGTATCAAGTTAATGATTAATATTGTGTTACCATTGGTTTATTTGCATCTGATATGGGTTTTGTCTAATCACTTTTAAAAGGATTCAAAATGAACTTAAAAAAGCTAACTAAAGCTAAAATTCTTGAACTTATTGACAATACAGGTCAATCTTTGTCGTACTTGAAAAAGTTGAATAAAGAAGAGCTAATTGCTTATTATCAAAATAATGTAAAGCTTGAAGATGACGATGTTATTTTAAACGAAGTCTGTTTGTCATTGGCACAAAAAAAACTTCATTCTGCTGTTGAAAAGGTAAAAGAACTTAAGCTTCTTGAAATGAATAGTGATGAGTGGATTGATTTCATAATTCAAAAAGCTCGTGAAGCTAAGTTGAGACCAGAATATAAGAATAGAACATTATCTAGTCTTATTGATGGTCAAGATTTCTATCATAAGAAACTTATATCTGATGCTCGTAGAGCTGCAGAAAATATTTCTGTAGCAACTAAAAAAGAGTATGAAAATATTCTCTTTGAACAGCTACAAGAAGCTGGTGACCAAAAAGCTGTACAAGAATATACAGCTGAAAAAGCTAAAAAACTATTTGCTATTGACTTTCATAGTGATAAACCTGTAGAGGAGGTATCATAATGCCTTCTCATAAGTACGAAATAACTCCATTAACATATCAAGAGTTTGTTGATAAGTATCATACTGTAAGCTCATTTGCTTATAGAAGATATTTATTGACCAATAGAGACAACCACCATTATAATGATGTTTGTATTCGTGAGTGGTTCAATGAGCAATTAAAAACAAATCTTATCATTACTGATATTGATACTCTCAGAACTGTGCCTAATAATATTGGCTATCATCACATGGAAGTAAATTTTAATGATGGTGAAGAGTGTTCTACTAAAATGATATTTACAATTATTAAAGATTGTATCAAATTTCAAAGAACACTTCATTCATTTAAAGCAGGTACTGATACTATCTCTAATGATTCCAAATATGGTATTAGAATGTATGGTAATAATTATAAATTCTATATTGTATTGCCATCTATTAAAAATTAGGTTATTTCTAGTCTCCGATAGCACTGGTTCATAATTGAGGGTAAGGTCTTTTATATCCTTTCAACTTACTCTCACTTATGAATCATGTGCTATTTTTTTTAAAAGATAGTGTTCTCTACAGAGCCAATATAAGCCATTTTACCTCTTATGGTATGCTATGGTATTGGTTCGATAGAGAATAGCGATTCTAAGCTATTCTGATTCAAAATAAATACATATAAAGGATTTCTTATGGAAAGAGAATTTAAACAAATTGGTACAACATCATTAAAAGTTGTAGAAACGTCTTTAAAGACATTAGACCTAGTGGTTAATGAGATAGCATTACCTATAGAGAGTTATGCTCAAAATCAGCAAGATAGACGTGCTGAGAGAGCTAAACACTCTGATAGTAATAGACTATTTATTCAAGCTGATGAAACTGATAAGATTAAAGAAGAGTTTGCTGAAAGATATATTCGTATTAGAGATAGTATCAATAGACGTAAACAAAACTTTCTCAATAATGGCTTTACACAAGATGAAGCTGATGCAATGGTTAAAGATGATATGGATAACTTGAAAGAGTTAGCTAAGCTATTATAGATATAAGAGTAACTTAGGTTGCTCTTTTTTTGAGTAAGATAGTGTTTGTTTCCATTATTTCCATATTGTTTCCACTTTTGTTGGAAACTATATCTTATTTCTTACTATTTCTTACTATTTCTTATCTATTTCCGACCTATTTCCGAGAAATAGGTAATAGTGTCTCCCAAAAAATTAGGAAATATTTATATTGTGGGAAGAACTAGATATGAAATAGATAGGAAATAGGTCGGAAATAGGCTATTTCCGATTACCTTTAATCTATTTCCGATATTTCCTATATTTTTTTACATATCTATTTCCTATATATCTAGTTCTTATACA